>Ga0326727_10005292_pt1 | contig 37119 bp, 33 predicted proteins | sample MB2enrmetagenome_FD_207643 | JGI IMG/M metagenome (GOLD analysis project Ga0326727, IMG submission 207643) | Lab enriched peat soil microbial communities from McLean, Ithaca, NY, United States - MB29MY | ecosystem: Environmental > Terrestrial > Soil > Wetlands > Peat | place: USA: New York... | reverse complement strand
TTGAAACAAAAGGCAATTTGAGATGGAGCTCGTATTTGCCGTTCACTTTGCGAAAACGGTACGGCGACTCGTTAAAGAAACGCTTGCTGGGGTCCTGATCGCCATAGAGCGCCCGACCCAGCCGCTGTAACCTCTCTACGCCCAGAACCTCGTCTTCAAACAGCGGCACGCGCCAGACGGGCACGGGGGCGAAGAATTCCTCTACGGATTGTGTCCAGCGCTCCTGGGTGTCCCGCCAAGAATTGAAAAACGTATCGTGGACTTTTTCGGGTAGGATTCGGTTCACGATCACGGCATCGATGGTCAGCCCAAACAAGCAGAAATAGGTGAACGCCCGCTGCGTTTCTTTGAGCACGACCTTCTCCGGATTGGTGACCAGGCGCACCGTAGTGACCTTCGGGTCGGCCAAAAGCTGGTCGATGCCGGCCAGCTTGCGGTGAAGCGATTCCAGGTTCTGGAAGTATTCTTCCTGAGGAAGAGGCACGCCCGCAACCGTGCTCAGCATGGGACGCACCATTTTCATGACGCGACGCTCAATCTTAAACAGCTTGGACATGTACCACTCGAGGGTGGTTGGTATACTCACGAACCGCAGCGACTCGCCGGTGGGCGCGCAATCCAGCAGCATTACGTCGAACGACTTTTCGCGCACGTACTGATTCACGTAAAGCAGCGAGCTGACTTCCTCCATGCCCGGGAATATGGCGAGTTCTTCCGCCAAGGTCTGCTCGAGCCCGGAGACGTTCAAGAGAGCCGAAACGTAGCCGTAAACAGAGTTCCAGTGGCGGGAAATCTCCTCTTGGACGTCCACTTCCTGAATCCAGAGGTTCTTCGAGATATTCACGAGCTTTCCGGCCTCGTGATCCATCAAGCGCTTTTCCAGGTCGAAGGCATCGCTTAAGGAATGGGCCGGGTCGATTGACATTACGAGCGTGCGATAACCCCGCCGGGCCAGTTCGAGACCCGTCGCAGCGGAGATACTCGTCTTGCCCACTCCTCCCTTCCCCGTGTATAGAATGATGCGCATGCCGTCGCCCTCTTTAATCAGCTTAGCATAAAGGTAGGATTCAGGATTCAGGATTCAGGGGATTCACCACAGAGTGCGCAGAGACCACAGAGAAAAATACTTCGGCTCTTCTCTGCGAACTCTGTGATACAAGATCGTAATTTGTTGCTTTTTTGGCAAGCTTTTTTGGCTCTTGAATCTGGAATTTGGAATTGCGGCTCTGCCGCGCGGTGACCTCTGTGGTGAGTGGGATCCTGAATCCTGAATCCTGAATCCTCGTATACTGTGTTCGTGGCTCAAGTTCTTCTGGCTGGAAAAGACTGGCAAGCGCGCGCGCTGCTTCGAGCGCAATTGATCGAGGAAGGCGTCAGTGTGGAAGCCTATGAAACGATCGAGGAAGCGCTAGCGGAACTCCAAACGCACCCCGTCCTCCCCACGCTTCTTATCGCTGACATCTCCGCCAGCGACCACCCCTCGGCAGACGTCAAGCGCTTGACGATCTGGTCAAAACGAATTCCCACCTGGATCATTGCCAGCCACACCTCGAGTGTGATGGGCGGCCTTGCAGGCCGCGAGTTCGAAATGCTCCTCTTCCGCCCCGTGGACGTGGGAAAACTCGTCATGCAAATCCAGCACCGCATTAGGCAGTAGCCAGTAGGCAGTGGGCAGAGCCCAGACTACTAGCCCTCCCTTTTGGAACGTGTGAAAAAATCGAAACCTGTCATTCTAAGCCCATCCGCTGTCATTCTGAGCGGAGCGAAGAATCTCCGCAGTTGCTTTTGTTCCAGTTACCTACAAAGAACTGCAGAGATGCTTCGCTGCGCTCTGCGGAAACTCGACGCGTAAGCCCTTTGAATTCAACGAACGGCTCCCAATAGGCTCGCGCCGAGTTTCTGCCCATCATGGGCAGCCAAAAGGCTGTCAATGCTCAGAATGACAGACGCGCAGCATGAGGGAGGCCGGTTCCGAGTTTCTGCTTTCTAATTTCTACTTTCTGCTTTTCCCGCCACTGGCTGCTCACGAGTGAGGCAGTGGAGCGTTCCGAGCCCCCAGACGAGGTCCACCGCATGAACGCCTATCACCGCGCGGTCCCGAAAAAGCTCGGCGAGTGTGCCCAGGGCGATGCGGTCCTTGGGATCATTGAAGGTAGGAACCAGAACCGCGGCGTTTGAAATGTAGAAGTTCGCATAGCTTGCCGGCAGGCGCTGGCCGTCGAAGAAAACCGGGGCAGGCATAGGCAGCGGCGCCACTTGGAGGCGTGAGCCGTCCTCGAGGCGCATTCCTTGCAATCGTTCACGGTTTTCTTCGAGAGGCCGGTAATTCGCGTCGCTCGGATTACTCTCCCGGCAAAGCACCACGGTGCGGGAGTCAACGAACCGGCACAAGTCGTCCACGTGGCCGTGGGTATCGTCACCGGCGATGCCTTTACCTAACCAAAGCACGTTCTTTACGCCGAGGTGCGCGCGAAGCGCTTCCTCGGTCTCCTCGGGCGTAAAGCCTGGATTGCGCACTTGGACTTCCTGGTCCAGCAAGCACTCCTCAGTACTCAGCAGGGTACCGCACCCGTTCCCGTCTATGCTTCCACCCTCGAGCACAAATGGCACAGGCACTCTTGCCTGTGCCCGTGGCCTCTGGCTTGTACCGTCAAGCACAGGCAAGGGTGCCTGTGCCACAAAGCGCCGGCAGCCGAGCGCGCGCGCGGCAAGCGCAGGCACTTTGTTGTCCTTCTGCCAGTTGGGGTACTTTGCCCAACCGTTAAAGGCGAAATCGACAATGGCAACTTCCGACTCCGCGTCTTTGTAAGTGGCTGTCCGGCGGTGGTTGCGCTCCCCTCCTTGGTCCGAAGGTGTCCGGGGGTGGTTGAACTCCCCTCCTTCGTAAGGAGGGGTCAGGGGGTGGTTGCCATTGCGTTTCACAAAAATCGGCCCGAAATCGCGCGTCCAGCCACGATTGGTTGGAAACCGAAAAAACTCGAGGCGCAAAAGCTCCACGCCCACCCGTTGCAAGATTCGCCTCGCCTGTTCTTCGTGCGCTTTCGAGTTCACCAGGATGCGCACCGTCTCCCCGGGCGCGATCCTGCGCACGATTTCAGCATACACCCAGGGAATGGGAGCGAACTTGCCCGGCCAATCGCTGAGGTTGTGCGGCCACCCGATCCAGGTGGCTACGTGCGGTTCCCATTCGGCGGGCAAGCGATAACCAAGCGCCGCCGGCGTCTGCTTTACTCGTCTTTGCGCCACGTTTTCTCATCCAAGAATCGTTGCGTTATTCCCGCGTAGGCATCGATGCGCCGGTCGCGGAAAAAGGGCCAGTTACGGCGGACCTCTTCCACGCGCTCGAGGTCAATTTCCGCAAGCACCATCTCCTCCTGGTTCGTCGAGGCCTCCTTCAGCACCACGCCGAACGGATCGGCGACGAATGATGTTCCCCAAAACTCCAGCCCCGCTCCCTGCGCGCCGGTTGGCTTCTCGATGCCCACCCGGTTCACCGCCGCCACGTACACGCCGTTGGCGATGGCGTGGCTGCGCTGAATGGTTCGCCAGGCATCGCGCTGGGCGTCGCCGTGCTGCGTTTTCTCATGCGGGTGCCAACCAATCGCGGTGGGATAGAACAAAACCATCGCGCCTTGGAGCGCCGCCAGGCGCGCGCCTTCCGGATACCATTGGTCCCAGCAAATCAGCGTCGCAAGGCGGCCCACGCGCGTGTCGAAGGCGCGAAAGCCGAGATCGCCGGGTGTGAAGTAGAATTTCTCGTAGTAAGCCGGATCATCCGGGATGTGCATTTTCCGATAGATGCCGGCCACTTCTCCATTCGCGTCAATAATGGCGGCGCTGTTGTGATAAACACCCGCCGCGCGCCGTTCGAAAATCGGCGCGATCACAACCACTTGCTTCTCTTTGGCGATTCTCCCCAGCGCTTCCGTGCTGGGGCCAGGCACCGGCTCAGCCAGGTCAAACAGCGCCGCATCTTCTCGCTGGCAGAAATACTGCGACCGGAAAAGCTCCGGCAGGCAAATTACCTCCACCCCCTCGTCCGCCGCCGCCTCGACACGCGATTCAGCCCGCCGTAAGTTCTCCTGCGGGTCAGGAACACACATCATCTGTATCAGGCCGATGGTGAATTTTCGCTGCATTGAGATGAGCGTACACAAGTTCGCGATTTTTTCCAAGAAGTTAGCTCGGCCCGCAGGGTCGTTTGGGTCATTGCCCTCCCCCGTGGGGAGAGGGTGTCCCGCTGCCGGCGCTTTCACCAGCGGGAACGGGACGAGTGAGGGGTCCCTCGCATCTGAGGAGGAAGTTTCGCGGACCGAAGGCCCTAGGGGACAGACACCAAAGTACGGGGTCTGCGCCAACCCGCCATTTAGATGCGTTTTTTCCAGTAGCCGGGGCGCCGATGGCCATGGGCGACGGCCAGGACTTGGATAACGGAGGGTAGCTCACGATAAACCACCGCGAAGGGGAATCGATGCAGCAATAGTTTGCGGGTACCATAAGGACCGGCGGGCCAGCGTTGCGGCGCGGCCAAAATCCTGTCAATGGCGTGGTTGACTTCCTCCACGAATTGCGCACCAGCGCGGGCACTGCGTTGACGATACCAGCGCGTAGCCTTTTCAGCCTCTTCGACCGCAGCGGGATGAATAACGAAAAACGGTCTCTCGATCATTCGGCAGCGGAAGAGAGTTTCCGGCGAAACGTTTCCAGGGATACGGTTTTGACTTTGCCAGAATCCAAATCTTCAATGCGGCGGGCGATTTCTTCGTTCCAGGCGGCTTCGACGGCTTCAGGATCCTCATCGGCGCCATCCAGACTCTCCAGCAGAGAGCCTGCCAATTCGGCGCGTTCTTCCACGGTAAGGGCGAGGGCGCGCTTCAACAGTTCAGTGGCGTCTTGCGTCATAAGATCATTATACGCCCAGAGTCACGATACGGGCTAGAAAGAGGTTACCGGCTGGCTGGCGCTGAGATTTGACTCGTTATCGAGACCCTTGCGTGAGACGGCCTTGACAAGTCGGCCTGAGTTGGTGAAATACCAACAACGATGAAGAATGACCAGATGGGTGTCTCTGTGAAGCACCGAGGGAGGGAAAGGGAATGAAGAGAGTAGAGTGCAGCAACTGCGGCGCGCCAGCCAAAGTGGTGCGCGGCGCCTACGATCTCAAAGAGGTCGGTCTGAAAAACGTCGTTCTGCAAGGGATTGAGATCGTCAAATGCCCCAAGTGCAAGAACGAGGACCCGATCATAGCAAACATGAACGGACTGATGAGAGCGCTGGCGCTCGCTGTAATTGAAAAGCCCAACCGCCTGACCCTCAGATCAAAGGCAAGCCTCAGCCGGTTGGCGTCCAAATGAACGCCTCCACCTTGAGCTTTCAGTACACGTGAGAGACCGCATCCTAAACGGCTGGAACGAACCTGCCTCTTCGCCTTTGGGCATCCCGAGAACCCGCCTTGAGACGCTTCACGAGCCCAGGCCGCGAGAGGATTTCCGCCATCTCGGCGTCATCCACGAAGAGGCTCTCCTGGATGTGCCGCAGCGCCGCAGTCTCAATCAAGTTGGAGAGCGAGCGCCGTTCGGCTTGGGCGGCTCGGACAAAAGTTTCGTACGTTTGATCGTCCAGCCGCATGGTTAATGTCTTGGCCATGATCGTGCCCCGTCGTTTGTATTCACTATGAATATAAACGAACGCGCCGACACCAGGCAATCACCAGAAGCAACGCTGAGCTATAAATAACAAATTGCGAATTCTGCGAGGCGGGAGCCCGCGGGTGGCGCCGACATTGCTTTTTATGTCGGCGGCCTGGGTGGTGTTTTCCAACTATCATTCGGTAGTTCTCCTGGCCACGCGTAGTAGAATGGATAAGTGCCGACACCCTTCGCAGAATACTTTGCTCGAGTCCAAGAAGCCGTGGAACATCTCTACGGCATTCGGGTAGTGATCAGAGATATCCCCGCTCCTCTCATCGGTGACCTGGACGGCGCGGAGATTCACATCGATCCGGCTTGCAAACCCGAACAGCGACTCTTCCTCGCGGCTCACCTTTTCGGTCACACGGCGCAATGGAATCTGGACCCAGGCGCGTTCGAGCTGGGCGGCCGCTATTCGCCCCCCATCGAAGAGGCCGATATCCATGCCATCCTCACCTATGAACGCGAGGCGGCGGCTTATGCGCTGCAGATGCTTCATCAAATCGGCATCACAGACATCGACCAATGGTTCTCTGACTATGCGGCGTGTGATGAGGCATACCTCTTGCACTATTATCGCACCGGGGAACGGCTCGAGTTCCGCAGCCTCTGGCACGATAACGTCCCGCTCGTTCAGCCGAAACTTGTTCCACCCTTCACTCCTACAAGGCGACGCTTCCGCCTGGAGGGAGTGGTGATCTGACCCGCTGAGGACTTCTATGCGAAACATCAGGGTAGCCGCAGTTCAATTCGAGCACGCACCGGGAGATAAGAAGAGAAACCTGGACAAGATACGCTCCTTCGTCGCGCCGGCCTCCGCGCGCAAGGTGGAAATCATCGCCTTTCCGGAGTGCTGCATTGTCGGCTACTGGTTCCTGCGCAATCTTTCGCACCAACAATTGCACGCGTTGGCCGAGCCCGTCCCGCAGGGCCCCTCTTCCCAGGCGCTTCTGGCTCTCGCCTGCGAATCCGGGATGACCATCGGCGCCGGGCTACTCGAGGTTGACTCCCTGGGAAAACTTCATAACACCTTCGTGGTGGCGATGCCTAACGGCGAGTGGAAACTCCACCGGAAGATTCACGCCTTCGAGCACGATGAGATAATCCCCGGGTCGGAATTCACAGTTTTCGATGACCCGCATGGCTGTCGCGTCGCGGTATTGATCTGCTACGACGTTAACATCAACGAAAACGTTCGCATCGTGGCCTTGCAGGGAGCCGAGGTACTCGTCGCGCCTCACCAGACGGGCGGCGTCACATCCAAGAATCCGCATCTCATGGGACGGATCGATCGTGAGCGCTGGGAAAATCGGCGCAGCAACCCGCAGGCAATCGAAACTGAATTCCGCGGTGATAAGGGGCGCGCCTGGCTGATGCGCTGGCTTCCCTCGCGCGCCCATGACAACGGGCTTTTCCTGGTATTCAGTAATGGCGTGGGTATTGACGATGACGAGGTTCGTACCGGCAACGCCATGATCCTCGATCCCTACGGCCGCATTCTGGCGGAAACGTGGAAGGCCGACGACGATATGGTGGTGGCCGATCTGGACGCTTCCCTCCTCGAGCAGAGCACGGGCCGGCGGTGGATCAAGACCCGCCGGCCGGAACTTTACGGGCCGCTGACCATGCCGACAGGAAAAGAGCAAGACACTCGGGCGGTGCGATTCGATGAGGTGGGGGGCTAGGATTCAGGATCCAGGAGTCAGGAATCAGAAGCCAGGAGTCAGTAGCGCGACGGCGGAGCGTGGGTTGCGTTAGAGAGCAGCTCCCCTGGAGCACGCCTCTACCCAGGCGACTTCGTCGTCGCTCAACGCGGTGCGGTGGTCTTCCAGGTACTGCCTGACCGTTGCTGCCGCAGCCGCGTAGGGGTGCATGTGGTTGAGCCCATGCACGGCCGCAAACTGGCACGCCTTGGACGGCAGTTGCAGAATTTGCCGGAGCACCTCAAGCGCAATGGGCTCGATCTCCAACTGGATTGCGTCGTCGTTATGGGCGAGCAGCAGATCCCACCACATGGCAAAAATGCTTCCGGCAAAGCTATCCCCCATTTGCACATAATAATCGCGAAATGGATGCAACATCGAGCGGAGGCACTGGCCTCGCGCTCCGGGAGACACCTGTGAATCAGCTAATTGATTAGACAGCCAAAATGGGTGGCCTAAGGCGAACCACAGCCCCTGCTCAATCTGCTCTGGGGGGAACGGTTCGGCGAGTCTCCCGAATTCACGGAAAAGTTCGGTCATCTGGCGAACAAAAACATTTGCGTCAGGGTCATCGTCAAGCAGCCTTTCGCCTCGCAAAAGTTCTTCGTCAGCACGGTGCCGGCAAATCGGGCGGGCAAACAGAAAATGCGCCATTTCTGCCGCGCCCAGGGAAGATGTATCGGCTGTGACCCGCGGGGGTCGCGGGGCCTCGATCCGCTGAAAGGAATCGCTCTGAACCAGTTCCTCCATCTCCGAGTCGGTGATGCCGCCCGCGAGGGAAGCGTCAACCAGAAGGATCACCTTCAGATCGTTATACCTGTAATCGAGAAATCGACGCAGCCGGGCCATGGGAGTGTCAGGCGGTTTCCGAGGAACAACCTCGTCGCTTTTAGCAAGCGCCTTGTTAGCATACGACAGCGCCTTGCCCTCGTCACGGGTTAGCTCCTCCGGGTCTCTCGACGTCAAGTGTCTTACACGTTCTGCATCTTCGGCGAGCCCGGCGGCTTTATACCCATTGAAGACCCTGCGCAATGCCCAGTCACGGTTGCCCTCGGGCATACGATTAGCCAGTTCTTCGGCAACCAGGAGCTGCTCCCGGCGGGCTGCGGCGTCTGGCAGTTGGAAAGAGAGCATCACGTAGACGTTGCACGCGGTGAAAGGGTCCTCCAACTGTTGCGCCATTGAGTGAACCGCCTCCATCCCAGATAGCTTAAACACGGAAGGTATCAACCCAGTGATTTCCCTCGGGGCGAGGTAGCACTCGAACGAGGAAAAGCGCGATATGGTTTCCAGAAGAACGTTGCGTCCAATCTCGGAATCTACATGCTCACCCGCCCACTTCCCAATTGCGAGGCGAAGTTGTGCCTCGGCGAATGGCTCGTCAATATTCTGCAGTGCCTTTTGCGCGTCGGTGACGTCATCAAACTGCAATCGCGCCCTGCCAACCGCCAGCCACGCCGCATTCCTCTCTTCGCTGTATTCCAAGCTGCGAGGAATACGCGCAGCCAAATTCCGTGCGAAGTCCAGCAACTCCAAGGGCGACAGCATTCTTGCATTATCGCACGAAGAAAAGGGCGGGCGCAGCCGCATTCCCTCTTGCGTCGGTATCTTCGAACAGTCCGTGAGGGCCGATGTGCTAAGCGACCACGTTGCCGCTATAATGGGGCGGAGATCTGCTTGCTGACCGGTTGTAACGCCAAGGTCGGAAAGAATCGGTTTCACACAAAGCCGCAAAGCACGCAAAGGTCGCAAAGGCATTCGCTTCGCGTTTCGTTGCGCCTTAGTCCGTCAGCCGACGGATGAGCTGTTTTGGTTTTTCCACATCATCAAACCGTTTCCACATAACCGGCGGCGCAGCGCCAGATTGGAATAGGAGCAATTATGAAATCACACACCGAATACCTCTGGTTCAACACCAAGAGGCAGCGTGAGTTCATCAACATCACGGACGAAGTGCAGAAAGCGCTAGGCACTAGGCACCAAGCACTAGCCACTAACCACTAGCCACTAGATCGGCAGTTGCGCTCAGAAATCGGCGAGCTGTTGCTTCAAACGGTCCGGAGAGAGATGGCAGTAGATCGGGGAAAAGCTCTGCTGTGGAACGGCATCACCACTCTGGCTGAAAACAAGGTAAGGCTCCTGACGGGTGTTCCAGGGAGTCCAGTGCGGAAGGCCTTGCCCGTTAGGATCTCCGAATTTCGCAAAGTTCGTCCAGTAAGCCTGCATGATCTGCGAGAGCTTGCGGTCGGTCGAAGTGAACGGCAGCCAACTGAACGTGCGAGCCTGAAACGTGCCGAAGACGTAAGGAAGTTCCAGCGCGTGGAAGGCGCCGAGCTCCGATTCACCCTTTCCTGGAACCGAACGATCGAACCGGTAGACGAATGCGCGCCGCCCAGCGCTCGTTGTCAGTGCCGCCTCCGCTCCGACGGGACATGCCACCAGGATGTCGCTGCTCGCCTGATCGATGGCGGGGTTGCCGTGAAGGAGGATTCGAACCGTGTACGTCGCGACCGTCAGGTCTGTCCAGTTGCCGTAAAGAGGGCGCGCCACACCCGCGAATTGCTTGAGCGTTTCGCCAAAGCCCGGCTTGGCGGCGGGCTGAGGCGACTTCTTGGCCGCCGCCGCTGCAACTACTCGAAAGGCGGCAGACTCTCTGGCATTCAAGCCCGCGAGTAAATCGACCGGCTCAATCGTTCCTGAGGCAAAGGCTCTTGCCGGCGACTGGGGAAGGACCCATCCGTCCACGATCGAGGCGTTGGGGTCATAGCCCTTGAACTGCGAAGCAATCAGGCGGTCTTCAATGTCGGCGATCTGGGTGGCCGGCAAACTCCTCAAGATTTGAATTTGCGATCCCGGCTTGCCACCTGCCGCTTCTTTTCCAACGGCTAGTCCCAGCGGTTGCATCTCGGCCACGGTGCGTTCGGGCTCGAGCCCGAACGCAGGACCGCTCTCCGCAATGACCCGGCGAAACAGGCTCTTGGTGACGGGAGAAGCCATCAGCGTCGTCGCGTCGACCGATCCCGCCGATTCACCAAAGAGCGTCACATTGGTGGGGTCGCCGCCGAATGCGGCGATATTCTGCTGCACCCACTCGAGCGCGGCGATCTGATCAAGCAGGCCGTAGTTTCCTGAGCTGTGGTGGAGAGATTCCGCCGTCAGCTCGGGATGAGAGAAGAAGCCCATGGCTCCCAGGCGATAGTTGACAGTGACGACGATGACGCCGTGAGACGCCAGGATGGAGCCGTCGTACGCGGCTTCTGTCCCGCTGCCGACCCGGTTGCTGCCACCGTGCAGCCAGACCATGACCGGAAGATGCGCGTCCGGCTGCAATTGGGGTGTCCATACATTGAGGTACAGGCAATCCTCCGATGGAGCGAGCGGCTGACGGCTGAACACGACGCCGTAGGTTGCGGCGAGCGGCTCGATGAAGCTGTCGGTGCCCGCAACGTTCTGCATGCACGGATGGGACGGCCTGGTAGTGTCGCGGACCCCCGGCCAGGGGGCAACCGGTTGAGGCCCGCGCCATCGCAGAGCCCCTACCGGAGGCATCGCGAAAGGGACACCTTCAAATACAGCGATATTGCCTCGCAGCGCTCCCTCGAGCGTGCCGCTGGTCAAATGAACGAGAGGTCCTTTGGGCGCCACGCGCTGCGGCCTTTCAGTCGATGCGAGGAGCATTGGAATGGCAAGACAAACACCAAGAAACCGCATAACGGTAGATTTCCTCCCGGCCTCCGCGGTCGATGCCGAAATTGGAATAGAGAGCGACGATCACGGCTGTGAGGTAGCATATACTGACGACGTCCGTAACCTTCGCCGCTTCGCTGAGGCTCTAATCAGGGATTTCCATTTTGGACTCCGGCGCCGCCCCGTAGCATACTTCTGGCCGACACCGAACGCAACTGCCAGCTTTACCAGGATTGGCGCAGCAAGTGGGCAAAAGGGAACTGCGTATTCTCGCCGGTTTGCTGGTCATATTCGGTGCTGACGATTTTCATTACTGGTGTCATTCGAACAATACCGGCGTCCCAGACCACGCGTCATTTCCGCGAAGGCGGGAATCCACTCCGCGAACCTCCGGGACTGAGCGCCTTACGTACTGGATTCCCGCCTTCGCGGGAATGACTGTGCCCATGAGTGTGCGTGTTTCACAAATGACACCACTACCCGGTTTTCCCGTAGTTAATAAAACATTGTAGAATTGGATGCTTATGCTGACTCCAGCGGCGCTCGACAAGTTAGTTCAAGACACCCGAGAGGATCAACTATGAAATCACACACCGAATACCTTTGGTTTAACACCAAGAAGCAGCACGAGTTCATCAACATCACGGACGAGGTTGAGAAGGCGCTGGAGAAGTCCCAGATTAAGGAAGGCCTGATTCTTGTGTCGGCTATGCACATCACCGCCGGGGTGTACGTGAACGATGCGGAGAGCGGGCTGATTGGCGACATCGAGGAGTGGCTCGAGAAGCTGGCGCCCTTCCGCCGCGACTATCGTCACCATCACACCGGCGAAAGCAATGGCGACGCCCACCTGAAGAACCTTCTGATCGGGCACGAGGTGGTGGTGCCCGTCACGAACGGCAAGCTCGACTTCGGCCCCTGGCAACAGGTTTATTACGCCGAATTCGACGGCCAGCGGCGCAAACGGGTCATCATCAAGGTCATTGGGGAGTAGGGACATTTCCGCGACTAGCGAGCATGAACTGCCGCCAGTCCACCCAGGGCGCTTGCGCCCTTTCGAATATTCCGGCTCGCAAGGGTTCAATTTCATCCCAGCGCTGGTGGTAGGTTGCCCAAAACTCATTCAGGCGGTTGAGACCTCCGTACTGTTTCTTCAGCCAATCCCGGTAGCGAGCCTTCGTGTAACGGCAGTAGCAATAGGTCCTTGCTTCGCCGCGCTCCCGAACTAAGCTATCGCCTGATATCCAAAGCCCTGGTTCGGCGGCGATATCCCACGCCAACACCGCATGGCTGGATTTGTATCGCTCAACGGTCCGCCTGACGAAATTCCCCGCCGCCGCGCGTGCTTGCGGATGATCCCAACAAGCAGACCCGAGTGTTATTCCTTCATCGGCAGCCCACAAATGCTGGACACGGTTGATTCATCCCTAGCCATCTAGCTTGCTGCCTAGGTATACTTCAGGTAAAATGGGGAATCAGTTGCGCAACTGTCCAGCGCCCCCGGCATTAGAAGCTAATCTCAGGTGCGTGCGCAATTTGGAATTCCGCGGATAACCGCTATGACAAACACCCAAAACTCGGACGTGCTGGAAAACCTTAAAGGTCGCCTCATTGTCTCCTGCCAGGCTCCCGACGGCTCGCCCCTCAATCATCCGAAAATCATCGCGGCGATGGCGGCGGTCGCCGAGCAGCACGCCGCCGCCGGCGTGAGGGTCAACGGCGCCAGGGACATTCGCACGGTGCGGCGCAACGTTACCATTCCCATCATCGGGGTCGAGAAACTCCACTTCCCTGAATCCCCTGTTTATATCACGCCAACCTGGGAATCTGTGCGGCGAGTCTCGCGATCCGGGGCCGACATCGTCGCCTTGGACAGCACAGAGCGGAACCGCCCGAAGAACGAGTCGCTTGCCGAGATTGTGCGATTGGCCAAGGAAAAACTTGGCGCCATAGTATTGGCGGATATCGCGACACTGGAACAGGGAATCAGGGCGGCGGAACTGGGAGCCGACCTTGTTGCAACAACCCTGTTTGGCTATACGGAGGATACGCGGAATTGCCCCGGGCCAGCCTTTGGCCTTCTGGGAGCTCTCGTCCGCGAGCTCAAGCTCCCCGTTGTTATGGAAGGACGGGTCCACACGGTCGACGAAATGCGTAGGGCGTTCGATCTCGGAGCGCATGCGGTGGTTATCGGAACCGCGATCACGAACATCGAATGGCAGATAAAGAGATTTGCGGCCGCCACGCCGCAAGCGAGCCGGCGAAGCTGCGATTCTCAGCTTGAGTGCGTGTAACCACCGGGTTTGGAGTCGCCGGGTGGATGGGTGTTGAGTATGAACCTTTTCTTGGCCACAGCATGGCCATCTCCACCCCCTTCCTCGAGGGATAAATACAGTCCGTTGGCTGCCCGGTGCGCGACTTTGCGGCGCCCCGGATCTTCAAAGTCCTGGGACTCCCCCGGTCCAACCGCAGCCTCGAAAGACCCGTAGCCGCTAGACAGCCCGCACTGAAATCAAAGGAGTTAGCACGAATCGGCTTCACTCCCGCGTTCCAATCATGGTATTTCATGCGGTTCCGCGGGCCGTAGGCCCTGAGGTACAAGAAAATGCTTGACAAGCTGCGCTCATCGGAGTAGCCTAGTATTTGCCTCGGGCAGGGGCCTGTGGAATGATGATGTGCTTCGCTCTCGACCGACAACATGTCATTGCAAAATCACATTTTAGGGGCAGCCCTGGTGGCCGCCCTGGGGCAACCACAACGGCTGCCCATACATCCCTCTCACACGCCCATCTGCGGTGGGACTCAATAAGAATGCAAAACTCGAGGAACAAACCGGGAATGTCGATGAAAACAAACGGCAGGATTCAGGAGTCAGGATTCAGGAGTCAGGAGTCAGAAGCCAGGAGCGCGCCTCGCGGACCAGGACGGAATGTTGTTTGCGGCGGAGGAACGCTGACGGCTGATAGCTGAGAGCTGAGAGCTGATAGCTTTTTTACGGAACAAACCGGGAATGTCTATGAAAACAAACAGCAGGATTCAGGAATCAGGATTCAGGAGTCAGGAGTCAGAAGCCAGGAGCGCGCCTCGCGGACAAGGACAGAATGTCTCCTGCGGCGCAGGAACGCTGACGGCTGATAGCTGAGAGCTGATAGCTTTCTTACGGAACAAACCGGGAATGTCTATGAAAACAAACAGCAGGATTCAGGAATCAGGATTCAGGAGTCAGGAGTCAGAAGCCAGGAGCGCGCCTCGCGGACAAGGACGGAATGTTTCTTACGGCGGAGGAACGCTGACGGCTGATAGCTGAGATCTGATAGCTTTCTTACGGAACAAACCGGGAATGTTTATGAAAACAAAGGACAGAGTCAAAAGGTCGAAGAATCGAGAAGTGAAGAAGTCCAGAGTTGAATGCGAGAGCAAGGTCGACCGGCGCCTTGGGGGGTGTTTGTTAACTCCTCGACTCTCGACTCCTCGACTACTCGACTGCACTCCAAGACTTGACCCTCCTTCTAATTCCGTGGTATTCAGGTATCCTCTATGAAACATCGAAAAGCTCTCTGGCAATTATGCGTTCTCATGCTCTTGGTCTGCGCAGGATGGCAGGCACTTGTGGGGACGAGTGTCCTCCGGTCCAGGCCCGGCGCCGCTCGGCCTAACGTCCGGGAAGTCGGAGATTCCGGTCCGGGTGCGAAACTCGAACCCCGACCGCCGAAGGCAGATGCGAGCCGACTGCCAGCCCGGAAGCCTGTAGTGTCCTATGTCAACTTGCCTTTGCGTTTTGAGCCCAACCGAGGCCAAACCGACAAGCGCGTGCGGTTCTTGTCGCACGGGCGGGGCTACGGGTTGTTCTTGACCGCCGATGAAGCGGTGCTGGAACTACAGGACTCAGGATTCAGGAGTCAGGATTCAGGGCCGGAAACACCTGGGTCGCGGATCACGGAAAACGATCGTACAACCGCAGACGTCCGGCGGTCACAGAACACGGACAACGAACCACGGACGACGGACGGCTGGCGGCTGAAGCTTGTCAATGCGAATCAGAATGCCGCCATCGACGGCGGCCGTGAACTGCCTGGCAAGGTCAACTACCTTATTGGCAACGATTCCAGGAACTGGCACACCAATATCCCGACCTACGCCGAGGTGAAGTGCCGGAACGTTTATCGCGGCATTGACTTGGTTTACTACGGCAAGCAGGGCGGAGAACTGGAGTATGACTTCATCGTGGCGCCGGGGGCCGACCCGGGTGTCATCGGGCTGGACGTACGGGCCGGCCTCGTGTCCGGCCAAGGACGACCGCAAGGGTCGCCGCTACGAATCACGCGCGATGGCGACTTGGTGCTCGCGACTGAGAGTGGCCAGGTGCGTATCCTCAGGCCTGTTGTCTACCAAGAAATCGAGCCAGGCGCCGGTTATCAAAACTCAGGAGCGAAGGACGAAATTCAAGATTTGAAATTCGAAAATCGACCATCGACCATCGGCAATCGGCAATTGTCAATCGACGATCGACAATCGGCCATCGACCATCAGCAATCGACCCTCGGCAATCGGCAATCGGCAATCGACAATCGACAATTCCTTGAGGGTCGCTTTACGCTCGACGCGGAGAATCGCGTTCGCTTTGCGCTTGGCGCTTACGATCACACTCGCCCGCTGGTGATCGACCCTGTGCTGGTTTACTCGAGCTACCTCGGAGGCGCCGGTGACCAAGGCAAGGGTATCGCCGTGGATACGTCCGGCAACGCCTACGTAACCGGGACAACTTTGTCAACTAGCTTTCCGGTTGTCGGCCCGTACCAATCGAACAACAAGGCCCAGAGCGGCACCGTCTTCGTGTCCAAGTTGAACGCGGCCGGGTCGGCCCTCGTCTACTCGACCTATCTGGGCGGGAGCGTGAGTGACCGCGGAAACGCCATTGCGCTAGACTCCGCCGGAGACGCCTACTTGACCGGCTCGACCTGTTCGAGTGATTTCCCTACCGTCTCCCCGCTTCAAGCCAGCCTCAAGGGTGTCTGCGACGGGTTTGTGGCCGAATTGAGCGCGGCCGGCTCGAGCCTGGTCTATTCGACGTACCTCGGGGGCAGCGGCGCCAATGCGTCAGGCACTAATCTGAGTGACGAGGGCACGGGCATCGCTGTCGACTCCACCGGCGCCGCCTACGTCACGGGGGGGACTTGGTCGACTGACTTCCCCACCGTCAACCCCATTCAGGGCTATGGCGGCGGCGAGGACGCGTTCCTGAGCAAAATCAGCGCCAACGGCTCAGCGCTCGTCTATTCCACGTATCTCGGCGGAAGCGGCCAGGACGAAGGCAGCGGCATCGCCGTGGATTCCTCGGGCAACGCGTACGTGATTGGGTTCACCCTCTCGAGCGACTTTCCAACCGTCAACGCGTTCCAGCCGGCCAATCACGCCACTATGTACGGCACCGCTTTCGTGGCCAAATTAAATTCCGCCGGGTCGGCCTTGGTCTATTCCACCTACCTGGGCGGCAGCACTATGGAGTCAGGCGCCGGGATCGCGGTTGATTCCTCCGGCAATGCTTATTTGACGGGGACGACGTGGTCGAGCAACTTCCCCACCGTCACCCCGATGCAAGCGACCAACAATTCCAAATATGGCGGCTCGAACGCCTTCGTCGTCAAAATGAACGCAGCGGGCTCGGCCCTCATCTATTCAACTTACCTGGGAGGCAGCGGGCATTTATTCAACCCGGCCCCCTCGGACGGGGGTGACAGCGCTTATGGCATCGCCATCAACTCCGCCGGGGTCGCCTTCGTGGCCGGACTCACCGGTTCGCTCGACTTCCCTACCGTGAGCGCGGTACAGTCCACCAATAACTCCGGCGATAAATTCACCGCCTTTGTAGCTTGTTTGAACGCGGCCGGCTCAGCCCTCGCCTATTCCACGTACCTCGGTGGGACCGGGGATGACCAAGCCAACGGGATTGCCATCGACTCCTCAGACGACGCCTACGTGGCCGGGACAACTACCTCGACCGATTTTCCGACGGTTACCCCCATCCAGGCGAGCCCCGGAGGGGTCTTCGTGGCCCAAATCTCGCCGCCCGCTGCGATAACCTTCTTTCCCGCTAGCCTCAATTTTGGGACGGTGCCCGGGGACACGACGAGCCCGGAACGAATCGTGACCGTGACGCCCATCGGCAACGCTTCCGTAAGCCTCACCAGCATCGCCATCAGCGGCGACTTTGCGCTCGAAACAACGGCCACTTCCTGCCCGTACGGGGGCGGTACGGTGGCAGCCGGGCTCAACTGCACCATCAATGTCAGTTTTATGCCCACCGCCACCGGCGCCAGAACCGGCAATCTCAGCATCATCTACAACGGCGTGGGCAGCCCTCAAATCGTGCCCTTGAGTGGCACTGGAATCGTGTCCGCTGCTAATGTCTTCCCCACCAGCCTGAGCTTCCCCAGTCAGGATGTGGGAACTCAAGGCGCACCGCAACCCGTGACGCTGACTAACATCGGCTCGGTGCAGCTAGACATCGGCAGCGTGGCGGTCTCGAGCGGCTGGACGCAAAACAACAATTGCCTGCCCTACATTGCCGCCAAGGGCAGTTGCACAATCAACGTCAGCTTCGAGCCCACGGTGATCGGGCCGCTTACCGGCACACTCACCATCACCGACTACGCCGGGAACAGCCCCCAAACGGTGGCGCTGAGCGGCACGGGTTTTGCGCCCGTGGCCAGCCTCTCGGCTACGGTCCTGACCTTCCCCGGGCAAACCGTTTCCACCACCAGCTCCCCGCAGACGCTTACCCTGAGCGATACGGGTAGCGGAGCCCTGACTCCGCTTACGATCACCGTGAGCGGTGACTTCGCCCAAACCAACACGTGCGCCGGCTCGGTGGCCTCCGGCTCCAGTTGCACCATCAGTGTCACTTTTACCCCCACTGCCAGTGGCGCTCGGAGTGGCGCACTTACGCTGGCGGACAACGCCAGCAACAGCCCCCAAACGGTCACACTGAACGGTACAGGGCAGGATTTTACGCTCAGCACGCCTTCCGGTTCATCCTCGACGGCGACCGTCACGCCCGGGCAGACAGCAAAGTATAAGTTGGGTGTGAACAGTGTGGCGGGATTCAACCAGTCAGTGAGTGTCTCCTGCGCCGGAGTGCCGTCAGAGGCTACGTGCGTAGCCTCTCCAATCACGGTCGCCCCCGGCGCCACTCTCACAATTCTGGTCACCACCACCGCCCCGTCGTCCGCTGCGCCGCGCACCTTCCCCTCGCCGCCCTTGCCCCGCCCGCAAGTTTTCTCCTTGCTGGCCATGCTTTTGGCTTGCATCGCTGGGCCTTTGCTCGCTTCGAGGCGAGCCAGGGCGGGACGGCGCGCAGCTTTTCTGCCGCTGGCGGCGGGATTGTTGCTGGCCCTAGCGCTTGCCGGCTGCGGCGGAGGAGGCCCCGCTCCTAACAGTAACCATGGCACGCCCACAGGTAATTACACCCTGACGGTGACGGGAACGGTGACTTCCGGTTCGTCCAGCGTGAGCCGTAGTGTGAACCTCACCCTGAATGTGTCGTAGCCTTGGAGCCCCTTGGTCACGCCGCCTATCATTGAAGTAGCAGACCTCACGAAGGAGTTCCGTACTTTCCGCCGGCGCGAAGGCGTGAAGGGCGCGATCCAAAATCTCTTTGTGCGCGAGTACGTGACGGTTCGCGCCGTCGATCGTATCAGTTTCGCCATCCGGGCCGGAGAGATGGTGGGCTACATCGGGGCGAACGGCGCGGGCAAGTCCACCACCATAAAGGTCCTCACGGGAATTCTGGTCCCGAGCGGCGGACGAGTGATTTCCAACGGATATGTGCCCTACCGGGACCGGCGACGTTACACCAAACAGATCGGGGTGGTGTTCGGCCAGCGCACCCAGCTTTGGTGGGACCTCGCCGTCATCGAGTCGTTCAAACTCCTTAAAGAACTCTACGAAGTGCCGGAGCAGCAATACCGCCGGCGGCTGGATTTCTTCTGCGAGATCCTGAATCTGAAGGATTACCTTCATACGCCGGTGCGCAAGCTGAGCCTGGGAGAAAGAATGCGTTGCGACCTGGCGGCGTCGCTGCTTCATAACCCGCCCCTGCTTTTCCTGGATGAGCCGACGATTGGGCTGGATGTGGTCGCCAAAGACCGCATCCGGGAATTCCTGAAAGAGGTCAATCGCAGCGCCGGGACAACGGTCCTGCTCACCACCCACGACCTTTCCGATATCGAGGAACTCTCCAAGCGCATCCTCATCATCGACAAGGGCCACATCCTCTTCGACGGCGACCTGGAAAACATGAAGAAACGCCTGGCCAAATACAATCAGGTGAAATTCTTTTTGAAGGACCGCTCGCAGATAGCGCGGCTGGCCCAAATCACGAGCAACGGCATCGCCTGCGAGCGCGTCGATGAGCTCACTTACTTGATGCGCTTTGACCGGGACGAACACTCCACCGCCGAAGTCATCCGCGACATCGTCAACCAGCTTCAGGTGCGGGATATCTTCGTCGAGGAAGAGCCGATCGAGGACATTGTGAAACGGATCTATCTGAGCGGAGAGGTGGGATGATGTGCATGTTAGCCGATGTCATTCCGAGCGGAGCGAAGAATCTCGCTCTGCGCTCCGGGGGGTTGCGGAACAAAGAATCAGAGCAAGATTCCTCGCTCCGCTCGGAATGACATCGTGGCATCAATTTTCTCGAAAGCACGGGCGCCCAACGCTTCAGCGCTTCTGGCGGGTATACGCGGAGTTCATCCGCGTGGGATTTATCAACACGCTCGCTTACCGCCTGCGCTATTACACCGGCATCGTAACTTACTTCATTTACGTCACGGTCTATTACTTCATCTGGAAAGCCATTTACGAGCACAGCTCGAAGATCGCGGGCTTCGACTTCAGCCATATCCTCACTTACATCGCCGTCGGCTGGATCATTCGTTCCTTCTACTTCAATAACGTCGACCAGGACATGGCCAATCAGGTCATCGAGGGCAAGCTGGCCATGGACCTCATTAAGCCCGTCAACATTCAATTCATGTACGTGGCCCAGGCGTTTGGAGAGTGCTTGTTTCGCGCCGGCATGCTGAGTTTGCCCTCGGCGCTGGTGCTTATGCTCATCTACCCCTTGCGCCGGCCCGCCAGCCTGCACCACTTCCTGGCCTTCCTGCTCAGCGTGCTGTTCAGTTTTTTCATTGTGGCGGCCATCAATTTCGCGGTCGGGACGCTGGCGGTACGGTTGAAATCCATTCTGGGCTTGCTGCGCGCCAAGTATTTTCTGCTGGAACTTTTCTCCGGCCTGCTCTTGCCGATTTCCTTTTTCCCGCCGGTCTTTCAGCACATTTTCAAGTTCCTGCCGTTTCAATACATCAGCTATATCCCGGTGCTGCTCTACTTGGGGAACATCAATGGCAGGGCCATCGCCGCATCGCTCGGCCTGCAACTTTTCTGGGTGGCGGTGCTCTTCGTTGCCGGTGACGCCATGTGGAAATGGTCAAGCCGGAAGATCACCATACAGGGGGGCTAGGGACTGGGGACTGGGGACTGGGGACTGGGGGCTGGGGGCTAGGGACTGATTTTTGCGTTTTGCGTTTTGCCTCTTGACTTGTTCTCCGGGAGACAGGACATGCGGCCGAGCCGAAGAACCAATCACTCAATAGCTCTCCAGCCCCTAGTCCCCAGCCCCCAGCCCCTGTCTTAAGATGAAAAGGCATCTCAGACTCTTCGCTCTCTACTTCGCCCAGTACGCCAAGGTGCGCCTGGCGTACAAGGCGGATTTCTTCATCGCCGTCTTTTCCTCGATGACTGCCACGGTTCTGGGATTCGGTTTTATTTTGGTGCTCTTCTCGAAGATCCCCAAGCTCCAGGACTGGTCGTTTTATGAGATCCTGTTTCTCTACGGGTTCTCGCTGATCCCTCTGGGCTTGTTCAACGTTATCAGTTGGAATCTGTACGAGTTCGGTGACATTTACATTATCCAGGGCAGGTTCGACCGCCTGTTGCTGCGCCCCGCCCACACGCTCTTTCAGGTTGTCTTCGAGAAGTTTCGGCTGGAATCACTGCAGGAGGTTGTAACCGGTGCGGTCGTGATCGCCGTCTGCGTCCGTCGCTTGCATCTCACTTGGCGCGTGGCGGACTCGTTCTGGTTTTTGTTGATGGTGATCTGCGGGGCGGTGATTTATCTCGCGGTGTTTCTCATTCTCACCTCGGTGTCTTTCTGGTTCGAGGACCGCGTGGGCATTGTACCGCCGGTCTTCAACATGCTTACCTTCGGTCGCTACCCCCTTACCATTTACAACGTCTTCGTGCAATTCTTTCTGAGCTGGATCATCCCCTTTGCCTTTGCCTCCTTCTACCCCACGACACACTTCCTGGGGCGGCGAGCGTTCACCACTTATTTTTATCTGGTGCCGGCCGTGGCAGCGAGCTTCTTTCTGCTTGCCGTGTTTCTTTGGAACAAGGGGGTAGAGAATTACAGCAGTACGGGCTCGTGAAAGCGCGCAAGAACAAGTCAAAAGGCAAAACGCAAATCGCAAATGGCAAAGCCGGAGCAAGGACCGCAATCCCCGTGCAGTTGTCCTTGGGGGTGTCATTCCGAGCGGAGCGAGGAATCTCGCTCTGAGTCCTTCCTCAGAAGATCGGAGCGAGATTCCTCTCCCGCGGCTGCGGGATCGGAATGACAGTGGGTGCTTTTGCCTTCTGCGATTTGCGTTTTGACTTTTTCTTCCGCGCTTGTTCGCGTTTGCATCATCATGAACATTGGTGATTGTCGTTGCCGATTGAATCCGCAGTTCGGCTTCACTTTTGCCTTTTGCGATTTGCGCTTTGCCTTTTGACTTGTTCTTCCGCTTCTGTTCGCGTTTGGATCGTTCCATCTACAACGAAAGTGCTTCCTCGTAAACCTGAAGAGTCGCCTCCGCCACTCGCCGCCAGGAGAATTCTCGCGCCCGCTCGAAGCCTTTTTGGATCAGCTTTCCTCTCAATTCAGAATCCTCGACGGCGCGGCGTACTTTGTCGGCGATGTCGCGAGGATCGCGGGGATCAACATAGAGCGCCGCCTCCCCCCCTACCTCAGGAAGCGAAGACGTTTGCGAGGCGACCACGGGCAAGCCGTTCGCCATGGCTTCCAGGACGGGCAGCCCAAAGCCCTCTTCCCAGGAAGGAAACAGCAGCACTCTGGCCGACTGATAGAGAACCCGTAATTCCTCCAAGCTCACATATCCCCGCACTTGTACTCGGGACCCGAGCCCCTGGCGGCGTATATATTCGTGGATCTGTTCGCTCCCGTAACCGTCACCGCCCGCGAGAACAAGTCGATAGTGCTGCGGCAAGGCTTCGAGAGCCCGCAGTGCGTTCAACGTATTCTTGCGAGTCTGAATCACCCCCACGCTCAGGATCATCTGGTTCCTTTTCCCCACCAGCCTCTTCCGGGCCAACAAACGCTCGCCCGGCGACAAAGTCAAAGAAGGGGGATCAACTCCCAGGGGTATAACGCGAAGCTTGCTCCGAGAGGCCGAAGTGTGCGCCAATAATTGCTCGGCAGTATAGTGCGACGCGGTAATGATGCGAGTGGCGCGATCTACGGCCTGGTGAAGCAAAGCGGAGAATTTGCGCCGGAAGCCGGCGCTCGAATACTCATGGCCGGTAATAGGAAAGATGTCAAATACAGTGACGATCTCTTTCTTGAAACGAAAGGCGGGAGGGCGTTGCGCCAGGCTGTGAAACAGTTCCGCTTGCCAGGGCAACCAGAAAGTCAGAGGCTCTTGAAATAGCCTTACGGAAAAATGCGATTCTAAAGAACCGGCCTTTGGAACAGGGCGCAAAAACTCCCGGCGCCGGCCGAATCTCGATAGACGATAGCAGAGCAAAAATCGATGCGAAGTTTCGAGCCAGGCCAGGCCTTCGATCAGCTTACGGGAGTACACGGCGATGCCGGAGGGTTCGGGCTCGACCGTGTAGGTGGCATCCAAAGCGATAGTCGACATCAGCGCACAACCCGATCAAAACCTGGTGTGTCACGGTGGAGAGTCCGCCGCATCATCCAGACCATACTCTTTCAGTTTCCTATAGATGGTGGTCTTCCCAATACCGAGTAATCTGGCGGCGCGCAGCCGGTCCCCTTTGGTGGCTTCGAGTGCCTGAAGGATGTGGCGCTGCTCGAGTTCCCGAAGAGTTGCGAGAGCCGTGGCGTCGCGGCGCGGTTGGCTCACGAAGCAGAGGAGATTCGAGGGCAGATCGACAACTCGGATTTGAGGCGCGCTTCCCAGCGCCAGGGCGCGTTGGATGCAATTCTCCAGTTCCCGGACGTTCCCGGGCCAGTCGTAGCTCATCAGGCGCGCCATAACCTCCTCAGAAACGCCGGTGATGTTGGCCAGGCTGGCTTTGTGCTTGGCAAGAAAGAATCGAACCAAACCGGGAATATCCTCCCGGCGGTCGCGGAGTGGCGGCAATTTGATGGAAACCACATTGAGCCGGAAGTAGAGCTCTTTTCGGAAGGCGCCGCGCTTGATGGCGGCATCAAGGTCCTGGTTCGTAGCGGCGATGAGGCGAGCTTTCACGGGCACCCGCTCGTTGCTGCCCAACGGCTTGATTTCACGCTCCTGGAGGACGCGCAGGAGTTTCGGCTGAAGCTCGACCGGAAGCTCCACGATCTCATCCAGGAAGACCGTCCCTTCACCCGCGGCAGCCAGCAAGCCCTGCCGGCCCTGAGTCGCGCCCGTAAAGGCGCCGCGAACGTGCCCGAAAATTTCGCTCTCAATCAGGGAGGGCGTCAGCGCCCCACAATCAATCGGGACGAACGGCCGGTCCCGCCAGGGGCCTTTCTCGTGAATGGCGCGTGCCACCAGTTCTTTGCCGGTGCCGCTTTCCCCCAGGATGAGGACCGGATCGCGCGTCACGGCGACCTTGGCGATGATGTGGTACACCTTCTGCATCCGCGCTGACGCGCCGCTCAAGCCCGCGTAGTCCCCTTGGTATTCATCGGCGTAAACGCTCGAAGCTGCCTGCGGAATTCCCATCTGCTCTCCAGCGCAGGGGCACGCCAGGGCGTGCCTCTACAGTGAACCGGCTAATATACCGGCGCGCACAGGAACAGTCAAAAGGGAAAAGGCAGGAATCAGGATTCAGGCACTACGGGGTTCGCAGAAGCGGAAATACGTTGTAATATAGTTCAGAAGGGGAAGACCTGCTGCTGTGGCCAAACACGCCAAAATCTTGATCGTTGAAGACGACACGCATGAACGGCAGGGACTCGCCGATCTCCTCTCCCTCTGGGGCTACGAGACCGAGACTGCCAGCGACGGTTCCGAAGCCTTGGAAAAGGTCTCCTCTTTCAACCCTGCGGTGGTGATTTCCGATCTTCGCATGCCGCGTATGACAGGCATGGAGCTTCTGCGGCAAGTCCATGAAGTCCATTCGGGGTTGAACTTCATCATGCTCACCGGACAAGGAACGATCGAGGAGGCGGTGGAAGCCACCAAGCTGGGGGCCTTTAATTTTCTCGAGAAGCCGGTAGACACCAAGCGGCTCGAAGTTGAGTTACGAAATTGCCTGGAGCGGCATGAAAGTGAGCGGCAACTCGAGGCAGCCCACCGGCGGCTGCGCGACCTGGGATTTCTCGGCAACATCGTGGGGCGATCCAAGAAAATGCAGGAAGTGACGTCGCTGGTCTCACTGGTCGCGCCCTCCCGCGCTTCAGTATTGATCACGGGCGAGAGCGGCACCGGCAAGGAACTGGTGGCCCGAACGATTCACGACCTGAGCCCGCGCCGTGCCCAGCCTTTCGTGGCCGTGAATTGCGCGGCGATCCCGGAGACTCTAATGGAGAGCGAAGTCTTCGGCCACGAAAAGGGAGCTTTCACCGGGGCTCTTGAGCGGCGGGTGGGTTGCTTCGAACTGGCGGACGGGGGCACCTTGCTCCTCGACGAGATCGGTGAAATGCCCTCTGCCACCCAGGCCAAACTGTTACGCGTGCTGGAAGACTCCAAGGTGCGCCGCCTAGGCAGCAAATCAGAGATTTCCGTCGATGTGCGCGTCCTGGCCGCCACCAACAAAGTACCGGAGGAAGCGGTCGCCAAGGGTCAGTTGCGGAGCGATCTCTACTTCCGCCTCAATGTGGTCCACATCGTTCTGCCTCCTTTGCGCGCTCACCCGGAAGATCTGGAGGAGCTGACCGCGGCCCTGCTCGACGACCTGAACCAGAAACACAACCGCGCTGTGAAGGGTGTAGACAGCGGGGTTCTTCAGGCCTTCCACCATTACAACTGGCCCGGAAACGTGCGCGAGTTGCGCAATGTTCTGGAGCGCATGCTGGTGACTTGTCCCGGCGACCACTTGACCGCCAATGAATTGCCTCACGGCTTTGGCCAGACCGGCATTGCAGAAGCCGAAGACGAACTCCGCCTCCGCCCCGGCATGACGGTAGCGGAGGCGGAGCGCCGCCTTATTTTCGAAACCCTGGCCTCCACGCAAAATAACAAGACGCGCGCTGCCGAGCTGCTCGGCATCAGTCTGAAAACTCTCCATAACAAGCTGAAGGAATATGGGGCTCAGTCTGAAGATTAAGCTTACCGCGCTCACCACCCTCCTGGTCCTGTTCATGGTGCTGGGCATCTCGACGCTTTACCTCTCTCATCTGATTCGACAAGCCCTCAGCGAAGTCAAAAGCAGAGGGGAATATGTGGCCATGGAGATCTTCCATCAGGCCAGCACGCTCCTCTCTCAAGCCCGCATGCCGGCAGGCTCGAACCCGTTCGATTTCCAGGCGCTGCGTACCTTCGTGCAAACCCAATTTGCTCGTGATGCGGGGTTGAGCGCGCTGCTGGACTCCGCAGTCGGCTACTCGCCTTCCGTCTATTACGCGGCCATCACCGACACCCGAGGACAGATTCTGGTACACAGCGATCCGGCAGAAATCGGGCAGGCCTTGGCCGTCGCTCCGTCCTTTGACGATCTGCTTCATGCCGGCTTATTGAAGCAGCTTCGGGTGATTTTTTACGGCCCCGCCAAGGTGTATGAAGTTGTGCTGCCGCTGGAGATTGGTGAAAAGCCGTTCTGCGATGTGCGGGTTGGCGTCTCAACCCTCTTCGTCGGGAACGAAATCACTCCTGAATTGCGATCTGCCCTGACCCTTGCGATTGCCGTCGTCATTCTTACCACTCTCTCTGCCGGGCTGCTCTCCTATGTCGTCTTGCAACCTTTGGAATCCATTTCCAGAAGCGTTGACCTTCTGGCACGCGGCCAGTATTCCGAACCTGTGCGCCTGAAGCGTAGCGACGAGTGGGGCATGCTTTCCTCAAAATTGAACCTCTTGGGCGAGCAGATGCGCGGCGAAAAAGCCGCCTTTGTCGAATTGAAGGAGAACCTTGACCAGCTCTTCTCCAAGCTGAGCGATGGCCTGCTGCTGTTCGAGCGCCAGGACCGCCTGGTCCTGGCCACACCCGCCGCCGCTCGCCTGCTCGGTTGCCGGGCGGAAACCATCCTCCATCGCCAGGCGCAGGAGGTATTCACCGCCCAAAATCCCCTTCATGATCTCTTGCGGGCAGCCTTTGCCTCACGCCAGTCAACCCCCTGGCGAACTCTTGACCTGGGCGGCGATCCCCCGGCGCGCCTGGCGGTGAATGTGCGATTCATCAGCGAACAGGGCGAGCCTATGGGATGCCTGGTCACGCTGCGTGATGCCAGCATGCGCGCTCAGCTCGAGGACCAGATCGACGTCACCGCGAAGCTGGCAGCCCTGGGCCGGCTCACTTCTGGGGTGGCGCACGAGGTCAAGAATCCGCTCAACGCCATGGTTCTCCAACTCGAACTCCTGAAATCCAAACTGACCGGCCAGGGCGACAACGTCGGCCGGCATTTGGAGATCCTCTCCAACGAGATCCAGCGGCTCGATCGGGTGGTGAAAACCTTCCTCGATTTCACTCGCCCTGTCGAGCTCCACCCCATCCCCACTGATGTGGAAGGGTTGGTCCGCGAGGTCTTTCTGCTGGCTGAGCCGCAGGCCCTGAAGAATAACGTCCGATTGGTGTTTGAGCGCCAGGGAAACCTTCCGGCCATTAACGTTGACCGCGACCTGATGAAACAGGCACTCCTCAACCTGGTTCTAAACGGCTGCCAGGCCATGCCCGCAGGTGGGCAACTTACGGTGAAACCGCAAGCCGACGGTCACTATCTGAGTCTCGAGGTTTCCGACCAGGGCGAGGGTATTCCGCCCGAGGCGCGTCAGAAGATCTTCTCTCTCTTCTACACCACCAAGCCGGGTGGCAGCGGCATTGGACTCGCCATGGCCTTCCGCGTCCTTCAGCTCCACAACGGGTTCATCGATTTCTCCAGCGAACTGCAACACGGCACCACCTTTCGCGTCCTCATTCCCGTCACCTGAACCGTCAAATCTGAAGGGCAAGTCAATAGGCAAAATGGCTTTGACCTTGGCGATTTGCGTTTTGCCTTTTGACTTGTTCTTGCGCCCCTTGCGAATTCGGGTTTAGGTGCTACTATTGCGGTTTATTGCATCTTCGGCTCTCGACTTTTCACGATTGACTCGAGACTTGGAATGAACGCCCCACCCCCACCACTCGTGCCCATGCCCCCCGACCCGACTAAGGGTCAAGGCACTGCACTTTCGCCGGCGGCCGCCATTTCCTTTGCACTCGAGGATACTCTCTGGCTGTTGTTTCGCCCCTTCGATCCTTGGAGGTGGGCTAAGCTCAGCCTGCTGTGTCTTTTACTGGGAGGCGGCACGCCCACGGCCGCATTCCAATGGAGCCTTGGCGCTCTGCCCGGTGATCTCAGGCTGCCGGCTCTGTTGAGCCGTGCGCGGCAGTTCGTCGAGCAACATCCTTGGCTCATTTTTCTACTTATCGTTTTCGCCCTTGCGCTGGGGCTCTGTATGCTTTACTTAAGGTCGGTTTTTCGCTTCCTTCTGGTGGACACACTGGTCAAGAAGAAGGTGTCGTTTGGCCGCGCGTGGTCGGCCCTTCGACCCCTGGGAGAATCCTATTTCCGCTGGCTGGCGGGTACGCTGGGGGGACTCCTTATAGCGTTCTCACTCATCGTGATTGTGGCGCTTCCCGGCCTCCAGGCCGCTTCCACCTCAGGCTCAGGCAAGCTGTTTGCCACGGCATCTCTGGCACTGATCCTCTCGTTGATCGTCGTTCTCGGACTCGCTGCAGCCTTCCTGATTATGCTCACAGATGATCTGGTTGTTCCCCTGATGTACGCGGACCGCTTGCCCTTGCCTTCGGCGTGGCGGGACCTATGGCAGAAAATGCGCCATGACCCAACCTCGTTCGCAGTTTACATTTTGTTGCGATTTTTGCTTTCAGTCGGGGTCAGCGTCGGCGTCCTCCTTTTCCTGGTCCCTTTACTCGTGGGGCTGTTTTCCGGCGCGGTCATTGTAGCGGCGGTGGTAGTCCTGGCGCTGCATTGGGTGGGACTTGCCTGGGTATGGAGTCTCTCCACCATCAGCCTGGCGCTCGCCGCGTTGCTCTTGCTGAGCGCTCTGTTGCTGCTCCTCTTGAGCACGGTCGGTATGCCCGGGCAGGTCTTTCTTCAGGACTTTAGCCTACGCTTCATCGCCGCGCGCTCTGCGTCCCTTGAAGTCCTCTGCTCCTCGCTTGATACGGGAGAAGAGGTACAGTGAACCTGTCTGAGGCCGTAGGGGCAGCCCTTTCAAGAAAATGGGATTCATGATTTGAAGTCCTTGCTGTGAGCTTTGTTAGTCTTCGCCCTGAACAAGGCAGATTATCGGCGCATGCCACCGCCGCGGTCAATAATTGCGAGAGGTTATTCGAGCAAGTGATTTCAACTAGCAAGTGGCGTGTCGATGCTTGGACCGCATTTTCCTTGAGGAAATGATAAAATCATTGGCGACGTGAATACCAAGACCCGGCCACTCTTGTGGTGTAGTCTGGCGCTCCTCATTGGAGGTTGCCCGAAACGGCAGGCTCCCCCGCGGATCGTGTACGTTCGCACGCCACCCCCTGCGGCGACTCAGACTCCGGCTGCGGCGGAAGCGCCCCCCATGGTGATTGAAGAACCGGCGCCGCCGGAACCCCCGCCGGCTCCGCCGGCAGAAACTCCCGCCCCTAAGGAAACGCCGCCTCCGCATCATCACGTGGTGCGGAAAGAACCGCCCGCCAGCACGCCTGAAAATACCCCTGAAACTGTCGAGCCCCTTCCTCAGGTGCCGTCGTTGGAACCGCACGAGAGCTCAATGGAGCAGGCTTCCTTACACCGTGAGATCGAGGGTTTGCAAGATGACGTGCGGGAGCGAATCACGAAGCTCAGCCACGCGGGACTCTCCGGCGTGAACCGCAAAACCCTCGATGATGCCCGTACCTTCTTCAGACAGTCCACCCAGGCTCTGGACGCAGGCGACCTTCAACGCGCCCTCACTTTGGCGCGTAAGGCCTCCCTGTTGCTCTCGGCGCTTGAACACTGAATCCTGATTCCTGAATCCCGGCCTTACAGCCACAGGTGCTTGTTGGAGTAAAACGTGACAGGGCCGGTGGGATGTTTTGCTCGGTAGGAGCGATACTCGCTCAACATCGTGGCGTATCTGCGGTCGGAGGTCTTGAGCTTCCGATGGGGCATCCTTATGAGGGCGCGTTCTACTTCCCAAACGTTCTTCTCGGAGAGCCGCCAATCACCCTTTACCAAAGTCCGTAAATCGGCAACCCCGTAGCCCGTGATTCGTCCCGACCCATCCACGTAGGGATCCACGTAGCTCATCACCAATAGCCGTACGGTGCGAAAGACCGGCTTGCGCCCGTGCAGGCCGGCATCGCGTGAGCGGGCTACCGTCCCCCAGAGTCCGCGATGCCTGAATAGGAATAAGACGTGGTCCAGCTTATCTTGCGACTCGAGATCGAGAAGCAAGGGTGGGTAGCCGTGCTGTTCGAGGATGGTTGCGGCGGTGAGGGCGCCCTCGAGGCAGTGAGCGCTCCAGTGGCGCACCACACCGCGAAAGGTGCGCAGCGTTTCTCCGCTCTTTTCCCAGTTGTAAGGCAAGTCGCGAAGAAACCTCTGGACCTGGCGCGGGGTCCGGTGTTCTTGAATAAGGGACCACTCCTTAGGACGAAACCCGAGCATCGGATGATCGGAGGATCGGGTAATCGGGCGGCGGGCAGTATCGGGTGATCGGGTGATCGGGCGGTCGGGTGAACAAACAACGCGGAGCGTGGGATTTGTTCTTCCGATAATCCAATTTTGTTGTTTCTTGTTCACCCGATCTCCGGATCCCCAGGTCTCCGGATGCCTATGTTCACCCGATCACCCGATCTCCAGATCACCCGATCTAATTGGCTCCCCACCGATCGTACCAAAGTTGGAAGCAGAAGAGTGCCCAAAGCAGTTTCCTGTGGTCCGCGCGCTCGCTCCAATGTTGTTCCAGAAGCCGGCGCACAAACGGGACGTTGAACATCCCTTGCCGCTTCAGTCTCTCTTCTCCTAGCGCCTCGTCCAACCAAGGACGCAATTCGTTCCGCATCCAACGGCTTATGGGAACGGAGAATCCGCGCTTCTGGCGGTAGACGATCTCGCGCGGCAACCATCTTTCTGCTGCCTTCTTGAGAAGGTATTTGAGCTCGAAGCGCCGGACTTTCAACTCCGCAGGCAGGCCAGCGGCAAATTCAATCAGGCGGTGATCGAGAAACGGCGTCCTCATTTCAAGGGAACAGGCCATGCTGGCGCGGTCGACCTTCACCAAGAGGTTATCTTCCAGATAAAGGCGGAAGTCGATATAGGGCATTTCCGCCAGAACGCTCTCGAAAGCCGCCCCATCGAGTGCTCTTTCGAGGGGCTCCAGGGCCTGGCGGCTGGGTGGCTGCGGAGATTGCCACCCCGGCGAAAGGAGCTGATCCAGTTCGTTGGGACTTGTCAGCCCGAACCAGATTGCGTGTCGTTCAGCGGGAGGCTTATCCACATAATTCAAAAACTGGAGGAGGTACCAGCCCAGCGGCACGGCGCTCGCTGACAGCGGCAGAAAGCGTTTGAGCCGCGCCAGGAATCCATGGCGCAGGAGGCGCGGGAGGCGGAGATAATGGCTCGCCAGCCAAGCCCCGATGTAAGTCGGGTACCCGCCAAAAAGCTCGTCGCTACCCTCTCCGCTCAGAGCCACTTTGATGTGCTGGCGAGCAAAGCGGGACAGGAGGTAGGTGGGGAGAATCGCGGGATCGGCGAGAGGTTCGTCCAGGTGGTCCGCCAGAGTCGGCAGAGCCTTGCGCAGGGTTGGCTCGTCGGCCGTCGTCACGTAATGCTGCGTATGAAAATGCCGAGCCACAAACTCTGCATAAGGCTGCTCGTTGAAAGACTTTTCTTCAAAGGCTACCGAGAAGCTACTGACGTTTCCGGGGGTCAACTGGCTCATCATCGCCACAAGGCTCGAGGAATCGATTCCCCCGCTCAGGAACACGCCTAAGGGGACATCGCTGACCAGCCTGGAAATGCAGGCCTCGCGAAGCGCTGCGGCGAGTTCTTCGACGAGCCGCTTTTCCTGTTGGACCGTAACCCTGGGTTTGCCCGCTGGCAGAAGGTAGTCCTGCAGCCGCCAATAGGCTTCGATTTGTATCTTGCCTCCCTCGATCACCATTCGGTGCGCGGCGGGAAGTTTTCGAATCTCCGCGAAGACGCTGCGCGGCGAGGGGAAGTATCCGTGAAGGAAATACTGGGCTAAGGCCGTGTTGTCGAGGCTGCGGCTAATCGCGGGGTAGGCAAGCAGCGACTTGATCTCAGAGGCAAAGACAAAGGTGTGATCCCGCTGCCAGTAGAAGAGCGGCTTCTCGCCAGCCCGGTCACGCGCCAAGACCAACCGTTTCCGGTGATTGTCCCAGAGCGCCAGGGCAAACATCCCGTTCAACTCGCTGACGAAATCAGGCCCTTGCTCCTCATAGAGGTGGACGATCACCTCCCCATCCGAATGGGTCTTGAAGCGGTGACCGCGTTCCAGAAGCTGGCGGCGGATTTCCCTGTAGTTATAAATCTCGCCGTTAAAGACGAGGCTGACATCCCCCGTTTCGTTCGAGAGCGGCTGGTCACCTGTCTGAAGGTCAATGATGCTTAGCCGCCGAATGGCCAGGATCACATGAGGCAACTCGAACTTGCCATGACTGTCGGGGCCGCGATGCTCGAGTCTGGCAGACATCTCATCGATCCGCTCCGCGCCGGCCACGGGCTCGAGTTTCAGATTGAGGAGACCACAAATGCCGCACATGGAAAAGCAGGAGTCAGAAGTCAGGAGTCAGAAGTCAGAATATTAAGGCCAGCGCTCTGAATCCCTGGAGCCAAACGTCGGAAGACATTGCTCCCTAGCTCTGTCTTCCCGTCTACTGCAGCGACTTCGCAATGGAGCCATAGGTCTTTATTCTGAATTCTGACTTCTGGCTCCTGTCTTCTATCTTCTTCCCAGGAATTTGCCACACCGAATAGCCCCCGCCGGTCCACAACGGCTCGACACGCTCCACGTCGTTGGCCAGCAGGCCCACGTGAGTGTTACGGACCAAGACCAGCCGGGCTTGAGGTGAAGAACGGGTTAAGTCAATGAACTCGAGGACAGTCAGCAACCGCCGCTGGTCGACTGGGAGGGGATCAAGAACGTTAAATGTGCGCGGCAAGACCTCCTGGCCCGCCGCTAGTGATGACCTGCGCCGAATCAGGCCCACCCGCCACGCCAGGTAGTTGCTGGTCAGTTCATTCCCGTCGGTGGTCACCAGACCCACGGTCCTCTGAAGGTAGAAGGGCAGGCTGGTGCGATAATAGTAATACCCGTAGATGGGCAACTCTCTTTCCGGGCTGGAGAGAATGGTGTCCGCCAGGCGGCGGCTCGAATTGTTCTCCGCGTAAGCTTTCAGAGGCGCAATCCAGCGCCCCAGCAGTGCGGGAGCGGTGAGGGTGAGAAGCACAAGGGTGGCGACGGAAAGTGACGCTCCACGTGCGCGGGCCGCAATGTTCCTGCCGACCACAGCCAGGGCCGCCAGAATCAATCCCGTGTAAAGCGCGGAAGGCTTCAGCATGGCGAAGACCGTGGGGTCCAACTGCCTCGCCCAATGCGAATGCGGTGAGCCGAACAGCGCCAACTGCGAGGACGCCGCAACCAGAAGACCCACACCCAGGAGCGAGGCGAATCCCGCCGTCAGCCAATCTGGCGATCGTGTTGCGCCCGGCGTAGCCACATCATCCCAGGCTCTCGCCGTCAAAATACCCAAGGGAACAATGGCAGGAAGGAAATAGCCGGGAAGCTGCGACTGCGAGAGCGAAAAGAAAAGGAGGGTCACAAGTGACCAAGTTAGGAGAAATAGAGCGGAGCGGTTCTGCTCGAGTCTGATTTCTTTCCACCGCTTCAGTCGACTCCATCCACCCCACAGCAGAAAGATACTCCAGGGAAAGAACCCCACCAAGTACACTGGGAAGTAATAAAGCAATCCACCCTTGCGATGCACCAAGCCGCCGGAAAACCTTGCGAGACTCTCCTCCAGAAGCGCATAGCGTGGAAAGTCGTGGCGCCGAATGGAGATCGAAATGAACCAGGGCAGCACGGCGGCAAGAAACACGGCGCACCCCAGGCCCCAGCGCAGGCGTTTCAGTTCTCGCAACTTGCCACGTAAGGCCTGGTAAACCGCAATCGAAAAGAGCGGCAGCAGCAGACCGGCCAGGCCCTTGGTGATCGTTGCCACTCCCATCGCCAGAAACATGAGTACGTCCAGGCCTGGACGGCGAAACTCGGCTGCCTCCGCAAACCAAAAGCACGCCATCGCTAGCGTGATAAGGAACGCAAGCGTCATATCAAAAATGACTAAGCGGGCGAACACAATCACCAGGGGGGCGGAAGCAATAACGACTCCTGCACGCAAGGCCGCAGACTCGCCGAACATTCTGCGCGCGAGGAACCAGGAGAGCAGCAACAGGCACAACCCCATCAAGGCGGAGGGCGCGCGCGCCGACCATTCGTGAAGCCCCGCAAGCCTAAACGAGGAGGCTACCAGGCAGAAGAAGACCGGCGGTTTATCCAAATAGGGCAAGCCATCGTAATGGGGAGTGATCCAATCACTCGAGGCGAGCATCTCTCGCGCCACCTCGGCATTTCGCCCCTCGTCAGGCTCCAGCAACGGCAAGCTTCCCAGTCCGGCAAAGAAAAGGCAACCCGCCAGCACAAAAAGCAACAGCGAAGGGAAGACCAGCTTCAATGTCTCTCCAGTAAGGCGGAGGCGCGTCGCGCAGCATTTTCCGCCTCGCCAGAGGCGCCGGGCGGCTCCACAATCTCGAGGATCTCACGATAGTCGATCCAGTTCCTTTTCATCCAGCGCACAGCCCAGACATCGGCCAGACCCTTCTTGAGCCTGCCCCACGTCCCGTACTTGGTTTTTCCGCCCAGGCGCCGATGATGAGTCACTGGAACTTGCGTGACTCGGAAGCCGCGCATCTTGAGAAGCGTGGGCAAAAACCGGTGCATGCCTTGATAAAGCTCCAGCCGTTCCACACACTCACGCCGGTAGGCCTTGAGCGTACACCCTGTATCAACGATGTCGTCGCCCGTCATCCAGTTTCTAAAACCGTTCGCAATGCGTGACGAGATGCGTTTCCAACGCGTATCCCGGCGGTGAGCGCGGATGCCGCAGACGGCGTCCCATTCGCCGAGCATCCCAGCCAAGCCCAGTATTTCCGCGGGATCGTTCTGGAGATCTCCGTCGATTGTCACCACCGCTTTTCCTCGCGCCAGTCGAAACCCCGCTGCCATGGCAGCGGTTTGGCCGAGGTTGTGGCGGAAGTGCGCGATACGGATCCGCGCGTCCCTCGCCTGCGCTTCTTTGAGCAACGCCAGAGTCGCGTCAGTGCTTCCGTCGTCCACAAACAACAGCTCGACTTGCCCGGGGGCGCCAGCCAGAGCGGACGCAAGCCGCTCGACAAGCGGCTGGATATTCTCCGCTTCGTTATAAACGGGGATGACGACACTCAACGCGATATTTCCCACCTCGGGTCCTGCGCTCAATGTATCGTCGAACATTGGACTAACCTACCATCCCGGTCCGGCGCTATTATCTTGCAGTCGTGTAATTCTAACACGCTCAGGAGTCTGGCGTGCATCCTAAGGGAATGGGATTGAATCCAAACAGATTGACGCGCTGCGGGTGGTCTCCGGGGAGGACACGGATGCTGAGGGTGAATATACCGAGGCTGCGATCGAGCGGGGGCATTATCCTGGTGGCTGGCGCCGTTCTCTTGACGGGATGCAACGCTTTGAAGCTTGGCCATTCTACGGACGACAAAACTATTACGACGCAGATTCAAGCCAGGTTGTTTGACGATTCTACACTGAAGATGCGCGACATCCGTGTGGCGTCGAACAACGGAACCGTTACGCTCACCGGGACGGTAAACACCGAACTGGAGAAGGCGGCTGCGGAGCGCATCGCCGGCCAAGCCCAGGGCGTAAAAGGCGTCGTCAATCAGCTTGTGGTATCTGCGGGGCCCGCGGTGGAGGCGCCGGCGACCCTGCAACCTGCTGCCACGGACGAGGCAACACGGTCGAAGTCGCTCCAGCCAACTGCTGCCCAAACCGAGCGCCCTCGAGCCCCCCGACGCTATCGTCAAACCGTCAGTTCGGCCAAAGATGAGTCCCCGGCCGAGGCGTCTCCTGCTCCCGAAACCCCAGCCGAAAACCCACAGGAAATAGCCGCACAAGCCGCTCCACCTGTGGCTATTCCGCCCTCTCCACCACCGGCGCCGGCTGCTCCGCCGACACCTGCTGTCAGGCCGCCCGAGCCGATTACCGTTCCCGCGGGGACGTTTTTCTCAGTGCGGATGATTGAAAGCATCGACTCGACTCGGAACCGAACGGGCGATGAGTTCGCGGCCACCCTCGATGTGCCCCTGCTGGTAAACAACCGCGTGGTGTTACCACGCCATGCCGACGCACGCGTTCGATTGGTACAGGCCACGAGCGCCGGGCGGATGAGCGGCCGCTCCGAACTCAAGGTTGAGTTGGTCAGCGTAACGGCTGATGGCCAAACCTATCCGCTCGAGACGGACTACTACGATGAAGCTGGGGCCTCGCGCAGCACGCGCACGGCGGAGGCCGTCGGCGGAGGAGCCGTCCTGGGCGGCCTCCTCGGCGCCATTGCGGGGCGTGGGAGGGGCGCAGCCATCGGCTCCGTGGCGGGCGCGGGCACGGGCGCCGCAGTGGAAGCTCGCACTCACGGCCAACAGGTGAAGATTCCCTCGGAGACTAAGCTTAACTTTACCTTGAAGAATCCGGTGACCATTACCTTGAACCCGGGCGCCGCACCTCCGCCTTCCACCGCCAATCCGGGCGCCGGCTCTCAACCTTCAACCCCCAACCCGGGTGGCGCACCGCCGCCTTCGGCGGCTAACCCTCCGCCCTTAACAGATTGATCTAATGGATCCCATCATTCCGGCAATTCCAAACCCTTCCAAGCCGGGTAGCGCAGCAGTTTTCCTTCGCACACGTTAGCCACGTACCGCCCATTGCATCGAAACTGCATGATCCGGTTGCCTTGGCGCGCCAACTCTGCCCAGCGTGACTCTGTCCTGGGGTTTTGTTGGATGCCCACCATGCGGTAGGGACCACAGTTGAATTCCACCATGCGAAGTCCTTTAGTCCTTACCACTGTCACACGATAGTTCTCGCCTTCCAGTTCGATATCGTCGCGCCCCTCACCCAACACCTGGCGCCAGACTGAAACCAACGCTTCACCCAGAGTCATGAGCCACCTCCTGAAACGTCATTTGTATTTTAGTGTTAATGGTAGGGTAAAATGAAGTGATGGACACGCCCGTCCCCTTGCCTGTCTTGCCGCAAGTTGGCGTGGATCAGCATTCACCCGCCGAGGCCAAAATCACCCTGTTCCGTTCTCTGTTTCACGGACGCGAAGATGTCTACCCGCGCCGTTTCGAAAGCCGAAAGACTGGCCGGGCCGGCTATTCGCCGGCGTGCGCCAATGAGTGGGCTCCGGGAATCTGTGAAAAACCAAGGATCAAATGTTCTGAATGTGCCCACCAGCGTTTTCTTCCCATAACCGACGAGGTGATTC
>Ga0326727_10005291_pt1 | contig 37121 bp, 18 predicted proteins | sample MB2enrmetagenome_FD_207643 | JGI IMG/M metagenome (GOLD analysis project Ga0326727, IMG submission 207643) | Lab enriched peat soil microbial communities from McLean, Ithaca, NY, United States - MB29MY | ecosystem: Environmental > Terrestrial > Soil > Wetlands > Peat | place: USA: New York... | reverse complement strand
ACCCGTCCGCCCGTCCTGGGAATGATGCAAATTCGTCTTTGACAAGTCCACATGCGTCTGTTTACTTTACCTCAGATATGAAATCAATTCTTGTATGAAACGTCCGGCGCAAAGCCGCGGCGTCCTCATGGGGAATTCAGAGGCAGGATGATGATCGCAAATCCGTTGTTGGGAGTTTTTCTTTGCTGGCTGGGCGGCGTGGCGTCGGCCAGCTTCTACGTTCCATTTCGCAAGGTGCGCGGCTGGTCGTGGGAGACCTATTGGCTGGTCGGAGGAGTGATGAGCTGGATCATCGCGCCCTGGTTTTTTGCCTGGCTGCTCACGCCCGATCTACTGGGCGTTCTGCATGGCGTCTCGCCGTCGGTCCTCCTCTGGACCTATTTCTTCGGCGTGCTATGGGGCATCGGCGGCCTGACCTTTGGCCTCGCCGTGCGCTACCTGGGCATGTCGCTGGGCATGGCCTTGTGCATGGGCAACTGCGCGGTCTTCGGCACGCTGATTCCGCCCATCTTTCACCACCAGTTCGCCCAACTGCTCACGCAGCGCTCGGGCATTGTGACGCTGGCGGGCATCGCCGTATGCGTGGTGGGCATAGTTTTTGCCGGAATGGCCGGCATCTCCAAGGAAAACGAACTCACCAGCGAAGCCAAGCAGGCCAGCGTAAAAGAGTTCAACCTCAAGCTGGGGCTTTCCCTGGGCGTCTTTGCCGGCGTCATGAGCGCCTGCTTTGCCTTTGGGCTGGATGCGGGCAATCCCATCAAGGCCTTCGCTGTGGCCAGCGGAGGCAGCGCGCTGTGGCAGGGGTTGCCGGTGCTGGTGGTGGTGCTGCTCGGCGGCTTTACCACCAACTTCATCTGGTGCGCCATTCTCAACGCACGCAACCGCAGCTATGGCGAGTACCTGAAGATTCCCGCGGCAGAAGCGAAGACCGCGAGCAAGTCCCCGTCGATGACAGGCAACTACTTCTTCTCCTTCCTGGCCGGCGCCATCTGGTACATGCAGTTCTTCTTCTACACCATGGGCGAGTCGCAGATGGGCCGCTACAAATTCTCCAGTTGGACTCTGCTGATGGCCAGCATCATCATCTTCAGCACGCTGTGGGGCATCGCGCTCAAGGAGTGGCACGGCGTGAGCCGCCGCACCAAAGTGCTGGTGACTCTGACGCTGGTCACGCTGGTCGGCTCCACGGTGATTGTGGGCTACGGAAATTATCTGGGATCGCAATAAGCGCTGCGAATTAAAGTAGGCGAGGGAGCAAGACGCAGGCTGCGCGCGTCTTGCTCCTCTTTTATTTGGGCGCGCCGTAGGGAATGTCGCTGGAATTATTCTCCGCCGCGTCCGTGAATACGACTTTGCTTCCATCGGCTGTCTTGATTTGATTCTCTGTGAGCTTCCAGTTTTTGGCGTTGGTAATCGTGCCTGCCGTCGCCGCCTCAATGTCCAGATGGTCGATGCGGAAATCGTCCAGCGTGGCATTGGGATAGGCGCTCACGTCAAATGCTCTGCGCGCGCCGGTGGCCTTGATATTCCAGATGTGAACATCGCTGAAGTGAGGCAGCCCCTTCTGCTCGTCCACCTTGGTCGTCAGCACGACCCAATACGGCGGAATATCCTTCACCCCCGCCGGCAGCGTTGCGTAGCTGTAGCTCGGATTCCAGTTCATGGTGATATGAATCGGAATGGCGACGCCCGTCAGCGTCAGATCGTGGATGCGAATGTCCTTTGCCGTTCCGCCCCGGGTGTGCGCCGACTTGAAGAGCACGCCGGAAGGAACGCCGCTGAGCGCGGTGATGTTGTAGGCCTCGATATTGCGGAAACCTCCCGAAGTCTCGCTGCCGATGGTGACAGCCGCCGCGCCGCGGCGAATGATCGAATCGCGCAGCACAACATCTTCGGTTGGCCGGTTCACCCGCAACCCATCGGAGTCCCGGCCCGCCTTGAGGCAAAGCGCATCGTCGTTGACATCGATGTCGGCGTGCTCCACCAGAATCTTGCGCGAGGAGTCGATATCGATGCCGTCGGTGCTCGGCCCCTTGCCGCCCTCATTGTTGCGGATGGTGACGCCATCTAGATGCACATCGTGCGAGTAGAGAATCTGCACCGTCCAGAATCCCGACCGCTTGAGCAGGATGCCGCCCCCGAGCTGAACCTCGGAAGAGTTCTGGATCAGGATCAGTCGCGGCCTGCGCGCGTCGTAGTCCGAGGCCCAGCGCAGGCCTTTGGGTTCGTAAGTAGCGCGCAGATCCCAGTAGGATTTCCACCAGATCGGTCCGTCGCCATCGATGGTTCCCTTGCCGGTAATGATGACGTTGTGCTGGTCGCGCACGTTAATCAGCGCCGCCGGCCAGCTCATCTCGATTCCCGCGATCCGTGTCGGAAGCAGGGGATAGTCTTCCAGTTTCTCGGAGCCGATCAGGGTGGCGCCCTCGGGAAGATCGAGCGTAACGCCCGACTTGAGAAAGATCGAGCCGGTCAGATAAGTTCCTGGTTTCACGCTGACCGTGCCGCCAACCTCCGCGGCCTTGTCAATCGCCTGTTGGAGTGCAGCCGTTTCGAGCTGGCTGCCGTCTCCCTTGGCGCCGAAGTCGTTGGCGAGAAATGTTTTTGGCCCGCACCAGGCTGTGCTCACGCTAAGCGCCGCCAGCAGAAGGGCGCAAGCGCCCCGGTTTGCAGGGATTTTCATTCAGGCCTCTCTTCCAAAAGGCGAATCGGACCCATCAACCCGGAAGGAACCGGTTGCAGATGGTCCATATCCTGCATATCGAAGCGCTTGCCATAGCGGGCATTCAGCGCGGTGAAGTCGCGCGGCGGCTGGCCGGCCATTTCATTGACCGCGGTGTTGTAGACGGTAACTTCGATCCGGTTTTCTCCGCTCTTGAGGAGCGAAGTAATGTCGATGCGATAAGGCGGATGCCAGAGCGCTGCTGTACGCTGCCCGTTGATGGTGATAATGGCGGCCTCGCGAATGGGAGGATCGAGGAGGGCGCGCATTCCAGAGGCGCGGAACCCTCGGTTGTCGATGGTTGCAACTCCTTCGCCAAAGTCCAGAAGCACGCGAGCATTGGCCGCGGGAGCATCCTGCAACGTAAACGTCCGCGCGTAGACAGCTCCGCCGGAGTAAAATTGCTTGCCCGGAACTTCGGTCCACGAGGCCAGGTGATCGACGGGTTGCGAGGTTGCTTCATCCCCGAAGCGAATCTGCCAGCCGGAGCTCAAATCCTGAATCAGACGCTCTGCCTGATTCTGCGCCGGTCGCGCGGGAGTCGCTGCCGCGGCGTCCCCAAGCACATAGACGCGCGATTCGTAGGGCGCAAGCTGGAGCGGTATACCCGCGCTCTTGTCGTACGCCGCGCTGGTAAGAACAGCTCCGCCATCCGGGTTCCAGGATTCGACGGTCGCGCGCGCGGCGCGGAACTTGATGTTTCCTTTCACCGGCTGATTGGAGGAATTGACGACGAAGTAGAGATCCGTGCCGTCCAGCTTGCGATGAATAAAGCCCAGGTTGGATGTCTGGCCGGTCGCGTCCACGTCGGGCGGCAGAGCCTTGTGAAGCGCTTCGGCAAGCGCGCCCACGGACTCCAGCGCCACGCCCTTGTGGCCGGGGTCCTGGAAGAGCCGCGTGGAGGTCGCGGCAATCTCCGCCGAAGCGTCCTGTTCCTTGAGCCCTGGCGCAAGCGACGGCGTCTTGCCGATGCCAATCACCGTGCCGCCTGCCGTTGCGTAGGCCTCAATCTTGCGGTATGCGCTCAACGGCAGCCGCATAACCCCGGGAAGAATGATTACGGGATAGGGAACTCCGTTCAGCTTGTCGACCATTGCGGCGTCGATGTAATCGATGTTGTAGCCCGCATCGAGTATAGTCGCCATCATCTCGGGAGAGATGTACCTTCTCATCTCGTCGGTCACGGAAACGTGTCCTAGCGTGAATGCGGCCTGCGCGTCGTCTTCGGGCAGCAGGATGGCGATATCGTTGGCCGGCTTGCCTTGCCGCAGCAGCCAGCTCATACGCTGCAAATAGCGCGTGACATCCGGCATCACCGGGAACCACGGATTGTGCGCATTGAAAGCGGCAGCGGCGTACAACGACCATCCCGGCTCGCCGGCCGCGGCAGGCGAATACGGATAGCCGTGGCCGACGAACTGATTGACGCCCAGCATGAACATGCGGTCGGCTTCGGCCTTCATGTCCAGCGGCGTGGCGCGGAAGGCTGGCGAATGAAGCCACGTCCACGTCTCGGCCGAGGTCACATTGTTGCCATATAGATGGTTGGCGGAGCTGGCCCAGCGGGTAAACGAGAAGGCGCGCCACTGCGGGCCTTCCCCTTCCGGCAGGTTAGGGATTACTTCATCGGCGAGCGTGACGGCGGGTTCTCCGTAAGTCTGCGAGCGGAAGCGGGTATGATGGGCCGCGGCAAAGCTGGTGAGCGGCGCAAGGTAATTTTCGCGGATCAGGTCGGAGAGCGTCCGGCCCCAATCGTGGCGCACCGCTTCTGCCTGCGGCGTCCCGCCGGCATAGAGCTCCGGCAGATGCGGAATCAGATCGTAGCCGCGCCGCGCAAGAAACTCCGCGGGCAGATTGGGGGTCCAGTCTGCTAAGTAGACCTCCAGCGAGTCGGAGAAAACGGAATACGGCGGCTGGTCGCCAAAGGCGTCCAGCAGCGGAGTCGCCACGCCGGCTAGATGCGCATCGATGGCGGCGCGGGAGAAATGATCCAGCACAAATCCCTCGGCGCCAAATGCTGCCCGCTTCACCATCATTTTCGTGTGGCTGGCAACAAAAATCAATGCCGTTCGCGTCCCCTCGCCGTCAGGAATCGCCCAGGTGTTCATATCGATGCGTTGCGCCGTGGCGGGATCAAAAGATTTTTCCGTTCCAGTGACGACGAATGCGGCAATGAGCTTTTCTCCCTCGTCCAGCTTTGGCGCGGCGAGAGTGGCCCCGGTGACAGGAACAGCCACCACCCGCAACCGGCCCGCTGCCAGGTCCAGCGTCGTCTTGGGACCGCCATAGGGCCAGCCGCTGCCCAGCGTCAGATCGACGCGCATCCCCAGCGATCGCGCGGTCACATTGGCGAAGCGCACATCGTCAAGAAACTCCGGCGACAGGTAGGCCAGGTTCTTGATGCCTTTGCTCTCATCGTCGAGCATCATCGGATAGACGGGCTGAATTTCCACCCCGCCAATGCCCACCGAATGCATGGTTTCAAGCTCCTTCTGCAGCTCCGGCTTGGTGACGGCGGGACCAAACCACCACCAGCGCATCATCGGCCGGGCATCATCGGGAGGGGATTGAAACTGGCGATAGAGAGTGGCAGTTGTCTCCGCAGCCTTCAACGGAATAGGCGTAGGGGGAAGATGGAAGGTCGCCAGCGAATCCGGCTGCGAGGGATCGTAATCCGTCACATCCTTGCTGAGAAACTTGACCAGCGGCAGTTTCGCGGCGCGAATGCCATGCAGCACACAGCGCGCCAGCTCGTAGGCGCCGTAGTTGTTGAAATGCGTTTCATCGTTGATGGCCTCGGGGTGATTCTGAAGAGCATTGGCCGGATAGTGCATGAAGGCCTTCGTGGATGCATCGGGCCCCAGCGTCTCGAAGAGAGTTTTGCTCATCGCGTTCAGGTCGATCAGCGCGGCGTGCTGCTCGGCGGCAACCTCCCGCACCGCTTCGGGGTACGGAGAAAGCGAGTTGGTGATTTTGCCCGCGGCGTCGAAGGTGCGCCGATTCATGCTGGTGACCAGAACCGGCGTAGCGCCTTTGGCCCTGGTTTGGCTTATGTAATCAAGCAGAAGTTTTTTATAGTCGTCCAGCGAAACAGCGTTGGGCTTCTGGTCGTTGTGGCCGAATTGAATGAAGAGGTAATCTCCCGGCTGAATCAGCGACATGACTTTGGCCAGGCGCTGTTCGCCGACAAAGCTGCGAATCGTCTCGCCGGATTCGGCATGATTGGCAATCACCACTCCGGGCCGGAAGAAGCGCGGCAGCATCTGACCCCACGCCGCCCAGGGCTCAACGTCCTGATCGACAACCGTGGAGTCTCCGGCAAGGTAGACAGTGGTCTCGTGCACAGGCTCAATGGCGATGGAATGAATGCTGGGATGGTCGCCATTAAACTCCAGCGTGAGCTTTTCATCCCAATCGAGGTTGCCGATCTCGCGCGGCTTCAGCCTGACCTGGTGGCTGGGGTCGCCGGCAATTTGCGGCATGCGCACATTGACATCGAAGCTCCGCGTCACATGTTTGCCGGGCGTGACTGCAACCTGCTCGATCATGAGGCGGCGGGCCTCGGCGCGCACCGTGGCTGTGAACGGCTGACTGGAGCCGAAGCTGACGGTCACGCGATAGTTTCCCTCCGGCAGCGCGACGGAAAAGAAAAACGGCTTGTCACTTGCGCAAAAGCCCGCCTTCACCTCGGGAACCGTATTCAGATCGAAGCCGGGAGTGGCCGGTGAGTAAACAGAGGTTGCGGTTAGTTGCACCGCACCCGCCTCGACCGCGCCTGGTTGACCGCAAACAAAGCTCTGGGCGTGGGCCGCGAGCGCCCCGCCGGCAAGAATCAATGCAAAGATACGCCGCATGACTACCCTCGATTCAATTTGATTTTCGTCCATCCAGCAATTTCAAACAAAAATTTACCGCACGCCTGTTACCTCAAAGCTATACGTCCCCGACGCAAGTTCATAGCCTGTTTTTTCATCCTTCGCAGTTGGCTTTGCCAGCGGTTTTCCGTTCAGCGTGTAGCTTGCGGCCTCGGCTTCAGAGAGCCGCAGCCAGCCATTCGCGTTGGGCGGAATGGTCACCGTCCAATGCGCCGTGTTGCCGTCCACGCTCCAACTGGAGTGAATCTCGCCGTAGGGGGACTGGTAGCGCAGATCCAGGCTGCCCAATCTCCGATCGAAGACCGGATGCAGAACGATCGAATGGAAGCCGGCATCGCGTGGCGTGGCATCGATGCCCGCGGCATAGCGGTAAATCCAATCGGCCACCGCGCCATAGGCATAGTGGTTGAAGGAGTTCATGCCGGGATCGGCCAGCATCTGGTCGCCATTCCAGCGCTCCCACATGGTCGTTGCGCCGTGCTCCACCATGTAGCCCCACGAGGGATACTCAGTGTTGAGCAGCAGCTTATAGGCCAGCTCGGGATAACCTGCCTTGGTCAGCTCCTCCAGCAGATACGGCGTGCCGAGAAAGCCTGTTGCCAGCAGCTCATGATTGGCTTCAATCTTGGCTACCAGCTTTTTTGCCGCCGCGGCGCGCAGCTCGGCCGGAAGCAGGTTCATGTGCAGCGCCAGCACATAGCCGGTCTGCGTGTCTCCTCCCTTGCTTTTCGCATCCGGATTGTTGATCGCGCCAAATGTAGATGCGCTGTTGTCGGCCCCGGCCACAAAGCCGTCTTCATGCACAAACTGCTTCTCAAATGCGGCGCGAATCTTTTCGAAGAGCTGCCGGTACTTCTCCTCGTCCTGCGCTCGTCCCGTGGCATGGGCCATCTCGCGCATCAGCGTAACGTCATAGGCCCAGTAAGCGGTTGCGATGAGCACGATATCGGTCTTGCCTTCCGGGGAGAGCCAGTCGCCGTAGGGAGTTCCGGATTCGTTGCGCCACAGCCCGTCGGGATTGGCGGCCGCGATGGCGTCCAGATATTTTTCCATCGCCGCCCAGTTATCTTCAATGATGCTCTTGTCGCCGGTCTGCAGCCACGAGGTCCAGGGGATAATCACGCCCGCATCGCTCCAGCCCGGGCCACTGCCCCCTGCCCCTTTAGTCGGATTCGGCGCATAGACGCCATAGAAGGGCGTTCCCACCTGTGTGCCGCTCATATCCGTGGCATATTTGCGCGAGAAGGCGGCAAGATCCATGTTGTAGCTGGCCGCGCGCCAAAAAACCTGCGCATCGGCCATCCATCCCAGCCGCTCGTCGCGCTGCGGGCAGTCTGTGGGCACGCCCACAAAGTTCGACCTCTGGCCCCAGAGAATGTTGCTCCATAGCTGGTTAATCACCGCGCTGCTCGTTTTGAGCTCAATCGTGAAGGGCGCGTCGGTGTGAAAGACCACACCGGTCACCGCGTCCTTAGCAGGCGCTGTTGGCAGCCCGGTCAACTCCACGTAACGAAAGCCGTGGAAGGTGAAATCCGGGCTGATTTCCGTAACCCTTGTGCCGCCGAGAACAAAGTGATCGGTCACCTTTGCCGTGCGCAAATTGTCCGTGTAGATCGTGCCATCGGCATTCAGCACCTCGGCAAATCGCAACCGCAGATCGGTTCCTTCAGGCCCCTTCAATTTAACGCTCGCCACGCCGGAAAAAATCTGTCCGAAGTCGTAGACATACACTCCGGCCCTGGGCTCCGTCACCGAAACAGCCTGTAACTCGCGCTCGACACGGATGGGCGGATAGCTCTGCGCGACGATCTCTACGGGTCGAGGATCGATTGGACTCGCATGTGACCAACCCTCCGCGATGATACTGGTAACGAAAGATCCCAACGTCCGAGGAATCGCACGGTCATCCTGGGTTTCGCCGTCATAGAGTTCGGAATGAAGGATGAACGAAGTATTTGCCTTCCAGTCCGTGTCAGTTTTGACCCACTCCACGCTGCCGTCGGTGTGCTCAATGCGCAATTGCGCCAGCAGCGCGGGTGGCGTATCGCCGAAGTTGTTCGGCTCCTGCGCCCACTTCAGCGACGATGCATACCAGCCCGGCGCCAGCAGCGCCCCGATGGCGTTTCCTCCTTGCGCAATCAAGTCGGTCACGTCGTAGGTCTGATAGACAACCCGCTGGCGATAGTCCGTCCATCCCGGCGCCAGCACCTGATCGCCCACACGCGCGCCGTTGATGAACATTTCATATGCGCCCAACGCTGTGGCATAGAGCCGCGCCGACTTCACGCCCTTCGTTACGTCAAAACTGTAGCGCAATGCCTTCACCGAGTCGGGAATCCAGGGATGGCCTAAGGAATCGTCTCCCGCCCCCTGCTTGCACGCGACGGCGCTCTTCCATCCCGCATCGTCAAAGCTCTTCTGCTGCCAGCCTGGACCAAACTCGAGTGAAGTCTTCCAATTCGTCCCGCTTGTAAATACTTCCGTGCTTCCGTCCGCGTACTCCACAAACAGCGTTGCGATCATGGGCAGGGAAGCGGCCTTTTCGTTGGGCTGAAGGTAATGAACCTGCTCGATGGCGATGGTGTTAGAGCCAGTCGTCAGAGCGCTAGTCGCATCCGCGCTCACAAACTTCTTCCACGGAAACTGCCTCCAGGGCGGATATGGACTGGCAGTCATGATCTGCGCGCCATTGATCCATGCGGATACAGTATCCTGCGCGGTGGCGTAAAGCGTGGCTCGCAGCACGGGCTTGGACAGGGTCACTGTTTCCCGGTAGGCAACGTGCTGCTCAGCGGGTTTTCCGGCGGGCAATGCCTGCGCGGCTGGATTCGGAATTTGATTCGGATAAGCGATCCAGGCTGCCGGAGCCTGGCGCACCGCGGCCTCCTCCGCCGTTTCATAGCCAATCCACTGTGCGTGCCACGGCTGCTTCAGCAGTCCCGACTCCCACCAACTGACGGGGCTCTCCGGCGCAGGCTCACCCGCCTGATCCCACACCAGAACCTTCCAGTAGTAGCGCGTCGAAGGAGCAATCACGGCTCCGGCATACTGAACCCCAACCGACTGTCCGCTGGCTATGCGCCCGCTATCCCACACATCCGCCTTGCCCACGGCGAGCAAATCCGGTTGTGTGGCTACCAGCAGCCGGTAAGCCGATTGGCGCGCGCCCTGGCGGCTGTCGCGCAACTGCCATGAAAATCGCGGCTGAGTATCGTCGATTCCCAGCGGCGTGGTCAATTCGTCCACGCGCAATGCGGCCGGACTCAGTGCTTGTGCACATGCCGCAATAGCGCTCATCGCAATCCCCGCGCCGAGGCAAAATGCGATTCCCGCAAGCCGCGCGCCGGCGCGGCTGATATTCATATTCATTGCGCCTGCACCTCAACCTCTGAATGTTGCGGCGTTGTGCCGATTCTTCAACAAGCCTTGGGTACAACGGCGCTTTGTGCGACTGCCGGGTGTGCTTATTTGCGCCGGGGAAGCGTCTCCTTTTCGTAGCCGCGCACTTTCTGCAGCCATCCGATCCCCTCGGGAATTTCGTGGCTGGCGCAGTAATAGTCCCACACCGCGGACCAGGGCATCGATTTCTGCTCCTCGAAGATCGCCATGCGGCCGGCGCCATCATATTTCTTTTCCGCTGCCAGCTGCAGGGCCGTAGGCTCCAGCAGAGCCAGCAACAATGCCTTGCGCATATTGCGCGCGCCAATCACCCAGGCTGCGATGCGATTGATGCTGGCGTCGAAGAAGTCAAGGCCGATGTTCACCCGCGAAAGTGCGCCGCAGCGCACGATCTCCTGCGCAATGGCCAGCGTGGGATCATCCAGCAGCACCACGTGATCGGAATCCCAGCGCACCGGCCGCGAAACATGAAGCAGAATTTCGTCCAGAAAACACAGCGCCGTGGAAATCTTGTCGGCGACACTCTCGGTGGGATGGAAATGCCCGGCATCCAGGCAGAGCAGCGTCTTGCGCGTGGCCGCATAGGCCAGATAGAAGTCGTTGGAGCCTGGCGTGTAGCTCTCCGCGCCGATGCCGAACAGCTTGCCCTCGACAGCTATTTTATGATGCTTGCCAAGTGGAGCGGCAATGATTTCATCCAGGGCCTCGATCAATCGCTTCCGCGGCCCAAGGCGATTTGCGGGCTGGTCCTTGTCCCCATCCGGAATCCAGATATTCATCACCGAGGGGGTGCCCAGTTCAACCCCGAAATACTCGCTGATGCGGCGGCACGCCAGGCAGTGATTGATCCAGAACCGGCGCACCGCGGCATCCGCATGGGTCAACGTCGCCTTTTCGCTGAGCGGATGAGAGAAGCAGGTGGGATTGAAGTCCAGGCCCAGATCATGCTCTTTCGCCCACTTCACCCATTTCTCAAAATGCTTCGGCTCAATGACGTCCCGCTCCACGGGCTTCTCCGCTTCCAGATAAATTGCATGAAGATTAAGCCGCTTTTTGCCCGGTATCTGCGCCAGGGCTACTTCCAGATCTGAGCGCAGTTCGTCAGCTGTCCGGGCCCGTCCCGGATAGTTGCCGCTGGTTTGAATGCCGCCGGTCAGATCGCCCTCGGGATTTTCAAATCCGCGAACGTCGTCTCCCTGCCAGCACTGAATGGAAATCGGAATCTGCTCCAGTTGGGGAAGTACCTTCTCGGTATCCACCCCAATCTCCGCGTAACGTTCCCTGGCCAGTTCGTAGGCTGTTTGAATCTTCTGCGTCACCTTCATCACTCAACATCCTTTCTTACTTCTGATGCTGCATATTGTTGAAATTGTTCCATACAGAGTCCGGAATAGGCTCCTGGGGGCGATACTCGTTGATCTCGAAGGAACTCCGGATCAAGGCGCGCGCCGCATCGAGGCTGGAAATTTCGCCCAGGGCAATCATCTGCGAGCAAATATTGCCCAGCGCGGAGGCCTCCACCGGACCCGCGCTCACCGGCAACTGGCAGGCGTTGGCGCACAGTTGATTGAGCAGGCGATTTTTAGTGCCGCCCCCTACAATGCGGATTCTGGTCAGGCTTTGTTCGCGCAAGGATTCCAATTGCTCCTTGACCAGCCTATAGCAAAGCGCCAGGCTCTCCAAGGCACAGCGTCCAAATTGCGCCAGCGTCTCAGGCACGGGCTGGCGGGTTTCCACGCAATACTCCTGAATCGCCTGCTTCATGGAATCCGGGTTCAGGAATCGCCCATCGTCGGGATTCACAATCGATCGCCAGGGAGCGGCCTCCGCCACGGCCTTCAGCAGGGCATCGTCGATGGGGACCTGGAACTCCTGCGATAACCTCTGCAGCAGCCACAATCCCATGATGTTCTTCAGCACGCGGTAGCGGCGTCCGAAGCCGCCCTCATTGCCGAAGTTCCATTGCAGAGCCTGCTCGGAGGCATACGGAACCACGCTCTCCACGCCCATTAAAGACCATGTTCCAGAACTGAGGAAGGCTTCGGTTACAGCCTCGAAGGGAGTTCCAACCACCGCCGAAGCAGTGTCATGGGTTGTCCCTGCTACGATTTTGGCGGCTTTATTGCCAAAGCGCGCCTCTCCAAGAACCGTTCCCGCCTGCACCGGGGGCTTCATCCAAATCTCTTTCACGCCCGCGGCTGCAAACAAATCCCGGTCCCACTCGCCATCCAGGTTCAGAAGTTGCGTTGTTGTGGCGTCTGTATATTCGTTGGCGATCACTCCGCAAAGCCGGAAATGCAGGTAGTCGGGAATCATCAGCAGGTGTCGCGTCTTGCTCACCCACTCGGGCTCCTGCTCGGCCATCGCCGCCAGTTGATAAAACGTATTAAACGGCTGAAACTGCATGCCGGTTCGCCGGTAGATTTCAGCCCGGGGCATGCGGGCCGTCACTTGCTCGATCTTTCCTTTCGTCCGGTCATCGCGATAACAAACCGCCTGGCCCACGCGTTGCAACCGGGCATCGAGCAGGACATAATCCACGCCCCAACTGTCCACGCCGATGCTGGCAATGGGCGCCAGCTGTGAAGCGTCTTTGATTCCCTGGCGCACGCTTTCCTCAATGGCGTCAATTCCCCAGCATAAATATCCGCTGTGCTGATCCTTGGCAAAGGAGATTGAAAACCGGCTCACTTCGCGCAGGCGCAATGACCCTTCACTCTGTTGCGCGGCAATCACGCGCCCGCTGCTCGCGCCAAGGTCGGCCGCTATAAAACAGGGGTGCTGCTTCTCAATACAATCTGCTGCGTTCATCGTTCTTCCTTAACTCGTAATCTCCGCCTTTTTCTCAAAAATGAACCGCGAACTGTCCGGTCTCCCTCTCCGCTCCGGCTCCATCTCCGATGGTCAGGCTGTGAAGATAAAACACGATTCCCATATGAAACTTTGTACCTGTAGAAACAATCTATGCCGGAAAGCACTGTATTGTCAAAGGCTTATTTCCATCCCCTCGAATGGCGCAAACCGGCCCCCGTTGCGCTCCACCTTATGCGATAGGTTTGTCGTTTATTTTTGACATCGTTGAACAGGGGCACTGTTGCAGAAAGCCCGGCAGAATTGATGAAATTCCCGCAATCCCCTCAACGCATGGCTGTATTGGCGAAGGAACATCTCCCCTCTTCCATGGATTCAAATCGGATTTTACGCAGCCTTGCCGGTACGGTGTGCAGAGGAAGATGCCTTCTCAACGCCCAGGGTTTCCGGGGTGACCACGCGGTGCCGCACGTAGTTGTAAGGAGGGACCGTGTATCCTCGCATTAACGAAATGCCGAGTTGGATGAGGCGAGGGCCGTAACTTTCGACATCATGCGAAACGGAGCCGATAATGGCGCTATTGCCCGAACGCATCTCCTCGAGCACTTCGGGAATGCAGTCCTGTGAGGCGATGGCGATATCTGACTCAATGTCGAGGTGGCGGGCGGCGTCCAGGATGCCGAGTGCGCTGGAATCGGTTGTGGTGGCGATAAGGATGCGCTCTCCTTTGCGGTGGTTGGCCAGAAACCTGGCCATGGCAAGCTGGCTGGGCTCGCGCATGCCCCGCCCCTCGATCTGCACAAAACGCGCAGGGGGAATGTAGCTGATCCGTTCGCGAATGCCGTCGAAGGCGCCGGAGATGCGGCTCTGCACAAAGCTGCCTGCTTCGGCGAATCCGACTCCCAGCACCCAATCGACTTGTTCCTTCCACTTGACCAGGGCGTGTTGGGCGAGCAGGACGCCGGCTTCATAGCCCGATTCAAAGTTATCCACCCCGAAATAGGTCGCGTTGGGGTGGGGCACGTCGATGGCCACAAGCGGAATGCCGGCTTTCTTGAAGATATGGGCCACGCGCGGGGCCACGGCCTCCTCCACCTGAAACTCAAGCACCAGATCCACTTGCTTAGCCACGAATTCTTCCGCATTCTGGATGGCAATGTCGGGATCGTAGCGGTTATCGAGCATGATCAACTCCACGCCCGACGCCGCCGCGGCCGCTACAACACTTTGCGACACGGCTACCGAAAAGGGCATCTCGCCGCTCAAAGCGGCGAAACCGAAGCGCAGCCGCCGCGGCCGGGAAACCAGGCGATACTGGCCGTCCTGCGACTGGGCGACATAGCCCCGATGCACCAGTGTCTTGAGGATGCGATAGACGCTGGTCTTGGAGATCTGGGTCCTCTGATAGACATCTTCTAAGGTGACAGGAGCATTGTTCTGCTCCAGTTGCTCGATCACATCAAGAGCCTTGGAGAGAATCGGGATCAGATACAGCCGTTTGATCTTAGCCTTGGGCAATCGCGTGCCTCCCGTCTTCAATCCCCGTCCAGCAGTTGCTCCGCAGTGCGGCATGCCAATGCGAAGAGCGCGCCGTAGCGGCAGGTGTGAAACGGTCTCCGCATCGAACGCCGGATTTCACAGCGCGGAGCCAGGAACTGGCCTGGGAAAAAGACATAGTATTACCTATAGACAGTATTTGTCTATTGCAATTTCTTCCTTTTTTTGCCAGGATCGCTTCCCCTGCTGGCGGACGGGCGAGAAGAACGGTTACTTACGGCAAGAATAAGCGTAGCCGGACGCGCCAGTTCGTCTTCTCCCCCGGCTTCAGCGTCACCATGCCGGTGTCCATCCCGTTCCACTCCTTGCCAAAGGGGTCCGCGAAGTTGTACTGGTGCTCGATGGCTAAGAAGCTCTTGGCGGGGGGTGCATACATCTGGATGGTCTTGATCTCCGGCGACAGGCCTTCAATGCTGACCCCATAGTGCGCGGCCGGGTCGACGATCGTGACGGTCGCAGCGCCGTCCTTCCAATCCAGGCGGCTCCAGTTGTCGTCGAAGAACTCTGTACCCAGCGGCTTGCCGCCGGCCTGCCGCAGATCGAAACGCGTGCCATCGACCGGTAGAATCCTGCCGGTGGGGAAGACATTGTCGTAGCCGTCCACTTCGGCGAGGGCTGCGGCCGGGATGCGCACTCTGGCCTGGGTACGGTCGCCTGAAGGCAGGTTTAAGTAAGGGTGCCATCCTATGGCCATAGGCTCAACCTCGCTGCCCACGTTGCGAGCCGTAATCGAGGCATCGACAGCCTCGGCAGAGAGCGTGATGGTAATAACCAGGTCGGTCTTCGAAAACCAATGGCCGCCGAAATCGCCCGCATGAATCACGCCGCTGACCTGTTCGCCGCCCGGTACTTTTTTCACGCGGATATTGCCGGTTTTGGCCTTGAGAATGAGCCCGTGCATGGCGTGACGCTCTGCCGTAGGGAGCTTGCCGATGTTGTTGGCCGGCAGGGTCAGCGAGCGGCCCTGCCATTCGGTGGTCAGAGTCTTGCCATCGGCTGCCAGCTTGCCTCGAATCCGGTTGGGATAAGGAACCAGAAAGGCCGACCCCAGCCGGTAGGCGAGGTCGCCGTTGTCGTTATCGTCCACGTCCAGCATCTTTTTCGCGCCGGCCAGATCGGGCGAGGCCAGCACATCCACACTGCCCTTGCCGGGGAAATTGGCCGTAATCTGCAGAATTTCCATGCCGCGGCCGGGAGCGACCGTGATGCTGGTGAACTCCGGCTGGGTGGTGCTGACGGCGGCGCGGGTCAGAATGACGACCTTCTGGCCGCCGATCTCGGCAAGAGCCTGAGCGTGGCTGTTGGGAACAAGAGGGTCATTCATTGTAATCATCAGAGTAAGAAACAGCAGGGCAAGTGCGCGAACCAGAGTTTTCATCTCCATCCATCCCTGAAAGTGCAATTTTACGCCAACGAGCCGCCGGCAGAAGATCGATCGTCGCCAGCTATTTGAGCAGCACGCCCGCTGAACGGTAGCTCTGGCCTCCAACCACAGTTTCAACAGCCGGAAACATCGTTGTTTCGGTCAAAAGCTCGATTGCGCCATTTTGCAACACAACGGTATCTTCCACCTTGCCGCCCTTCGCTGAGGGGTTCCACGCGAAGGCCTGCCGGTCCAATACGATCTCCGTTCCATTGGGCGTCGCGACCCACTCTCTCTCCCCATAGCCGGTGGCTCCGCCCTGGTGATGCAGCTCTTCTTCTCCAGGGAAACCCGCCTCGGCATAAGCGTCTTTGGCAACTGCGTACAATTGCCGCGCTGTCGCTCCTGCGCGCGTGGCGTCGAGCAATTCGGCATTGACCCTGGCTGCCGCATCAAATCCGCTGGAAAGCTGTTGCGGCATCCGGCCAAAATGAACAAAGCGCGTCATGGAGACGGCCAGCCCCCACTTTCGCGTGCACAGATTCACCATTCCGAAACGCTCCAGCCGCATGCCCCTGGGCAAAGCATGCTTGTACTTGAGAATGCGATCATCCACCGCCATCAGCAGCACGGAAGGAAGAATGGCCTTCTGAATGAGGAGCGAAGCAGCCAAGGCGCTCATCTGGTCTTCACTCACGCCCGGCTCAAGATGCAGTGTCACTTCCTCGACAATGCGCGCCGTCATGCTGGCCAGCAATCGATAACGCTCAATCTCGGTTGGCTGCAACTGGCTGCGCACTCCGGCAAGGTTGATAAACGTGCAGTTCGCTTCATGGGTGTCGGCGCCCAGCGCGCCCGCTGCGGCCAGGCCACGCGCCGCTTTAACAAAGTTCGCGTCCTGCCAGGGCAGGACAACCGGCTCAAAGGGCAGTTCGCCGAACTCTTCATCGTGCATCCGCGGCGCTTCATTCCTTGTCGTAAGGTAGAAGCCACTCCCATCCTTGCGCACAAAGACAGCCGATGCGCCCGTCGTTCCGGGGATGACAATGCGCGTATCCACCTGGCCGGCCGTGGCCCAGGAGACATTCTCATGCAGGATCAACAAGACTCCGGCAAGGTTGTGCTGGGCCATGAACTCGGTCAGTTGCTGTTTTTTGATCTTGATCTCGTCCTGAATGGGCTGCGATGCTCTTACGCTTGAAGCCTGCTGCGCTGTGCTCATCTCTCTTCTCCGCTCTGCCGCCGATACAGAACCTGACTGGCTGAAACTGCTGCTCTGATTTGTTTGAGCGCCGGATAAGCTGCTCACTCCTCCCGGCAGTCGAAACTTCCATGGCCGCGATTCCGTTCTTAGTCTTCCGTCTGCCCGTGGAGATGGGACTCCCATCCCAGATAACGCGTTGCCGCCTCGTGGACGGCCTTCGAAACATCGCTGAAGTTGGCGGCTACGTGGTGCTCGAAGCCCTCGCGGCAAATGTACCTGAGCAGCTTCTGCAACTGCGGAATCTCCGCCACGCCCGCGCCGCCAAAAGTCTCCAGCGGATCGTCGGTGAACTTGCCCGCGCCGGTGTAGCCGCGAATCACGCCGCGCCGGTCGTCGGTGGAGTAGCGGGCGTAAGTCATTCCGCCGGCCTTCACCCGGCCCACGCAGGTGCCGAAGGTATTGGCCTTGCCCACCGTGCCAGCGATGATCTCCTGGTAGTCCATGCGCACATCTTTGAAGAAATGCTTGGGCAGATTGGAGCAGTGGAAGCAGACGCACTTGTCGGGATGGTTGCCGTAATTGTTGTTCCAATCCAGCAGCGCCGAGGGCGTGCCCGAGGCCAGCGCCAGCATATACATGCTGAGTGTGCCCGGCACGTCCACCTCGCAGGCCGAGGGGATGAGGCTGTTGCTCATCATGCTCATGATGGTGCAGGGCACAACGCCGAGGAATTCCTCCATCGATGTCCAGCACTGCACTGCGCTGATGGTGACGTTGGCCTGCTTCATCCAGTCGTCGATCACCGTGCCCAGCTTGGCCATCTTGAGCAGCGCCGCATCCGATATCCCCTTGGTCGAAACATAGCTCTTGATGGCGGCCAGCTTGGACAGCGCGTCCTCATCTTTCATTTTATGAATGCGCCCGAAAATCTCCGAGAGATCGATGGTCTCGATGGTGATGCCGGCGGTTTCCAAGAGGCGCTCCGAGTAGCGCACCGTGTTGAAAGCCGTGGGGCGCGCGCCGATGGCCCCGATGCGCAGATTCTTGAGCCCCTTCACAATGCGGCAAACTGCCGAAAACCATTCCAGGTCGGCTTTGAACTCCGGCGAATCAAGTGTTTCGGTGTGCAGCGTGGTCAGCGAGTAGGGAATCCCGTACTGCATCAGGTTGTTGCAGGCGCTCATCTTCCCGCAGAAGCTGTCACGGCGCACGGCGATGGTCATATCCTCGGAGCGGTCGGGCGTGGCCTGCACCAGCACCGGAACCTTCAACCCCGAGAGCCGGATGGCGTCCACAATGCCGCGCTCCTCGCCGAAGTTGGGCAGGGTGACGATAATGCCGTCGATCTCATCGGCGTGCTTCTTGAACAACTCGGCGCAACGCTGCGAGTCAGCGTAGGTTTCCACCGCGCCGTGTTTCGACTCTTCCGGGCTCAGCACCACGGCCTTCGCTCCGGCTGCCTCCAGAACAGCAATCATCTCCACGCGTCCGGTCTTCGCCAGATGATCGGGAAAGAACCCGCGGTTGCCCACCACCACGCCAAACGTCATTTTCTTTTCTGCGGCCATCTTCCTGCTCCTTTAATCCTTGCCGTTGCTACGGCGGAAATCGTTTGTTGTAATTCTGCAAATGCTCGGATGCCTGCTATGCGCGCCCCGGACGAAACTTGACGACGTAAACCAATCCCAGTGCCAACAGCAATCCGCCCCACCATACCGGCGTATGCAGGTTGGTCAACTCGACCAGGGGCGGATAATTTCCGCTGCGCCATTCGTAGACGCCATAGCCGAAGATCATCGCTCCATAGATGACCAGCAGCACTCCAATAAAGAACCAGATGGGAATTCCGGACCCGCGCATCTCTCTTTACCTTTTTCCTCTCCTGTAAGAACCAAATCTCTCGCTACCAGAACAGAATGTTGAGCGCCGCAAAGATGCACACCGCCAATGTCGCCCACAGCCACACATTTTTGTAGAACGGCACCGGCTCTTCCTTGGGCAGAACGGTCGCGCCATAGACCAGCCCGTCCAGCTCCGCCACCGGCCGTGGCTTGGTAAACATGCTTACGACAAAGATGACGATGGCGGTGAACAGGCAGGCCCACAGCGCGCGGAAAACATTTTCGGCCATCGGCTTGGCTGCATCCGAAAGTGCTACGTATTTCAGATTCGCAGGATTGAGATGGACCCACACAAAGAGGCTCACTGAAAAGACGATGCCGAGCAGCAGGCCCAGGAAGCCGGCGATTCTGCTAGCGCGCTTCCAGAACATGCCCAGCAGAATGGTGGCCAGAAGTGGCGCGATAAAGATGCTGAAGAGCGCCTGCACGTAATCCATGATGCCGTGCGATTTCTGCACCAGATACCCGGCGCCGATGGAGACGAGGACGCCAAAGACAATCGACAGCCGGCCCACCATCACATAGTGGCTGTCGGAGCCTTTCTTGTTGATGAGCGGCTTGTAGAGGTCGTAGGTCCAAACAGTGGAGAAGGCGCTCACGTTGCCCGCCATGCCGCTCATGAAGCCGGCAATCAGCGCGGTAATGCCCAGGCCCAGAAGGCCGGGGCCGAGGTAGCGGACCATCATCAGGGGCAGCACCTCGTTATAGCTGTGCAAATCCGATTGCGGCGTCTCTTTCTGGTCGAGCACATCCTGTTGGACCGCCGGTGAAAGCGATGTCTGTTTCAACAGCGCAGCGCAATCGGCAGACATCGGAACGCAGGCTTTCCATGTGTCTTGTGGAATCAACTGCATCCGGCTGCCGTCGGGATTCTGCAAGAGCACCAGGCCCAGCAGTCCGGGTAGAATCACGATGAACGGAACCGCCATCTTGAAAAAAGATCCGATGATGGGGGCCATTCTCGCGGCTCTCAGATTGTGCGCCGCCAGAACGCGCTGCACCACCAGGAAGTCGGTGGTCCAGTACCCGAAGCTGATGGCGAAGCCCAGGCCGAAGACGATCCCCGTCCAGTGTACGCCCATGGGATTGTCGGCAAAATGGGCGGTATCGCGCCACAGGTGGAAGTAGCTGTCCGAATGCATGTTGGCGATGATCTGCGTTTTCAGCCCCTCCACGCCGCCGGCCTGAATCAGGCCCAGGATGGGCACCAGCAACGCGCCGCCCCAGATCAGCACGAATTGCAGAACCTCGTTGAAGATGGCCGAGCGCAACCCGCCCAGGGCAACGTAAAGCGTAACCGCGCAGGCCGAGACCACGATGCTGAAGGTCATGCTCCAGCCCAGCACCACCTTCATCACCACGGCCATGGCGAACATGTTCACGCCGCTCATCAGGATCATCTCCAGGGCGAAGGAGATGGCGGCCAGAACGCGGGCGTGCTCGCCGTAGCGCAGATTTAGGTAGCCGGGGACCGAGTGGGTCTTCGACACGTAGTAGAAGGGCATCATCACCAGGCCCAGGAAGAGCATGGCGGGAATGGCGCCGATCCAGTACCAGTGAGTGGCAAGAATGCCGTACTGGTAGGCCGAGCCGGCCCAGCCCATCAGCTCCAGCGAGCCGAGGTTGGCCGAAACGAAGCTCAGGCCGGCAATCCACGCGGTCATCTCCCGGCCGGCCATGAAGAACTCTTCGCCGGTATTGGAGCGGCCCTTGAGGTAGAAGCCGATCCAGATCACCATGGCGAAGTAGATGGCGATGACGGCGATGTCCAGCGGGCGCAGATGCACCAGGGGCGCAACGCTGAAAGCCAGCATGTTGGGCGATGCCGACGCCCTGAAAATGCTCACACAGTTCTCGATCACGGAGTGATTCCTCGATGCTGTTGGGTGGCGCTTTCATTATATGTTGACTGCCTCGGCAGCGGTCCAGTCGGTTATGTGCGAATCTCGCCAATGCGGCCGTGTTATCACGGCAGCTCAATCAGCTCTGTATTCGGATAGTAGTGGGAAAGAATCTCGCGGAAGCCGGCGCCTGCTCGTGCCATGCCGCTTGCGCCCATCTGGCACATGCCTACGCCGTGGCCTACGCTGTGGCCCTCCAGCCGCCAGCCCGCGCCGTCCGCTGTGGCTGTAAAGTCGCTCCCCGGAATCGCGCCCCAGCCCCACTGCCGCGCCTCCGAAATCCTTCTCCGCTCGTCGCCCGGCCGGGGCGGCTCGCCGCTCGCGCCAATTTTGCTTTGCCAGGTTGCTGGATGCCTCAGGCACCACTGGCAGCGCACGGAGTAATAAGGGTATGCGTCTCCCGGTTCCGTGCCCGCATCGCGCATCCCCACGTCGCGCAGGCTGTGCGTCTGGCCGCCGCAGCGGCTGGAGTACATGGCCGCCAGCGGTTTGCCGTGCCAGGCCAGCGCCATCCCCCGCGTGGCCTCGACGGCGCTCGTGACGCGGCTCGTCGCGGCAGGCGGCGACCTGAGGAACTGGCAATGGGTTGTATCGCAGAAATCGAAGTCCAGGTGTCTTGGCCCGGCTGCCAGAAAGGAGCGCGTAACCACGGCCTGCGCCTTCAACGCTTCCATTGGAGCGCTCTCTACCATCTCCGCGGCCACAATCGAGGCCACTGCCATCTCCCGGTCCATCGCCACCACGGCCAGCAGTTCTCCATGGTGGGCCTGAATCGTAAGCCGTCCGCGATAGACGCGATGCAGCTTTCCCGGCACGGTGAGCCGGAAGGCGGCTGCTCCGCCGTCTCGCGCGGCCGCCGACCAACTGCCGGCGGAGCAGGAGCCGGCAACCACGCGCTCACCCTCGGCGCGGAAGACCATCAGGCGATGACCCGTTTCGCCGTTCAGTACAAGGGGTGTGTTCTTCGCGGCTTCCTGCGCGGAAATCGAGAGGACCTGCAAGCTTTCCGGCTGCAGGATCAACTCTTTGGGATGAAATAGCCCCAGCACGCCAAAGCGAATCTCCTGCTGCGCGGTGGCTGGAGCCGCTGCCAGCAGTAGAAAAAGGAGAGTTTTTGTCCTCATCGCTCGCCGCTTCCCAGGGAGCGCAACATCGCTCCGGCCACCTTTGTGCTCTCAGCGCCGGTTACGCCATGCACCCGCACCAGAAGCAGCAGCCGGGGCTGCGCGGCCGGATACAGGATGACCGTGAATCCATCCGCGGCGCCGCGAGGAGTGTGCGTGCAGGCCGCCGTTCCGGTCTTGGCCAGAGCCGCATTCCTGCCCAACGCCGCATCCACCGCGCGCGCCGTGCCATGTTCCGCCGAGTCCAGCATTCCCTTCACAATCCTGCTCTGCGCGGGCGATTGCTGTTCGTTGACCAGTTGCAGGTAGGCTCTGGCCCAGGCCAGTGGCGTCTCCTTCCACGCGCTTCCCACTCCCGCCAAACTCTCCGCGGCGTCGGCTATGGGAGGCCCTGAGAGTCCATAGCGAGCCAAGGTCTCTGCGGCGCGCCTGCGATCCAATCCCGCCGCCAACTCCAGAAAATATGCGTTGCAAGACTGCGCGATTGCCTCTTCAAGTCCCAGATTTCCGTGTCCGCGTGGCAGCCAGCAGCGGTCCCGAGAGCCCCGGCAGCGCACCGTGGGAAACCGGCCCTCGTGCTGTTCGCCATAGGCAATGGCCAGAAAAGGCTTGACCAGCGAACCGGGGGAGACGGCTTGTTGCTCTGCCCATCGCTCGGCCAGCACCTTGCCCGATCCGTCCAGCAGCAGGTAGGAGAGATCCGGGCTGGGAAAATCGCGTTCCAGAACCGCCTTTGCCGATTGCGAAAAAAGTTGCGGCTCCGCCGCTTGTTGAGCGGCCGCGAAACAGGCAGCGACGAGCAGCAATCCTGCCAGCACGGACCTAAACGCAACCCGCGCTCCCATCACATACTTGACCAGCGCCGTCGTCAGCGGCTCCATTGATAGGTAACCGTCTGCGTTACCGTGGCGCCCTGATCCTTCTCTTCAATGCGCTCCGACTCCAGCCGGGAGAAGGCGCGGCTGAAACTGGCCGCGTTGCCGGAGAAGAATGCCGGGCTTTCGCCGCCGCTCGCCGCCGCTTGATCGGCTGGGCCGCGATGTCCGGCCAAATCAAGTTGCGCTATCAGCCGACGGAAGTTGCCTTGCTCCTGCGTGTGCCGGAAGAGAGCCGCATAAGTCACGCCGTCTGTTCCTCCGGCCGGGCTGGCAGCCGGCCGGCGAGCCAGCAGTTTTTCCATCAGGCTGGAATCGTTGGCCAGCAGCAGCAGCTTGCCGTTCACCGCGACAAAAAGAGGTACTGCTCCGTCCAGCGCAAGATAATCGCCCGTGGCGCTCGAATGTTTTTCCCAGTTCACGCCCAGCTTCCCGGTGGTCAGGCCGGGCAGCAGCGCTTGCGTCAGCGCCTGACGCACTGCATTCTCATCCCAGGCATGCGCCGCGGAAACAACCATCGCCGCCTGCAATGAGACAAAGACGCCATCGTGCGGAGCGCGCGTGGAAAAGACTTCGAGCGACGCATCCGGCTGCTGGGCAGCGAGCAACGCGCGCAGAGGCGCGTATGCGTCTGCCTGCTTAATAGCTACCGGAGCCGTGTCGATAGAAGTATCGAGCTGCGTCGCGTTGCCGGCGTTCTCCGCCGAGGCTGCCGAGGGCGCGGTTTTGTACGAGGCTGCCTGCTGCCCCGGCCTCGCCTCCAGCAGATTGTCGCGCAGGCTGCGCAACAGAGTCTCCGCATCCGGCGAGGCTTGCGCAGCATAAAAGGCCGCATCCTCGGGCGCAATCGCCGCCAGCGCTCTCACGTCGCCATGAGAAACAGCAGACAGCCCCGCGCGGCGCTCGAGCACCCGCTCCTCGCGATAACTCTCGCTGCTTCTGTATAAGTCGCTGACCGCCGAGGAATATTGCTTCATCTCCGTGACATTTTGCTGCACCCAGTAACTGCGGAAGTACGGCGTGGGAACAATCTTCTCCAGGTTCAGCACCATGCGCAGATCGCCGCGCTCGCCCTTCGCCTGTTTTACCGCGTCAGCAAACCAGCTCTCGCCCGCAAGGTTCTGCGAGGCCTTGCCCGCCATCCGGTCCAGTACGCCCGCCACCAAATCCTCCCGCGTGCCCAGAATCAGCCAGCCGTCCCGCGAGGCAAAGGCCGCAACGCGCGACGACTGCGCGTCCTTATGCACGTAAAAAGCCGTCCCAGCCTCGCTGCGCTGCTCGAACTTGGCACGCGTCTGCCACAGCGGAGAGTTTTCTATCGTCTGCTGATCCAGCCGCGTGACATAAACAAATTCGAGATTGCCGATGTCGTAAAGGCCCAGGCAACTCTGCTTGCCCGCAACTTTTTCCAGCAGGTCTTCGTCGGCCGGAAGCCCGGCGGCGACCGTGAACTCGTCCTGCGCCTGCGCCAGTCGCGTAAAGAGCCGCGAGTTGCTAAAGGCCGCATGGTTGTCGCTGGTCAGCCAGGCGCGCTTCTCCTCCGACGTGTTCCAATCGTGCAGCAGGGAGCCAAAATCGCGCGCCTCAATCGACATCAACGCGCCCTCGGGCAGCAGGGAAGGCAGCTCGGGCGTTGTCTTGAGCGCCCCTTCCAGCGCGCCGACGGCCAGCACCACTCCGCAGCCCAACAGCAGTACGCAACCCGAAATCCAGAGGCGTCGTTTCATTCTTCTTCCTCCTCGCTCGTTGCCGCTTTTCGTGGCGTGAACGGCTCGCCCGGCAGCAATCGCGGGCGCACCACCCGATCCTGATCCAGATCCTTATGAATATTCGGCGCGCGTGCTGCGTTCTCCCGTATGCGGGCCGCATCGGTCTCCAGCCGTTTCTGTTCTGCTTCGAATTTGCTCCGCCGAGCAGCATCGCGTTCCGAGGACGCCGCATCGCGCGCCAGTTTCAGCGCTTCATCGGCCTCATGGCGCTTTTCCCTGGCGTGTATCGCAAACCAGGTCAGCTTGGCCGCATCTTCCGGCTTCATCGTGGAAAGAACCGTAGTTCGTTGGCTGCCAACATTCTCTTCGTCCTCGGATGAGTAGTATGCTGGCGCAGAGCGTTGTCCGTAGAAGTTGCCACCTGCAAGAATCGGCTCGGAGGCCAGCAGCGCCCGCGCGTCCTGGCCCGCCGCAAAGGCCGCCGACACGTACTCCAGCCGCAGTGCCGCATTGTCGGGCGCGTCGGCGATAGCTGAATGGAGCAGCCGTTCTTTCAGTTTTTTATCGGCTGCGCAAGCCGCGGCCGCCCTGCTCGCCTCCACAAAGAAGGGCTTGCCGGCCTCGTCCGCTGACGGGCAGCCGCCGTGCGCAAGCAAATTAAGCTCCGCGCTGCCCAGCTCTGCCGTTGTCGCGCCGTGGCCCTTCAACGCCTTGGCCGCTGCCAGACGTTCCTCATACTTCGCCTTGGGATCAGCCGCCACCGCGGCGAGCGTCGCCATAGCCTGCGGCTCATTTGCGTTCACGGCCAGCTTGGCGGCCGCCAGCCGGCCCTTCAGGCTCGCATCCCAGGGAGAGGCCTGAACGAGCGGCTGAAGAAACTGAATTGCCTCAGAGAATTTCTGCTTCGTTTCCAGCAAACTGGCCGCCGAATCCGCATCAGCGTAGGGATTGCCGCTGATCAGCGTCAGGCGCTTCAGCAATGCCACCGCGCCGGCCGCGTTGCCTTCGTCCAGATCGATGGCCGCAAGGCCCAGGAAGTTTGCTGCCGTCAACTCGCGCGCATCCAGTGCCCGCTCATAAACAAACCGCATCATGAACCGCTTCGACGGCTCGCTCAATGCCTGCACGGCATTTTGCAGGTCGCTCGCAGCGGGAGCGCTGGCAGGCTGCTTCTTCCACTGCGCCACCAACTGCGGCAAACTGTTTTCCGCTTCGGCCAGTCGCAGCGCCGCGTTGAGCCACGGCGAAGATTTCTGTTTCTCCGCGGGAATCCGTGCCAGCTCCGCGCGAGCCTCAACAAATTTCTTTTCGTCCAGCAGCGCATTCACCAGGCTGGACTCGGCGTTGTCGAGTTCATAACTGGCCTCGCCCGGCTTAGCCTCTGCCTTGCGGCGTTCCAGCTCCACGCGGCGCGCGAGCAGTTGGCTCAGCTGGCCCTTGGCAATCCATTTGCTCCGCTGAATGGCGTTCAGAACCGCGCCCGGATCGTGTGCGGCTGTCGTAATCTCCAGCATCCAATTCATCGAATCGCCATGCGCATGATAGCCGGCCTCCAGCAACTGCTCGGCTCGGAACTCGCCGTTGCGCTTGAAATAGATGCGCAGCATCGCGTCCACCGGCTGGCTAATAGCTGCGTATTGTCCATTCTTGGCAACATCGCCGACCACCTGCGCAAAGTCGCCCCAGAAGCTCTCCGTCATGTGGCTATCCAGTTCCGCGGCCAGCTTTTTCACGGCCAACTGCCACGCGGCCAGCGCATCGGCCTGGCGTCCCTGCTTCCATTCCAGCGCGGCAATGCTGTCCAGCACAGCGGGTTGGTCGCTCTTAAGGTCGAGCGAATGTTGATAATCGGCCAGCGCGTAATCAACTCGGCCGGCTTGCGCGGAATACTCCGCAAGCTGCTCGTAGGCGTTCGCTTTCTCCGGCGTGTGTTCCAGCTCCGCCTCCAGATAGCCCTCAGCCTGAGAGTCCTTTTCTGCATCGAGGTACTCGCCGTAGCGCGAGCCGTAGTAGAACCAGACTTCGCCCGCCAGTTGCTCGTTGCGATTGACCGGATGCGCGATGCGCTCGCCGATGGTTGCGTCCCCGCCCAGCGCTCCGCTAAAGGCCGCGCGCACCGGCGCAGTATGCTCGCGCAGATACAAACCCGTCAGCCCGGTATAGGCTTTCTTCCACACCGGGGGCAAACCATGCGACCGTGCGGCTATCCCCGCCAAAACCAGATCGGGTTTGCCGTTGGCCAACAGGAACTGCGCAACGCTGTCTCCGAACTGCTTCTGTATCCCAACCGTGCTAGAAGCCTTTTCGATTAGTGATTGTGGCCGCGCGGCCAGCAGCAGCTCCATGTAGCGCGTATCCCCGTTAAACCCGAAGCTCGCTGTCAGCTTATCCAGCGCTCGTAGCTCATTGGCGGAATCTCCCTGCGCGCGATAGACCCCCGCTGCCTGTAGCCAAACCGGGCTCTGATACAGATGCGGAAGCAACGCGGCATCGGTCTCCAGCTTGGCGCCAACGCCGTCCAACTGCACGCGCTTCTGTTGCAGTTGCACCCATTCATTCACGCTGCCGCGATTGACAACGCTGCTCTTTTCCGCGAACTCCCAGAGCAGATCGGACTCCATGTCCAAAAGTCCCGCGGCTTGCATCGCCGGCAAATACACCTCGCGCAGCTCGCTTCCATCGGAGGCCGTGGCGCGCTTGGTTTCGAGCCACGCGGCAAACTGCGTTTTCTCCTCCGGCGTCGCATACTCGGCGACCACCGTAGCCATGGCGCGCAAGGCCTGCGCAAATCCTGACTTCGCCTGCTTGGCGTTCTCGGCAACCCGCTGCTTGCGCCACTCTTCATTGGTAACCGCGCTGAGACCCTGCTGCGCTACCTGCTGGGTCACCATCGTCAGGGAAACATTCTCCGCCTGCTGGCGGGCGATGGCCAGGCGCGTGAACGCTGTATCGCTCTGCCGCAATCGCGCCATCACGCGCGCATAGGTCACCGCGCATGAATGATCTCCATAATCGGCCAGAAGATTCTCTCCGGCTGTCTCCACGCACCGCTCGGCATAGCCGCGCGCGTCGTCGAGCAATCCCCACTGCTCCAGTTGCGTGGCCACTGTCTCATATCTCGAGGCCGTAAGCGGACGCCCCTGAATCCACGCTTCATCCAGCGCCTTCACCGCGTCGGCATTCCGTCCCTGGCGGGCGCGCGCCTGCGCGGTCTTCACCCTCCATTGCGGATCGTGATAGCTCAATTTGTAGAGCTGGTCGTAGTCGGCCACCGCATCGTCCAGCTTGTAGAGGCGCTCTTCCAGATCGGCCTTCGACTCGTACAGGTCCTTCTGCTCCGGCCGCACGCGAATCGCCTTTCCGTAGGCCTCGATGGCCGCCGGATAATCTTCCAGAGCCGTCTCCAGACGGGCCAGCACAATGCTCCAGCGAGCGTCGCGCGGCGAAGCCTCCACCGTCTTGCCATAAAACTTAGTCAGCTTATTGCCCTGCCCATGCGCGCCGGCCACCAGCGCGGCCTCCTGGGTCAGTCCCTCGTCTTCGGGATAGGCGTTGATCAGCTCGATGTACTGATCCGCCGCTTCACCCCAGTTGCCCAGCAGGCTGGCCGCGGAGATGATGCCTCGCCGCAACTGCGCCAGCCGCTGAGTCTTATCCGCGTGGTTGAATGTCGCGGCCTTCACCCCCGCCAGCTCTGCGCGGTAAAACGCTTCCAGCCCCGCCTGATCGCCGGCTCGCGCGTAGTTGTCCGCCAGCGCCGCTTCAATCGCTGCATCCAGCGGCTTCTGGCTCAGCAGTGGCTCCAGAATCTGCTTGGCGCGTGGATACTCGCCCAGCTCCGTCAGCTTGCGCGCCGCCTCCAATTGGAATTGCTGCTTCAATTCGGGATAAGCCGCATTCGCCGAATCCAGCAGTACGCTCACGGCCTGCGGCTTGCGCTCGTGCGTCCAATCGTAATCCACTGTCGCGCGCACTACGCCCAGCACCTTCGCGTGCTCGCGATAAATCGCATCGATTTCCGCCGCGGCCGCTGCCGCATTTTGTTGCTGCAATAGCTCGACAAGTTGATAGCGCAACTCCATGCTGTGCACCGGATCGGTCGTGAGAACGATTTGCCGCGAGAGCGCCGCTTGCTCCACCTCTGGCAAGCTATGAGCGCTGGCTGCCGAGGTTACGGCGTCGAGCACGTCAAACGACTCGGTCTGAGTCACAACCTGCTTCAACTCCCGCAACAGGTCTTCCGTGCGTTGCTGCGCATCCAGTACGCCGATACGCAGTTCGATTGCCGCGCTTGTGGGCGTGGTATTTTTCAGCAATCCCGCCGTCTCTGTCTCCACAGCCGCGCGCCATTGCGGCCTGCGCGCCAGCTCCAGCAGCCGGTCGCGGCTCTCCTCGGAGGGCTTGTCGCCCAGCGAGCTGGCCGCGTACTCCTGAATCGCGCCCGGCATATTGCCCTGGCTCTCCTCGATGGCTCCGGCCTGGTAGCCGAACAGCGCCGGCTGCGCCAGCCGCTCGCGCGCCTTGCGCATTTGCGCCGATGCGGAGGCAAAGTCGAAGTAATCCCAGAAGACCGTCGCCGATTGCAAATAGCCGTCTGCATCGCCCGGATGCACCTCGGCCATGCGCGCGAAGTAAGGCGCTGCCTCCGCCATGCGTCCGCGGTCGGCGTAGGTATCTCCAATGAGCGCCAATCTGTCCAGATTGTCCGGCATCGCGCTCAGCATGCGCTTCTCGATGGCCACAGCCTTGTCCGTATATTCGGGATGAAAGTAGGCAAGGGAGCGGTAGAGAGAAGAGGCCGTGTCACCCAAAGACCCAGAGTCGGGATACTCCGCGGAGAGAGCATCGGCCGCTGCAACTGCCTCTTCAAAGCGCGATTGCCACAAGCACGACTCCAGCCAGAATCGCTCCGCCGCCGGATTGCTCTGCGCCAGCCCGGTCCAGTCCGTCTTGTCAATCTCCGGAGCCTGTTGCCTCAGCGCCGCCAGTTGCGCATCCAGCCTGCCGCTGCTGCTGAGCAACTCAAACAACTGGTCGCGCAAATCCGGAGCCTCCGCCCAATGCTCCCACAACAGCTTCTCCGCCGCCGCCGGTTGATAGTTCCAACCGCTTCTGTATTGCGCCAGCAAATTGCGAACGAAAGTCAGATCGTGCGGGAAGCGGTCGTGAGCATAGCGATTTACCTCTAGCGCAAGCGAGGAGTCCGGCGCAGGAGCCTGGCTCAGATACGTTTCCAACTCGGTCCCGGAAAATATTCCCGTCACCTTGTGCGACAGCGCCGAGTAATCCGCATTGCGTTTCTGGCGCAGATAGAATCGTGCCAGCTTGCCGTACCATCCCGCGTTGCTGTCCTGAAATTGCCCGATAGCCCGCTGATAAACCAATTCCTCCTGCGCGTTCATGCGGTTCTGATCGAGAAAGTTCGCCAGCTTCTCATACAATCCGGGGTCCTGCGGATTACGATCCAGCTCTCCGCGCAACACTTCCAGCGCATCCGGCAGCCGCTTCATTGCCACCAGCCGCGACAAATACCTGTCCAGCACCTGCGCGTACTCGCTGGAGCGCGCGCCGCTCGTCGTCTGCCTGCTATCCGATTCGCTTCCCGCCTCGCCCAGCGGAACGCCATCCGCCTTGGCCGCAAGCTCCTTCAGCAAATCTTTGTACAGCGCAAATTCTTTCTCCGACTGATTCGTCCGGCTGTACACGTCGCCCACTGCGAGCGCTACTTCCACCCGGCGCGCGTCCGCAGGAAATGCGGCGAGAAACAGCGTCCCCTCGCGAATCACCGCGTCGTTTTCGCCGTACGCCGCGTAAGCGTCCATCAGTTTGGCGTGCAAATCCGCCCGTTCCGGCGCGTTCGGAAAGCGCTTGTCAATCTCCGCTACAAGCTCAGCGGCCTTGGCGCGATGAAAGTAAGGCACGGCGAGCTGATCCTCGGAGGAATACTCCGACGCAGGGTCCTGCGAATTGAAAAACAGCGATAAAATTCCATTCAAATAGCCCGGTCCGCGGTCCATCGTCGCAATGCTCTTATAGAGCGCCAGGTTGCCCGCGCCCAGCCGCAGCGGCTGCTCCGGCGCGGTCAGCAGAATGCGCGTCAGCCCCGCCAATCCCTTTTCGTTTGCATCGGCAGCCTGTGTCATCGCGGCCAGCGCGTAGTAGTAGCGCGCCGCCTCGGGAAAATCCTGCACCTGCTCCAGCAACTGTCCCAGAGTGTACAGCTCATCGGCGCTCCACGCCGCTCCGCGCGCGTCTTTGCGCTCGCGATACCCGGCCAGCACGGCCTTGGCCGCTTCCATCTGCCCTTGCTGTTGAAAAATGTAAAACAGCCTCGCCGCATCCTTCAGCGCATCGCCGCCGTCTGGCGCAGCCGCCAGCCTTGCCCGCAGCGCATCGCGCATCTTCAGCGTCTGGTGACCGCTCTCCAGCAGCGCATAGTAACTCTTGACTAACTCCGCCGGCCACAGCGGCTCAAAGCTGCGATCGAAGACCGCCAGCCCGTCCTTTGCCGAGCCGCGCCCAGCCGCCACATCCGCTTCCGCCCTCACCGGAAACAGCGCATCGCCGGGAAATGCCTTCCGGTAGCGCGCAATCAAAGCCGTCGCGCCGGCATAATCCTTGCCCGCCAGATCGAAGGCCAGCTCGCGCTCGTAAACGGCAGTCGCCTGCGGATAACGCCGCTCCCATCCGGCATACTCCCGCGCCGCCGCCGCGCGGCCCAGCGCATAGCGATCCACCACGGTGAGCGTCCGCTCCCACGCCTTCCACGCCTGTTGCGATTCCGCCGCCGTCCAGCGTTCCCGCGCGCTAGCCGCGGCCTGGCCCACAGCCTCCAGCGCCGCAAGCTCCTCCTGCGGCTTCAACCTGTGTTCATAAAAGTCCGCCAAATCCAGATTTGCCGCGGCCTTGTCGTCAGCCTTCTCCGCCCATGTCTTCCAGTCCTTCTCGGCGGCCGCAAAATCCAGCGCCTGTTCGTCCTCCATCGCCTTGAGCGAATAGAGCGCCGCGCTCTTCTGGCTGTTGTTGATCAGACTCGTCAGCTCCGGTCGCGTCTCTCGCGGCGAGCGTCGGTAGAGAGCCTCGCCGCCCGGCAGCTTCATCAGCCGGTAGAGCGCCTTCTCCACGCCAGAGCCGGCCTCGGCATTTTCCAGCCAGCGAGAGAGGCCATTGCCCGCGCCCAGCAGTAATCCGGGATTTTGCCATGCGATCAGCGAGGCCGATGCCGTCATCGCCGCGGCTCCCAGTGTCATTGCCGCTATGAAGCCTGCGCGTGAATATAAATGCACCTTGCCTCGTTCAGGTAAATCGTTTTCGGAGTAGCGAGAAGTGTCAGGGCACGACTTTAGTCGTGCCGAAATCGCGGCAAAAATACCGGGGGCTTTAGCCCCTGCGGTATGCTCTTCTTGAAAATTGCGCTCAGGGAACCACTTCAATGTGCACCTCCGCGCTGCCCAGATTGTGTGCCATGTCTTCCGCCGTTACTGCCAACACATACTCGCCCGCGGGCATCGCCTGCGGAAGCCAAAGCTGGCCCGTGCTCGCTTCCGCCTCGCGATTCCAATGCAGGCTCACCGGAGCCAGCCCTTCCATCCGCGCCGTCAGAGTCCGCGTGCTCTCGCTCGCGCTCACCTTCAGCGGTATCGTCTCGCCCGCACGGTATCGCGTCTTGTCGAGCCGCACCTTCACCGTCGGAGGCGTCGAGGCAATCACAAAACTCTTCTGCTCGCGATAGACCTGCCCATCCGCGTCGCGCAGCACCAGCCGTACCGGGTAGATGCCGTCCTTCATATCTGTCGGAGCGAGGAATCGCGTCTGCCACACATCCTCGCCTGCCAGGTAGCGCAGCGGCTTCTCCAGCCCAAAGGGAAACAGCGCGATCACCGAGACAATCGCCTTGTCGGTATGCACGCGCAACACCGGGTCGCCGGGGCGAATCACGCGCGGCCGCAGCAGCGATCGCGGCGCGGCCAGAAATGAAGTGTAAGGCGTGACGAATTTATATTTGCGCGCCAGCATGATGATTTCGTTGATTGCCGCCTCTGTTTCGCCCTCGCGCTCAATCTGCTCCAGCAGCGCCTGCACCCGCGCCCCGGCCCACAGCCGCGGCAATTGGTCATGCTCCAGCGCCTGCGCGGGCAGTTCGGCCTTCGTCTCCGCTTTCAATACGCGGCCATCCTGGTTGCCGCTCACGCTGAAGCTCACGCCCTTTTGCGGCTTCGTATATTGGCCCACCCAGCGTCCCTCGCCGCCGTCGAAGACCGCCTCCTCCAGCGAATAGACCTTGTCCACCGCCGCCTGCGGAGCCACCGTCAGTCCCAGTCCGCCAATCGGCGCACGCCCCACCTTGTCCAGAAATGCCGCCAGCTTAAACTCCACCGGCTCGGTCGATAGCACCTGCTCCATCACCCCGCCGTTGCGGCTCAGCATGCGCAGCAGCGGCATGTTGGTGTCATCGCCCACGGCAAAGACCTCGGTCTTGGGTCTCCGCCCCGCGGGAATCTGAATCCACTTAGCCGCGTACCAATCCGCCAGCTTGCCCGTCTGAATCAGCCCGCGCGTCACTTCGCCGTCCGTCAGCAGCACCAGAGCCGTGGCTTGTGTCGTGTCTGCCCCGCTGAATTGTCCCAGCCCCGCATCCAGCGCCTTCTGCAAATCTGTTCCGCCGCGCAGGTGACTCTGACGCAGCCAATCCATCGCCGCCTTGGTGCTGGCCAGGTCCGCTTTTACCGGCGCAGGCTTGAAGCTCTCCACTCTCGTGTTAAATAGCAAAAGGTTGAACTGATCCTCCGGCCCCAAAGTCTCCAACAGCTTGGCCGCCGCCGCATAACTGCGCTCCAGCTTCTCCCATTGCATGGAGAGCGACGTGTCCATCAGCACCACCACCGTGCGCCCGCCCTGCCCGCTTGCCGCTGCGGCTGCCACGGGCGCGCTCAGTTGCGCCAGCGCCTCAAAAAATCCAGGCTCCGGCGGCGCGTTCGGCTGCGTCTGTGGCTGTTGCTTCTGCTTTCCTTTCTGGGTCTGCGTGGGCACCGCAAGTTGGGAGCTGGCGAGTTCCAGCGCTGCCGGTGCAATCGGGTTCGGGTTGCGATAGGCAATCACTTCCACCGCGTTCTGAGCCTCATTCTGCGCCCAGACCGTTGAGAAATCCTCGGCCAGATCGATGTTCGTCGCATCCACCGTGCCCCGGATGACGTGCTCATCCTGCTGCTCGATGTGAAAGGGAAGCAGGCGGCCCTGAAACGTGAAATCCTTCAGTCGCGCCGCCGAACGAAGTTCAAAGTGTATGGAAAGCTTCTGCACCGTCTGGCTCTGGTAGTTGTCCGGCTTCAACGACAGCAGGAAGTAACTCTTGCGCGCCGACACGGGAATATGTTCGTGATATTCAATCTCCAGTCGCTTGGTTCCGTAGGCGGGAATGGGAACGATGTGCGCGCTGAAGATCGCGCTGCGCCGCGCATCGTCCTCCGTCCGCTCGCCCTGCTCCAGGAGGCCCGGATCGATGGCCTGGCTCTTCAACTCCTGATAGATCGCCTCGGCGCGCCTGCGCTCCAGAATCACGGCGGGAATGCGCACCGGCCCGTCCCACACGGCAAAATCCGAAACTGTAGTTCCGCCGGGCAATGCAAACTGGTAGTTGCCCTCCTGCGGGCTATTCGTATGGTTGACGAAGACCTGCCGCACCCAAACCCGCGCGTCGCCATTGTCCACATGAATATCCACCTGCATCTCGCTCAGCGACAGAACCGCCGGGTCGGGCGCCTGCTTATCGGTTGGAATCAGCACGCCGCTATCGGCAGTTGCCGCCATCGGCATCAAAAGCAATAAAACTAACACCCACCCAGTCCGCCTCATAACTTTCCTTTCAGCCACTAACTCGCTAACTCCGCTTACCTCACTAACTCACTCATTCACTATTTCACTTCTTTACTATTTCACTTCTTCACTAACCTCACAGCTTCCCCTCATCAATCTTCACCAGCCCGTTCTCCGTTCCCACATATACCACACCTTTGTAAATAGCCAATGCCGTCACATTCAACGATGGCAGTCCCGCGGTGACCGTCCTCCACCGGGTGCCGGTCGCATCGCCCACCATCAACCCCTGCCCCAGCGTTCCAGCCAGAACCATTCGCCCATCGGCGGCAATGGCCGTGGGATTGATGACCACCCCCGCTTGCGTCGCCTCGGTCGGCGTCACGCTGCCATCGGCCATAAGGCGCATCACGCCCGCTCCATAGGTGCCCACCAGCCAGTCATTGCCCACCGCGGCCAGCGCGGTAATCCAATTGTGCTTCAACCCCGAATTCGCCGTATTCAGGTTCCAGCGGACCTCGCCATTCGAGAGCAGCGAAAGCCCGCCCAGCGTTCCGGCTACCAGCTTATCTCCGCCGGCTCCCAATGCATACACATGATTATTGACCAGGCCCTGAAAGGCGTAAATGCTATGCGCGCCGCTCTTGTCAAGAAACGTGATTCCCGCCGGGGTTGCCAGCGCCATGCCGCCGTTATAGAGCGCTACGTCCGTCACATGATCGGCAATCAGTCCCGCCTCGCGTCCTAAAACCTGCTTTTGCTTCCCGTCGCGGTCAAAAATCACCAACCCATTGGCCGTGGCCACGGCTATCGCGCCCTGCCGCGCGTCCTCCACAATCCGGTTCACGCAGAAGATGTGCTCGTTCTCCACGTGCTCCACCTTGCCGCCCGTCGCAGAGAGAATGTCCAGGCCGCGGTCGAAGTAGCCCACCCAGAGCCGTCCGTCAGTGGCCACAAGCAGCGCGGAGATGTCCCTGTCCGTCAGTTGCGCGTCGCCTCCGCCCAGTATCTTTCGCCACGCGCCATCTGGTTCCCTACGCAGCAGCCCATCCGTGGCCAGCGCGTAGCGGGCATCTCCCACAGCCAGAAATTGTTCTACCGTCACTCCCGTAGCGCTCTTGTTGGTAGTTACAGGATTTGCGGGTGCCCCAGGTCCCGAATTTGGGACCTGGGAATCGACGAACTCGTGTGCCCCATCCATTCCGTATACTTTGCGGAATGGGTGGGAAACAACAACACTATCCCCGCCGCCCCGCACTGCAATCGGCCTTCTCGTCTGCACGTCGCTCTCCGTCCCGGAGATCGAGACGCGCATCACTCCGGCCTCCATCTGGCCCACCAGCAGCACATCCCCGTCGGCCAGCAAGGCATGGGCATATCTTCCCTTGGCCAGCACCCGCGTAACCTTCCCCTCGCGCACCTCGGCCACGCCCATCGGTGTGCCCACGTAAGCCTTTCCATTTGCCAGCGCAATCTGCTCCACCCGCCGGTCCGGCAGCCCCTGCTCTTCGCCGATCCGGTCGGTCTGGCCGCCATGCCACCACAGCAGTCCGTCGTTCAGCGTGCCTACCCACAACTCCGCCTCCGAGCCTGCCAGGGCAGTCACGTAGACGCTATCCGTTGTGGGGTGGAATCGCTTGAGCGTCTTGCCGTCGTAGATCAGCAATCCCAGCTTGGCGGTGCCGATCAGCAGCCGCCCCGAGCCCAGAGGCAGCAGGGATGTAATCACTCTCACATCGGGGTTTGTACCCATTATTTGCCGATAGAGGTGGCCGTCGAAGGCCACTATCCCGGCGCCCTGAGTGGCTATCAATAGCTCCGGCTGGCGCGCATCTACGAGCATCCCCACCGCCATCTGCCCCAGCGGAGCGGCGGGTAAGTCTATTCCTGTCCTATAGATATGTTCCAGCGTCCCGTCGGCCGCGTAGGCGTAGAGTCCTGCCGGTCCCGCCAGGTAGACCCGCCCCTCAAAAATCGCCGCGCTCTTGTACATCGCTGGAGACAAAAGCCCTTCAAATCCGGGATTCGGCTGCGCCCCTAGCGTTCTCACCTCAAAGCCCAGCAGTTCCCGCTCCGCCGCCTCCCGCCGCGAGGAACCCAAAGCCTTCTCTACGCGCCAAACCACTATTCCACATACACTTAGGCACACCAGCGCCGCCACGATTGCCAAAGCCGCCATTCGCCGCCGGTTGAGTTTCATTGTGGATTTATGTGAGTTGCAGGAGCGAACTCACAATATCGTATAGCCCGCCCGAACGCAAATCCGTTCGTTTTTCCTGCGTGAACAGCGCCTGCTTGAATAGTTACCCGTGGTGGGTGAGCAGGACCATCAGTAGCAGAATGGCCACCGGGACGAGCGCCAGTGCGGAATAATAGAGGATTCTTCTCAGTTGCTGGGACTTGCGCTTGTTCCAGCCCTGCAACTCGTCGCGGTTCTCCACGCCCACCTGATCCAGGTGCTGCAGGTCCCAGGCAAAATTGCTCGCCTTTGTATAGCGATTTCTGGGATCTCGTTCCAGGGCCCGGTAGAGGACCTCCTGCAACTCCGGCGAAATGGCGGGGTTGGCGACGCGGGGCGGAGTGGGGTGATTCAACAGTCGGTCATTCATCACCGCCAGGGGCGAGGGGCCGGAAAAGGGCAGTTTGCCGGAGAGCATTTCATAGAGAATCACGCCCATGGCAAAGATGTCGGTTCGTCCATCGCCGCGTTTTCCCTTCACCTGCTCCGGAGCGATGTAGTCCGGAGTTCCCAGCGTGGCGGTGAAGTTGGTGTAGGTCAGCCGCCGCGCGGCGGAGTCGCTGGCAATGCCGAAATCGATGAGTTTGATGTTGTCTTCCGCATCCACCATGATGTTTTCCGGCTTGAG
>Ga0326727_10005290_pt1 | contig 37121 bp, 35 predicted proteins | sample MB2enrmetagenome_FD_207643 | JGI IMG/M metagenome (GOLD analysis project Ga0326727, IMG submission 207643) | Lab enriched peat soil microbial communities from McLean, Ithaca, NY, United States - MB29MY | ecosystem: Environmental > Terrestrial > Soil > Wetlands > Peat | place: USA: New York... | reverse complement strand
TATGTTCTGGTCGGACCTTTCCGGCACCGGCACCGGAGCGCTCAGAATCTTCGGGGAGCTTTACCAGATTCTGTTCCATCTGGGCAGCATTGGCGTCAACAACGTCAAGGCGGCGTCGATCACCCTTCGCGGTACACCAGCCGCCACTGCCTGGAAATGGTTCGACAAAGCTCAGGAACTTGCCGCAGGCGCACTTGCACTGCCCGTTCCCATCCTGAATCTGTTGATGCTCGCTTTTACTGTCGCTGTGGTCGCTATCGGGTGTCTGACTAAACTTTCAGTAACGGAAGAGCTGATCTCAACCGCCGTGGTTCTTTTCGCGATTCTGACCGGGTTATGGGGTTGGTCGTTGATGCGAAAGGGCCAATTCAGCAAGGCCGTGTTTCGTTGGCCTGTAGTTGCTTTTCTTCTGGCGTCTTCCGCGGTTGCTGTTCCGGCCGGCCTTTTTTCGAAACAACTGGACTTGCAGGTGAACGCCGCCGAGTGGATTGAAGACGGGGCAGGTCTGATCGTCCTGGTGCTGGCGTTCCTTGGTATCAAAAAGCTTGTTGCCGCCTACGAAAAACTGCGCCCCGGCGCGAACTGGGCGCTGGTGGTTTGCCTACTGGCACTACTCGCTCTTGTTGCCATTGCCTGCGCTGTTCACTTCGAGTTACCGCCGCCAACATTTGTTGCGATGACGCTGCTGCTTCGCCTGATCGAACTCAATTTTTGGGCGCTCTTGATCGCGTGGGGCCTATTCTGGCTCGCCACTTTCGCCGCTTTCGTTACCGGATTTTGGGCTGTCAGGCGTACCCCCGCGGACGAGAAGGACCGCGCCGCGCGCACCAACTGGACGGCGCGGCTGACGATCGCGCTCCCGGCGACGTCGTTTCTTCTCGTCACATTCGCAGCATGGGCCGGGTTGCTCACGCTGGCGCTCCCTCTTCTGCCAAATCGCACCGACCCCACCAAACAGCAACCGAGCTTCTGCCAAAAGGCGCCTTACCGCGACTCCGATTGCAATCTCGGAAGCGTCCGGCTGAAACCCCAGCCAAACGAACCCGATCAGAAAGCGGGCAAGCCCAAAACGTCTAATCAAGGGGACGTATTTTGCTATACGCCGCTCTTTCCAAGAGGAGGCGCGGCGCAAACGGCCAAAGTCTGGGCCTGGAACACCATGTTACAGGCGGGCGCGGGGTACGCACCACTCCTGTTGCTGCTGATCTGTTTCGCGGCTGTTATCGGCATTTGGGGCCTGACGCCCTCGATACTGGACGAGATCGTTCCACCGCGAAGCCTTGGCGCCGACGCTGCAAAGAAAGCGGCTGCACTCGGTGAGTGGCTGACTGATGGCTACCGCTTCATGCGTTGGGCCGGACGGCTCCTCTACATCGCCATTTTCTTCCTTCCGGTCGGAGTCTTACTGGCGTTTCTTCCCACAAGCGATTGGATTTGCAAGTACCGGGACTCCTCCCTCCCGTTCATGGAATCCATCGGCGCGCTCGTCGCAGGCGCCAGCGTCGGCATTCTGGGACTGGGTGGTCGCCTCACAAAGCTGGCGATGGGTTTCCGCCCGCTGGTCCGCGTGGCTTTGGACGTCGACAACTGGATGCGCGAGCATCCGCTCGATTCAAATCCCACGGCGCGGATCTGTGGACGCTACGTTTCCCTGCTCCGGTACATCGCAAAGTGGAAGGGCGAAGATAATCTGGGATATGACACCCTCATCATCTTCGCGCACAGCCAAGGCACGGTGATTACCGCAGATCTACTCCGCTTTCTCGAAGTAGAGGCGCGCGCAAAAGGCAGCTACCAGAACTACGACGAGACACTCGCGGGGTTCGATCGAATGAATCGATATCTCTTCACTATGGGGTGCCCACTACGTCAGCTCTACGGCCTCCGGTTTCCTTATCTCTACGACTACGCCCCAGCGGGAATTTCCGAAAATCTGCTCCCTCGTCCGAAAGACCTGGGGATTTGCAAATGGCTGAACGCCTACCGGACAGGGGATTATGTCGGCCGCTATTTGTGGCGCTCGCATCCTTGGCAGCCTGTGGGGCCGGTATCCTTCCGCACCTGGAATCCGCCACTAGGCTTGCCCAAGAACGTGTGGCAAAAGGACGGACGCGTGGAGTTTTCAATCGGTCAAGGGGCTCACACCCATTACTGGGACTCCACCGCGGAGCCGATCGCCGAGGCGACGGACGTCTTGATCGCCCACGCACGCGCCTTCGTCCCACCCGCGCCCATCAGCCCTTCCGTAAAACCACATGCATCGCCTGCACGCCCGGAACACACTCGACGCACCGGTAACCCAGTTCCTTCAAATTGATCCCGGCCAGTAAATTCTCGCCCGAACCCAAAACAACGGGTGACATCGCCAGATGCAATTCGTCGAGCAGCCCCGCGCGCAGATACTCGCGAATCGTGGCCACCCCGCCGCCCACCCGGACATCCTGCCCCTTCGCGGCCTCCGTCGCGCGCGCCAGAGCCGCGCCGATGCCATCGGTCACAAAATGGAAGACCGTCCCGCCCTGCATGGTGATCGATGCACGGGGATGCCTGGTCAGAACGAATACAGGCGTGTGATACGGCGGGTTGTCACCCCACCATCCCTTCCAGGCATCGTCCGGCCAGGGTCCGCGAATGGGCCCGAACATATTGCGGCCCAGAATCCACGCTCCTACATTTTCAAATCCGCGCGCGGCAAAGTCGTCATCGATACCGGTTACGCCGCCCTCGCCTCCGTGCATCTTCTGGAACGTGCGCGTTCCAAAAAACCATTGATGCAAATCCATCCCGCCGACACCCAGCGGGTTGGCCAGGTCCTGATCGGGACCCGCGCCATAGCCATCGATAGAGAGAGAAAAGCTTTGAACCCGTAATCTAGCCATCGGCCCAACCCGGTTAGTTGAGCTCCCGCACCCAGATATTTCTGAACGTGTCCGGGTCGTTATGGTCGCCGTGCGCCTGCAGCTTGATCGGAGCGCGGTCGTATTTTTTGTAGAAAGGTTTTCCCAGATACCGCGTCTCGCCCTTCAGCTCGAAGTGATTCTGCACCAGCACACCATTGAAGAACACCGTCACGTATGCCGGAGTCTTCAACGATCCATCACCATGGAACGTCGGCGCCGTCCACACCACGTCATAAGTCTGCCACTCCCCCGGCTGACGGCCGGGGTTCACCAGCGGAATGCTCTGCTTGTAGATACTGCCCGCCATCCCGTTGACATAGGTCTTGTTGTTATACGGGTCCAGAACCTGTAACTCATATCCGTCGTCGCCAGGTCCGGTGGAAGCCAGAAATACGCCGCTGTTCCCTCGCCCCTGTCCGCTGCCTGTAATGGTCGCTGGTATCTTCCACTCAATGTGAAGCTGGTAGTTTTTGAAGGTCCGCCGGGTTTCAATATTCCCATTCGGATTGTTCACCGCCAGCACACCGTCCGCGACAATCCATTGAGCGGGCGATTTGTCGCGTGTCGCCACCCATTCATCCAGGTTCTTCCCATCGAACAGCACGATCGCATCCGACGGAGGCGCCGTGTTGTTCGCTCCCGGCGTCACCACCGCGGGCACGGGCTCCCACACCTCCGTGTCTTCCGGCTTCGGCTTAGTGGAACCGGCCTCTTGCCCGTGTATCGGGACTAGTCCGCCGGAAGCAATCAAGGCCGCGAAGACAAGAAGATTCGAAAATCGGATGCGCATGATTCAAGATACTATTTCCTTGGGGAACAGCTATCCTTATAGTGTTTGGGTAGCACCGCGGGGAGGATCATGCCAAGCGTGACATTCGTAGTGAACGGAAAGCAGCAGATCGTCGATGCAGAACCGGAGATGCCTCTGCTCTGGGTGCTGCGGGATAAACTGCATCTCACCGGAACAAAATACGGTTGCGGAATCGCTGTGTGCGGCGCCTGCACCGTCCATGTGGATGGGCATCCGGCGCGGGCCTGCGTGACGCCGGTTTCCTCGGTGCGGGGCAAATCCGTACTCACCATTGAAGGGCTTTCGCCGGATGTCACGCACCCGGTTCAACAAGCCTGGATCGAACACGACGTTCCGCAATGCGGCTATTGCCAGTCCGGGCAAATTATGGCCGCGGCATCATTACTGACCCACACCGCGCGCCCGACGGATGCCGACATTGACGAGGCCTTGCACGGAAATATTTGCCGCTGCGGCACGTATAGCCAGATTCGCCTCGCCGTGCACCGGGCCGCCGAAATCGCCTCGGAAAACAAAGCGAAAGGAGGCCGGGCATGAGCGCTCTGATCACACGCAGGAACTTATTCGCGCGCGCCGGAGGATTGGTGGTGGCCCTCGCCCTCTCGCCCGGGAAAGGCTTCTCACAGCGGCAGCGTAACGCGGAGCCCCCCAAGCCAGGCGCCTTCATTCACATCGGGCCGGATGACGCCGTAACTTTCGTCATCGTGAAAGGAGAGATGGGGCAGGGAACCGTCACCTCGCTTTCCATGATTCTGGCCGATGAGCTGGATTGCGACTGGACCAAGGTGAAGACCGAATTTGCTTCCGTGGACCCGGCGTCTTATGGCCCCATGCAGGGCGTCTATGGCAGCACCAGTATTCGTACGATGTGGGCGCCCATGCGACAAGCCGGCGCCACGGCTCGCGCCATGCTGTTGCAGGCGGCGGCCAAACAATGGAACATTGAGGACCCCGCTAAGCTCCGTACGGAAAATGGATGGGTGATCGGTCCTTCCAGCGGCATGCGGGCGAGCTATGGTTCGCTGGCGGATCAGGCCATGCAGTTGCCCGCACCAGCCAATGTTCCCCTGAAGAATCCGAAGAATTTCAAGCTGATCGGCACATCGGCCAAACGCCTGGATACCCGTGACAAGGTATGCGGCGAGACGAAATTCGGCATTGATGCCGAAGTCCCCGGCATGCTGTATGCCGTGTCGGTGCGGTGCCCCGTTTTCGGCGGCAAGGTGGCCGGCTTTGATGCCCGCAAAGCGAAAGCCACGCCTGGCGTGAAGGACGTCATTCAGATACCCAGCGGAGTCGCGGTTCTTGCCGATAACACCTGGTCCGCCATGCAGGGTCGTCGCGCGCTCTCCATCCAGTGGGAAGAAGGGGCCAACGCGAATCTCAATAGCGACACCATTCGGGCTCGTATGGCCGCGCTGGCCGATCAACCCGGCGCCGTTGGCAAAACAGTCGGCGACGCCCCCGGAACTATCGCCGCGGCCGCAAAGAAACTGGACGCGGTGTACGAGGCTCCGTTCCTGGCGCATGCCTGCATGGAGCCGATGAACTGCACGGCCAGTGTGAAAGCGGATTCTTGCGAGATTTGGGCTTCCACACAAATGCCCACCGGCGCGCAGCAAATAGCTGCCAAAATCACTGGACTCGACCCGCACAAGGTCCGCGTCCACACCATGTTTATGGGCGGCGGCTTCGGCCGGCGCGGTGGCGTCGATTTCGTGGGCGAAGCCGTCGAGATTTCGAAAGCCGCGGGCGTACCGGTAAAACTCACCTGGATGCGCGAAGACGATATCCAGAACGGGCCATTTCGACCGGCGGCATACGTCAAGTTTGGCGGGGCGCTGGATGCAGAAGGGTGGCCGTCCGCACTCACCGCGCGCGTTGTCTGCCCGTCGTTCTTTGGCCGCGGCGATGGCGTCGATGATATTGCCGTCGAGGGCGTCGACGACCTGGAATACAAATTCCCCAACTTTCATGTGGAGTATCAGAAGGCGGGCGGCGAAGTGCCGACGTCCTTCTGGCGATCTGTGGGCTATTCCCAGAACACCTTCTTCTCGGAATGCTTCTTGGACGAGATGGCTGCGGCGGGCGGCAAAGATCCACTGGAAGTCCGCAGGCGGCTTTTGACAGAGTCTCCGCGAGCGCTCCACGTCTTGAATCTTGCCGCTGAGAAAGCCGGTTGGGGCAAGGCCGCGCCGGGGCGATTCCAAGGCCTGGCTCTGGTAAATAATCTCGAAAGCTTTACCGCGGAGGTTGCTGAAATCGAGATTCAAAATGGCAAGTTGCGGGTTCTTCGCGTGGTGTGCGCCGTGGATTGCGGACGCACCGTGAATCCGGCCATCGTAAAACAGCAGATCGAGAGCGGTATCGTTTACGGCCTCACCGCCGCGCTGAAGGGGCGCATCACCATCGAAAAGGGGCGCGCCCAGGAATCGAATTTCGATAAGTACGACATGCTTCGCATCAATGAGATGCCGAAAATCGAGGTGCACATCGTGAACAGCGAACACGATCCCGGCGGCATTGGGGAGGCAGCCGTTCCCCCCATTGCGCCAGCTGTGGCGAATGCGATCTTCGCGGCTACCGGCAAGCGGATCCGCAGTCTGCCCATTCGAACACTATGACCGTTTGGTGGCGGTATCGTCTCGACAAATGCGATAACCGACGCCGTGAACGGTTTGAATCAGGGACGCCTTTTCGCCGAGCTTCTTCCTGAGACCGCGGATTACGACATCCACCACATTCCCTCCGCCGTCGTAGTTCTGCTCCCAGACGCTCGCGAGCAAGGAACTGCGCGGAACGGCCTCCCCAACGTGCTGCTGAAGGAATTCCATCACGCCGAACTCAAGCTTCGTCAATCCAACGCGGCGCCCGTTCAATACGAGCTCACGCGCGGCGCAATCGAGCAGACTATCCTCTTGGACGCCGAGCTCCGCGGCTACCAATCGAGCAAGCCACCCGTCCACCGACGAAGGTCCGAAATCGAGCATCGCTGAGTGCCAGCCATCGCCGGCCGCTTCGGTCAGTACGTGAAAACCGAGCTTCACCGCGGCGGCAGCATAGGGCGCCAGATCGTGGACCATGAGGTATACGCGTCGCAGATTCGGGCGAAGCTCCAGATATTTACGCTTCACGTCAACCCAGCAGGCCGCCTGAACGGGAGACGGGGCTTCGCCATCCTCGGCGGAGATCCAACGCCTGAGAAATAAAGCGCGCTGCTGACGCGGCAACGGCTGCCTTTCCAGGTGTTTCAACCACGCGCGCGTCACCGGGTCCTCGCCGCAGAGCCGGCCAGTCAAGGTGGCGGGATCGAAGATGCAATAGAAACCGGCAACGCAGCCGTTCCGGTCGCGCGCGACGGAAAACGTCTCCGGCGCCTCGCTCCACCATCTACGCATATATCGGGCCGCCACCGCATTTTCGTGGCGGTCGATGATATCGAGAATCGCCTGCGCATCCTTGGTGCGCGCAGGCTCGACCGCGTATTCCTGTCCACTGCTGGGGAAAAAAGCCTCCCGCACCACCGGGTTTTCAAGAAGGTAGAGCAGATCGGCCGTGTAGCGCCACAAATCCGACTCGGGGGCGGCGGGGAGCTCGGTCATGAAATAGCGGTAGGCAGACCGCCGATAAGAGTGATATTGCCGTGGATTGCCGGCTCGCAACGTTGCCGCGATCGCCTCGCGGACGGCGTCATGGATCTGAAGCCCGTGGCGGTCGGGTTGCACGAACGGGAGCGCCCGGATGCGCTCCAGCGCGTCTTGCGGCAATGCATCGGGCAGCAGGGCGCTGAGAATCGGTAGTGTGACGCGGCGCACCACCGATGCCGCCTCCAGCGCCCGGCGCGTTTGGGGATCGGTGATATCGGTCAGGAACAAACGGGAGAACTCTTCGACCACGCGCTGCGTCATACCGGCAGTCAACGCGATCCGTTCCGTCCGGCGCACAGCCGCCGCCAGTGTGAGCGCCAAGGGGTGCCCATGGCAGATCCCCGCGAGAGATTTGGCGTCTTCGGTTGCAACGCCCGCGCGGGACAAAAGCTCAGTGGCGTCGCGCTGTTCCAGAGACTCCAGGCGGATGCTCCTGAATAGGCCCGGCCATCCGGGATCGGACAGCCATGCCGTCACTGGCCCTTCCCGGCCGCAGAGAATCAACCTCACATTGTCAGGCAGTATCGGTAGGAAGGTCTGGCGGAGCCAGGTGTCCATCAAGCGGAACACTTCATAGGTGTCGAGGGCGACAATGATTTTGGCCCCGCCACGTCCCAGGCGGGCGGCGATCTCTTCCACCGAGCCCGCCGCGCCTCCGCTAGCCGTCGCGAGCTCACTGAGCAGCCCAGCTTCCGTCGGTTCAATACCACGGCAGTCCAGCCGCAGTACAGTCGCGCCTTCCGCGCGGGCAATTTGAATGAACGCGCCAAGAAGCCGCGACTTCCCGATTCCCGCGATGCCATGAAGGTACACCACAACAGGTCCATCGTCGGCCAAAATGTCCTGCAGCAAGCAAAGCTCTTCAGTCCGGCCGACGAAACCTCCGACAACTTGGCGGTCCAGCAGATCCTGAACTCGTGCCATGACGCATGACCCCCGTGAACTCAGGATCATATCAAGATCCTGCGTGGGACTGAGAGAAAGGTGGCGCCTCAGCTCTTTCCGGCTGCGAGGGCCCGGACCGCGTCGGTGGTCAGTGCCTGCCCGCCAATACCCCACTCGCCGCTGCGAACGTCCTCGATCACCACCCAGGTGACTGACCGCATATTCTCGCCCTCGATGGAGACCATTGCATCAGTCAGCTTCGAGATCATTTCCTTCTTCTGTGCCGGTGTGAACACTTCCTCAATCAACTTCACTTGAATCAAAGGCATAGCCTGTTGTCCTCGACTTTCTGTTGGCGTCTGCCAACAATGTCAGCTTACGGGATTCAAATCGAGGATGGATGATGAAGAGATTAGAAAATCGTTAGATTTGGAGGTTTCATGGGGAGCCGGGAATCCTCGCCGTCCTCGGGCCGGGTGCTGTAATCGATACGCGAAAGCTAGCGATGGAAGTGCATTTCAAAAACGGTGTCTTTGCCGCCCTCCGTCTTGGTCCACTTCTCGGTAAAGTGGTCGGCATCGGTAAATTCGATCACCAGTTGCCTCATGTGCGGCGCGGTGGGGCTATGCAGGTTGCTCGCGCCCGCGAAAGTAAATTCGATCGTTTTTGGAGATCCGACGAGCGGCCCCGTGGCTAGCCGCGCCACGTGGCCATCCGGTGTCATGGCACAGAAATGAGTAATCAGCAGATTGCTGCCATCCCGCGTGTAGATAGATGTTTCGTTATCCGAAGCCGTGCCGATCGTTTCCTCGATTGCCTTGCCGTTTGATACCGCGCGAATCGTGTCTGTCATCGTGCCGAAGCCTGGAAGGTCGGCGTGCCACTCACCGGCGAGCGAACGAAGATGGTCAAAGGCATCCCGAGTCTGCGCGCTCGCGGCGAAAGCAAAACAGCAGAAGAGAAGGATCGTCTTTGCATTCCCCATCCCGAGAGGTTATCACCGGGCTGTCTTCGCGTCCCGACGCGCTCCCCTTGACAATCTATGGAGATCGCGCGATACTTCCCATAGATTGTCATAGGAGGAGCATGGCGAAGTCCGCGAAACCCACCCTGCTGCAAGGCACTCTCGATCTATTAATCCTTCACGCGCTGCAACGCGGAGAGATGCACGGCTACGCCATCGCTCAATGTATCCATCTCCTGTCGGAAGAAGAGCTGCGCGTGGAGGAAGGGTCCCTCTATCCCGCGCTCTATCGACTTGAACTCGACGGCGCGATCAAAGCCAAATGGGGCCTGTCTGAAAACAATCGAAAAGCCAAATACTACGCCATAACGGCGCGAGGTAGGAAGCTCATGGAGCAGCAACAGGAAACCTGGAGCCGGCTATCTGTTGCGGTGGACCGAGTCCTCGCCCGGTAGACCGACATGCGACGCTTATTCCTTAAACTCTTTCGAAGGCGCAACCTCGCCTCCGACCTGGACGCTGAACTGGCCTTTCACAACGAAATGGCTGCCGCCAACGGCAACCCCGTCCGGCTGGGGAATGAAGCCGTCATCAAAGAAAACGCCTTTGACCTGTGGCGTTTTAACCTGATCGAGAACGTCTGGCGCGACTTGGTTTACGCGGTCCGGTCTCTCAGCCGGAGCCCCGGCTTTGTGCTCAGCGCATTGCTTTCTCTTGGCCTGGGCATCGGCGTCAACACCGCCATGTTCTCCATCGCCGTCGAGTTTCTCTTGAGCGAACCATCCGTCGCAGACGCGCAATCATGGGTTTCCATCTATCTGGGCGACTCAAACCACGCGAAGTCCACGGTGCTGCAATTCCTTCGAGACAGCGGTGTGTTCCAGGATGTGGTTGGCGAGAACTGGGAAAACTCCATTAACTGGAACGACGGCCATGACACTCATCCCATCTTCAGCGTGCAGACCACCAAAAACTATCTCACCGGGCTCGGCGTACCGCTGGCCTACGGCCGTCCCTGGACGGAAAAGGACCCGAACAATGTCGTCGCTTTGAGCTATAGGTTCTGGCGACAGAACTTTCACGGAGACCCCTCCGCGGTGGGCCGTTTCATCAACCTCGACGGCAGGGCTTACACCGTGGTGGGGATACTTCCGCCATCGCACCGCACGTTGATTGGGTATGGACTCTCGCCCGACGTCTACCTTCCCAACTACCTTCCCGACACGCTGCTGGAAATCTATGCCCGGTTAAGACCCGGCATGTCACTTGATCAGGCGCGCACGGCGATGCGGTCGCTGGCGGAACGCATGGATCAAGAGATGCCCAACCCCGACGTGAAATTCGTGACGGGCCTCCGCGTGACACCGCTCGCAGGACTTGCTCGGCTCAAGCAGGAGCAATCCACGACGCCGATCGGCCTGTTTTTCCTGATCTTGTTGATGCTGGCATGCCTGGTGTTTCTGATCGCCTGCGTGAATGTGGCGAGCTTATTATTGGTCCGGGCTTCCACCCGCCGGCAGGAAATCGCGGTTCGGCTATCGCTGGGCGCAAGCCGTGTGCGCCTGTTACAGCAACTGCTGGCCGAGAGCCTGCTCCTTGCGGTTCTCGGTGCGGGCATCGGCTTCGGGTTCGCGCAGTTGGTAGCCGCTGATTTCCGGCTTGCTCCCCGCCTGGCAGTCGGTCCGGGAGTCTTTGACTTCGAGCCTGCATCGGGAACGCCGTATGCTTATGCGGCGCGGCTTGGTGATGGCCCAGATCGCGGTTTCGGTGATCGTGCTCGCCACCGGGTCACTCTTCCTGCGGAACCTGTTCCTGGCCCGAGCCATCAGTCCCGGATTTGATGTGCAACGGACTCTGAGTGCGGAAGTCCATCTGCCTCCCGTACGCTATGCGGATGAGATGGCACAGAAGGCGTTCTTCGATCAGGCGCGTCTCAAGCTCGAGGCCATCCCCGGGATCGAAGGCGCCGCCGCTGCCCGCACCATCCCATTTTCCGAAGAGAACCACAACAGCGTTGACCTCATTTTTCAAGACACGGGTCAGCGGACGCACGCCCGCTTTCACTGGAACGCGGTGTCGCCGAACTTCTTCCGGGTCATGGAGATTCCCTTGCTTAAAGGCCGTGATTTCACCTCGGACGATCGCGCAGGAACGCGCTCGGTTGTGGTGGTGAACCGGAACTTTGTCGAGAGATATCTCGATCAGCGGAACGCCGTGGGAACCACCTTCAAATGGGACCAATCCCCGACTGTGTACGAAGTCATCGCCGTGGTTGCGAATACCAAGAACATGACGATTGGAGAGAATGACGAGCCGCAGCTCTATCAACCGCTTGCCCAGGCCTGGAACGGACGTCCGCAAATTCGTTTCGTACTGCGCTCGGCCACAGCTCCGATGAATCAAATAGCCGCTGTCCGGAGAGTTCTGCGCCAAGTGGAGCCCGGCGCCGGCCTTGAAGTCTCGACCATGTACTCGAGTATCGGCCTGGCCTTCCTGCCCAGCCAGGTTGGAGCCGCGCTGATGGGGGGACTCGGCATTCTCGGCTTGTTGCTCGCCGCCATCGGACTCTACGGCGTCACGGCTTACTCCGTTGCGCGGCGCACTCGTGAAATCGGCGTCCGCATCGCCATCGGAGCAACTACTGGAAACATCATTGGGCTGGTGTTGACGGAATCGGCCCGCCTGCTGGTTATCGGGTCAGCCGCAGGCCTGCTGATCGCCTTCTTCGTGACTAAGCCGCTGGCGATGTTTTTTGTACCAGGACTCGGCGCCGGCGATCCTCTCAGCTTCGGCGCGGTGCTTGTGGTTCTCGCTGCGACTGGGGTGATGGCAACGCTCGGTCCCGCGCGTCGCGCGATGCGGGTTGATCCCGTTATTTCCCTGCGCTACGAATAGTCGCGCCGATGCGCGATGTTGTCCTTCCCTAAAGAATTTCTCTGATCCTGTCGAACCGAATGGTCATGAGAACGGACCGCATTGGCTTTTCTTGCTTGTTGGGCGCTTTGCTGGCTGGTAATGGGATGGCCCAGGCCAGCGCGACGAATTTTGGGCCGGTCAACGTGGCCGCGAGCTCAGCAGCCGCAGTCACCGTCTCGATCCCCGCAGCGGGAACCCTAGGCGCAATCGCGGTGCTTACCCAAGGGGCTGCGGGGTTGGATTTCACCAATTCCGGCGGGGGAACTTGCGCTGCGGAGACGGCTTATGCGGCCAAGTCCACCTGTACGGTTATGGTAACCTTCACGCCGAACCATCCGGGAATGCGCTACGGTGCGGTGGTGTTAACTGATACGAGCCACAACCGCATGGCGACGGCTTTCGTCTATGGGTCCGGCCAAGGCTCGGCGATGGGTTTTCTGCCCGGTATCCCAACCACTGTTATGGTCAATGACCAGACGTTCCCTGAGCGTATTGCGGTGGATGGAATCGGTAACGTGTACCTGATCGATAGCCTCAACAACAGCAACTCGGTGGTAAAGGAGACCCTATCGGCGACCGGCAAATATACATTGAGCGCGCTGGGCAGCGGACTGGCAAGCCCCAACGGGATCGCCGTGGACGGGGGCCGGTGACGTTTACATAGCCGATACCTATGAATTCCGGGTCGTCAAGGAATCGTTGTCCGGAGGCAGTTACGTCCAGAGCACTGCCGTGAACCTGCCGGCCGGTGTCTATCCGAGTGAGCCGTACGGCATCGCGGTGGACGGCGCCGGTAATCTTTACCTCACCGATGTATCGAACAAGCGCGTCTTGAAAGAGACCTTGTCTGGAGGCGCCTATACCGGAACGACCGTGCCAACCACAGGACTGAATGCTTCTGATGGGATCGCGGTGGATGGAAACGGGAACATATATATAGCCGATACTTTTAATAACCGTGTCGTCGAAGAGACCTTGAACGGCGGTACCTACACTCAGAGCACCGTGGCCGCCGGCCTGTCCTATCCGTACGGAGTAGCCGTGGATGGAAGCGGCAACCTATATATCGCCGACACTCTGAATAACCGGGTACTACGCCAAAACCCATTGGGCAATAGCCAAAGTATGGTTGGTAGCGGATTGACTTACCCCTATGGAGTGGCGGTCGATGCAAATGGGAAAGTCTACATCGCCGACAGCGGAAACCACCGGGCTCTCAAGGAGGATTTCAGCACTGCGCCCACGCTTGCCTTCGCGGCCGCCGGTCAGGGCTCGACCAGCACAGATAGTCCTCAAACGGTTACCATCTCGAACCTCGGCAACACGGCCCTCGTGTCTCTGCCAGTGACCTACCCCGCCGATTTCCCGGAGAACCAATCGGTCGTCGATGACTGCTCGGCGAACACATCGCTCGCGACCGGGGGAACGTGCACTCTCACCATTGACTTCTCGCCCGTCGCCGCTGGTAAGTCCAATGGAACTGTATTGCTTCGGGAGGATGTCTCCGTTGCGGGGAGCAGCAACATTCTGGTGCCTGTCTCTGGTGTGGAGCTACTTCCCCAATCCGCGGCTGTGGCTCCGGTAATCTCGCCCCAAGGCGGAACGTATTCAGCCCAGCAATCGGTGCGGCTGACGGACGCAACGGGCGGCGCAACAATCTACTACACCACGAATGGCTCGATACCGACTGCGTCTTCCACAAAGTACACGGGAGCGATCTCGATAAGCCAGACTACGACAATCAACGCCATTGCGGAGGCTTCGGGTTACACCGCTAGCCCGGTAGCGTCGGCCACGTATGCAATTGCCTTCCCGTCGGCCGCGACGCCTGTATTCTCGCCAAAGGCGGGAACGTTTTCGACTTCGCAGAGCGTGACCATCACCGATGCAACCAAGGGTGCGGTCATCTACTACACCGCCAACGGCGCGACGCCGACGGCGAGTTCCACGAAGTACTCCGGTGCAATCAAGGTGGCAGGCACCGAGACCATTCAGGCGATTGCGGTTGCTTCCGGCGAATCGAACAGCGCGGTGGCTTCGGCCGAGTACACGATCCAGTGAGGTAACATAAACCTGATTTGGGCGCGGCTACCAAGTTTGAGTTCGAAAACCGATTCTGGATCATCGGAGCGATCTTCGGGGTGGGATTCGGGCTTTATAACATCGATCACATGAACTTCGCGGAAGCCTTGCTGCGACTGTTCGCTCCCTCGGTGAACGCAGATAGCGCCCAGGCCACGCTGCTGTTGCGGCTGATTTTTGCGGGCGGGGCGCTGTTGGTGTTCGTCTCGGCGCTTCTGCGAACCTGGGCCACAGCTTACCTCCGAACCGAAGTAGTCCATGACATGAGCCAGCATTCGGAAGCGCTGGTGGCCGATGGCCCGTTTCGATATGTCCGCAATCCTCTGTACCTGGCCAATCTGCCCTTGGTCGCCGGCGTGGGCGTGCTGGCCAGCCGATTGGGATTCTACTTCATGGTCTTGAGTACATGGCTTTTTGTATATCGCCTGATTCTGCGCGAGGAAGCAGGGTTGCTTGAAACGCAGGGCGATTCCTATCGAGCATACTTGAATGCCGTGCCGCGGTTTTGGCCGGCACTCACTCCGCGCGTGCCGGCCGCCGGAGGTCAGCCGCGCTGGGGTCAAGCCATTGCGGGAGAGATGTTCGTCTGGCTGTTCGGCGCGGCCGTACTGAGCTTCGCGATCACTCTGAATTTCAAACTGATGTGCATCGTTTTCGCTTCCAGTTTTGTCGTGTATTTCGCAGCCGTCTACGTCGTGAAGAAACGAGCCGGAATTTGACTCTACAGTGTTTCGGGCGAGGAACCCAGGGTGATGGTAAGTCTCTGTTCCTGTCCGTTGCGAAGCACGGTGAGGACCAACTTATCGCCCGCGCGTTTGCGTCCCAGCGCTTTTTCGACATCGCCCGGTCCAGACACAGGTTTGCCGTCAATGGCGGTGATCAGATCTCCTCCCACCCCGAGCTGGTAGTTGCCGACCACCACAATCTGGCGCGGTCCCCGGACACCGCCGTCTTCAGCTGCCGAGCCGGGCTCTACCTTCTGAACGAGGAGTCCGCCGGAGCGGGGCAGTCCCAAGTCTTCCGCCAAATCGCCTTCGATCCGCACGGTCTGCACCCCGAGCACGGGCGGGGAAATGCGGCCGCTGGTGCGGTACTCTTCCAGGTCGGTCTTCGCTTTGTTGATGGGCATCGCGAACCCGATGCCGATGTTGCCGCCTTCCGCGCTTCCGCCGTTGCCGTAGATGGCCGTATTGATGCCGATGACATCGCCGTGCGAATCGAGAAGCGGACCTCCGCTATTGCCGGGGTTGATGGCGGCGTCGGTCTGGATCAAGTCTTCCAGTTGCCCGCCGTTTTCATCGCCGCCGAGGCTGCGGCCGAGCGAGCTGATGATACCCGTGGTCAGGGTTCCCGCCAAGCCGAAGGGATTGCCGATGGCCAGGACCTTCTGGCCCACCTGCAAGTTGTCCGATGATCCCAGCCGCAGAAAGGGAAGCTTGCCGGGCGCCTTGATCTGAAGCAGTGCGATGTCGTTCCGGGCGTCCGTGCCCAGCACGCGAGCCTTGTACTGCTTCTGGTTGGTGAGCGTCACGGTAACTTCGCGGCTTCCCCGGACCACGTGATTGTTGGTCAGAATCTGGCCATCCTCATTGATGATGAATCCGGAGCCGATGCCTTTTGCGGGCATCAACTGCATGAAGAAGCCGCGCTGCATGACGATGCTGGTGATATTGACGGTGGCGAGGTGAGCGTCCTTGTAGATATCGATGTTGTTCTGTTCATCCACCTGGAATCCGGAGCCGTGCGCGGTTTCGGGCGCAGACCAAAGGCGCCCCGCGGAAGCCAACGGTTTTAGCATGCGGCCCAGCCGCAGATCGCGCGAGGTGACATACCAGAAGCCGCCCAGGATCAGAGCGGCCAGCAACAGAGTTCTTGCTCTCATAGTTCCTTTTCTATTGTGACAAGTTCGTTGAACACCTCTTGCGTTTGACGCAGGGTGTCTTCCTTCGTTCCGTTGGTATCGATCAGAAAGTCAGCGTACTGACGCTTGTCGAGAACGGACATCTGGCTGGCGAGGCGGGCGACGACGGCAGGATCGCGCGCCATTGCCCGCTCCCATTGAACAGCGGGATCGCACCAGACGACAATCAGCTGGTCGTAGTCCTTGTAAGATCCGTTCTCGATCAGGATAGCGGCTTCCAGAATGGCGATCGCATGCGGGTTCTGCGCGGCGATCTCGGCGAACAGGTCGTTCTCACGGAGCCGCACTGCCGGGTGCACGATGGCATTCAGGGCTTTGAGTTTATCGGGGTCTTCAAAGACGATGGAAGCGAGCTGGGCGCGGTCGATTTGCCCGTCGGCTGTTAGAATCGAAGGGCCAAAACGTGCTACCACCGCGGGGCTTTCGCGCGTGAGAACTTCATGTCCCAGCACGTCCGCGTGGATCACGCGGCATCCGAGGCGTTCCAGCTCCGCGGCGACGAAACTTTTTCCGCAGCCGAGGCCCCCAGTTAGTCCGACTTTCAGCATAATCAGTGTGCCTTGCGCTCGCAGGCCTCGACCGTATTGAACATGAGCATGGCGATTGTCAGGGGGCCGACGCCGCCGGGAACAGGCGTATACGCGCCGGCTATTTCCGCCATGGCGAGGGGATCAACGTCGCCCACCAGCACGCTCCCCTTTGACTCGAACTGCTTTAGCCGCCCTGGGTCGTGGCCGTAAATCCGTTCCACGCCGGCGCGATCGGTGAGACGGTTCATGCCCACGTCAATCACGGTTGCACCCGGCTTGATGTAGTCCCGCGTGAGCATGGCCGGCCGTCCGATAGCGGCTACCAGGATATCGGCTTCGCGGCAAACGGCCGCCAAGTCGCGGGTTCTCGAGTGCGCCGTAGTGACTGTGGCGTTCTCGGCTAGAAGCAACATCGACATGGGCTTCCCCACAATATCGCTCCGGCCGACGACGGTGGCGCGCTGGCCGCTCATGGGAATGCGGTAGCGTTTCAGCAACTGAATGATTCCCGCCGGAGTGCAAGGGCGCGGCCCGGGCCGTCCGGTTGAGAGCATCCCGATATTGCAGGGATGGAAGCCGTCGACGTCTTTCGCGGGAGAGACGCGCATCAGCACCGCGGCTTCGTCGACGTGCTCCGGCAGTGGAAGCTGAACCAATATTCCATCGATTTCCGGTCTTGCGTTCAGGGCATCCACCATGTCGAGCAGCTCCGCGGTGGTAGTGGTTTCGGGAGGCGTGAGTGTCTCACTAAAAACACCGATATCTTTTGCGGCGCGCGTCTTGGCCGCGACATAGATTTGGGATGCGGGATTCGAGCCGGCCAGAATCACGGAGAGCCCCGGTGGACGACCGAGTTTCCCGGCAATGTTCGCCACGCGCGGTGTCAGTTCGGCTTTGATCTCATCGCGTATCCGCGCCCCATCCAGAGTTTCGCTCATTTGTAATCAGGTTACCCGCTTGCTCAACACTTCTTGCGAACGCATTGGCGGATTCGTTCGTATAAGCGACAGGACCCTGATATGGCTACACGTTCGAAGAAGAAACGCTTCCTTTGGTTTTTGCTGATTCCGGTTGTTCTGGTGGGCGGATTCTTCACGATCCGCGCGGTGGGGCACACTCCGACCAAGATCGATCCGGAGAAGATCGCCAAGGTGGAGCGGATTGATCTGGCGCGATCAGTGGTGGCGACGGGCAAGATACAGCCCGTACGCCAGGTGGAAATCAAGTCGAAGGCGAGCGGCATCATTCAAAGTCTGCCCGTGAACTTCGGCGACTATGTGCATCAAGGGCAAGTGATTTGCGAATTGGACAAGAACGATTTAACGCCGAGGCTGACGGAAGCCAAAGCCGCGCTGGCGGTGATGGCGGCGCAGTTGCAGTCGGCGCGGGCGGATTACGAGAAGTATAAGGTAGATGCGGAAGGCCCCGATGTTCCGTTCCTGAAGAGCGATTTCGAGCGGGCGCAGAAGCTGTTCGCGGCTGGGTTAGTGGCGCAGAATACGCGTGATGAATCCGAGAAGATGTATGAGATCGCACTCAACAAGATGAAGTCCGCGAAGGTGAATCTGGGCAGCGCGCAAGCCGCGATCGCCAAGGCGCAGGCGCAGTATGATCAGCAGGCAGCGGTGGTTTCCCGTTCGGAAGAAGACCTAAGGAACGCGACGATCACGTCTCCCCTGGATGGCATTGTTCTTTCACGCGACAGTGAAGTAGGGAGTGCCGTGAGTTCGATTCTGGTGGTGGGTTCGAGCGCGACTTTGATTATGACCCTGGGCGACCTGGACGAAGTCTACGTCAAGGGCAAGGTGGATGAGAGCGACATCGGGAAGGTGTATCTGGGTCAGCCGGCGCGCATCACGGTGGAATCATTCAAAGATCAGAAGTTCAACGGCAAGGTGACTAAGATCTCGCCGATGGGCGCCGAGAAGGATAACGTGACGACCTTTGAAGTGCGCGTTTCCATCTCCAATGAGAGCCGCAAGCTGAGAGCGCTGATGACGGCGAACGCGGAGATCATTCTGGAAGAACGTCCGAAGGTGCTGACGATCCCCGAAGGCGCGGTGCTCTACACCAAGGACAAGAAGACGCAGGCCGAGATTCCGAGCCCCACTGACCCGACCGGCAAGCGCCGCGTGGACATTGCAACGGGCATCAGCAATGGGGCGCGGACGGAAGTGTTAAAGGGGTTGACCGAAGGCCAACAGGTTATCCTGCAGTGACCTATCTGAAGGAACTGTTCGGCCAGGTATTCGGCAGTCTGCTGCGTAACAAGCTGCGCAGCTTTCTGACGATGGCCGGAATCGCCTGGGGAATTGCGTCTATCGTCATTATCGTGGCGATGGGTGACGGCTTCAAAGAAGGCCAGCGGAACAATATGAAGGGCCTCGGCGAGAACATTGTGATCCTGTTTGGGGGCCGTACCGCGAAGCAGGCGGGCGGGCAACGGGCAGGACGCCGGGTCCGGCTGACCTATGACGACGTCCAAGACATTCGACGCGAATGCTGGATGGTGGAATACACGATCGGCGAGATTGAGAGCACCAACCGCGGGACCAGCAGTTACAACAGCGGCGCGTTCGATACAGACGGCGTGGAACCGGATTTCAACAAGCTGCGGAATGTAGCCCTCTTTGAGGGGCGCTGGCTTTCCGAAGACGACGACAAGCAGGGACGCCGCGTGGCGATAATTGGCGCAAAGGTGAAGAAGCAGTTATTCGGCGGGCGCACTAAGATCATTGGCGAGCACATTGCGATCAATTCGCTTCCCTTCGAGATTATCGGGTTGCTGGCGGACAAGAATCAGAACTCCAGTTACGGAAGCCTGGATGAGAGTAAGATCTTTATTCCTTATCAGACGGCTGTTCGAGATATCCCTCCCAAGGAAGCTTATTACTTTGCCGGGTTACTGGATGACATCATTTACAAGCCGCGGTCGTTGAAGGAATTCGAAGAAGCGCGCCTGCAGGTGGTGAAGGTGCTGGCGCGGAACCATAGCTTTGACAGGACCGACCCCAGCGCACTTGGGGTCTGGGATACGGTGGAGAACGCGAAGGAGGTGGATGGGATCTTCGAATCGATGACCGTCTTTCTCTCCGCCATCGCGGTGGTGACGCTGAGCCTGGGCGGCGTGGGAGTGATGAACATTATGCTGGTTACGGTGACGGAGCGGACGCGTGAAGTCGGGTTACGGAAAGCTTTGGGCGCGACGCGGCATCGCATCATGATCGACTTCCTTGTGGAGGGCTGCCTGCTGGCGTTTGTAAGCGGCGCCGTGGGGTGGTCGATCGCCTTCGGGTTGTCATCGCTGTTGAAGCTAGTGCAAATGCCCGACATGTTCCCGGGGTTGCCGGTCAGCATGGCGACTACGTTGATGACGTTTGCGGCGTTGACATTCATCGCAATTCTTTCGTCCATGTTTCCGGCGTGGCGGGCAGCCTCATTGACTCCCGTAGAAGCGCTGCGGAGCGACCGGTGAAGATACGATCCATTATGGGCGAAGCGTGGAACGCGCTGCTGTTCAACCGGCAGCGCTCCGCCCTGACCATGCTGAGCCTGGCGTGGGGCGTGGTTTGCTTCGTAATTCTGTATTCCTATGGCGAAGGTTTCGACCACGCTCTGACAACATCTTTCAAGGCCGTTGGGCAGGACTTGATTCTGATGTTCGGAGGACAGACGTCTGCGCAAGCGGGCGGCGAACGGTCGGGCCGGGTGATCCAGCTGGAGCGGTCGGATGTGGACGCCATCCGGGATGCGGTGCCGATGGTGGGGGCGATCTCGCCGGAGGTGTTGATGCGGCGCACTCCGGTGACGCGCGAGTATCGCACGGAGAACATGACGATTCGCGGCGTACTTCCGGCGGACTATGGGCGCATCCGCAACATGACGATGGGTTCGGGACGGTGGCTGGACAACGAAGACGACTTACAGAAGGAGCGCGTGGCCGTGCTGGGCGCGGAGGCAGCGAAGAAGCTGTTCGGCGAGATTCCACCGGAGAATGAAAAGATCACGGTCAACGGAATGCAGTTCGTAGTGACCGGCGTTTTAAAGACCAAGATACAGATTTCGAATTACAACACTCCGGACAACGAGTGCGTGTTCATTCCTTACGACACGATGTCGCTGATGCATGACGTGAAGTATCCGGAAGACATTGTGTGGACACCGGTCAATCCGATGTTCCGGGCGCAGGCGTTGAAGGAGATTCGCGAGACGCTGGCGCGCATCCATAACTTCTCACCGACGGACGAGCGCGCGGTGGAGATTATCGTCTTCAACGAGTTCATGAAGCAGATCGATGGCATGTCCATTGCGCTGCGGGTGTTGCTGGGGTTGATTGGAACACTCACGCTGGCGATTGGCGGAATCGGACTGGCGAATATCATGCTGGTTTCAGTTACACAACGGACGCGTGAGATCGGCGTAATCAAAAGCCTGGGCGCTACGCGGCGATCGATTCTGTTTCAGTTCCTGATGGAAGCGATGGTGATTGTGACGGCCGGCGGGCTGCTGGGGGTTCTTCTGGGTGTTGTCATCTCTCTTGCCGTGGGTACGCTGCCGCTTCTCGGGCCGCTGTTCAAAGATGAAAGCGGGGCGGGTGATATTCATCTGACGGTGTCAAGATTTGCAATCCTGACTTCTACGATCATGCTGGAAATTGTTGGCTTGGTCTCGGGGTTATGGCCGGCGGTGCGGGCTTCTCAGTTAGACCCGATTGAGGCGCTCAGGTACGAGTAAGTAATTCGTACAAATCTTTCACAACATTCCAACAACAAAACTCTGGCCCGTTGCTAATCTCGCCTTGGAGGCAGTTAGCACTTATATGAAGAACGGACAAGAGGATCAGCAGAGCGTTGCGAACCGGCGCTCTTTCATGAAGAAAGGACTAGGAGCTGCCGCGGTGGGCGCGGGCGTGCTTGCCGCGGGCAAACCGATTTTTGGGCAGTCGCAGAACAGCCTGCCCAGCGGCGACGTGGCCATCCTCCGCTTTCTGGCGGCGGCTGAATTGATTGAATCGGACCTTTGGACGCAGTACGCGGAACTGGGCGGCATCGGTAATAACCCACCGATTGAGGTTGATCCGAATCAGCATTTGAACCCTTATCAGGTAGCCTTGTCAAATCTGGATGGAGACGCTCCGCAGTACATCGCCAGCAATACATTGGATGAAGTAAGTCACGCGACTTTCCTGAATGCTTACCTGGAGTCGAGGGGTGCGCAGCCGGTGAACTTCAACCAATTCGTAACATTGCCGGGAAGCACGGCTACGGGGTCATCGGGTAACCTGCGGTTGACAAATCTGATGAATCTGAACGTGGACACCAGTTGGTTTGTGCGCTACCGCAGTGCGACTAACCCGGACTTCGGCGCCACTTACCCGCAAGCGATCACCTTGAATGGAGTTACAGCAATTCCCAGGAGCGATGCCGATTACTTTGGCGCGTCCAACCCGAACTTTCCCGGCAACAACCACATTCAGGCAATCGCGAATATAGCGGCGTTTCACTTCGGACAGATCGAACAAGGCGGCACGAGCCTTTACGCGACCATGAGCCAGAAGGTGACCGATCCGGAAGTGCTGATGATCACGCTTGGCATTGGCGGGGACGAGATTGCCCACTTTCTGGAATGGGTGGATTTTGCAGGCAACGGCGTACAAGCCCCGATTGCTCCATTTACGGACGCGAAGACGGATCTGACGTTTCCCAATTTCTTCAGCCCGCTGAATCCGCTGATCCAGCCCAGCCTGATATTTCCCGTGCCTTGCGAATTCATCAGTCCCAACCTACCGAAGGTCTCGGTGATTCGTCCGCTGACCGATAAGTTTGCGGGCGCGGTGGCGGCGGTGAACGGATTTATTGCGAGCGGTTTGTTTTTCGGGCAAAGCCAGGCGTTTCTGAATGTTCTGATGGGGCTGGCCGAGGCGGCCGACTCAGCGAGCCGTTAGAGACTACTGAGGGAGTTGGCTTTGCAGTTTTTTGAGAGCGCGAGAGAGGGACTTGGCCTTCTTTAGGTTGTAAGTGCCTTTGTCGGAGTATTCCTGAACAAAGTCATTCCAGACACGCGCGAACTCCGCGAGGCGCACTTCGAACTGGTGCGCTTCGTACGCTGCCGCGCGACGGCGGGCGGCGTCCTCGGTTTGAGAATCGGACTGGTCCTGCTGCGCTTCCATGGAGGCGCGGGCGTTCTGTAGAGCGGTGTAAACGGGATTCGTCTGACACAGGCCATGGGCTGCTAAGACGAGAGTTGCGATGAGTACAACGACGAGCGTGTGCATTTTGGTCCCCGGTCTCACGGTAAGCCGCAATTTTCGTGCCGCAGTGAGGTTACTTTCCCAAAGGGTGGCAACTGCACGGCAAAGATTTCCAAAAAAAGTGTGATGGCTCCAGATTTACGCCTGAGTTTGGGGCGCGTTCTTGCGGAGCCATTGACGGCGGTGCTCTTTTGCCTGGGGTCCGGAGAAGGAGGGCATGTGCTTGGGATGTTTTGGCGGAACGAACCCAATCGGCTTCACGGATGGGGTGGGCGCGGGCTCTTTCGCAACGCTGGGAGCGGCCGGCGGGTCGGGAATTCTTTGGGACGCGAGGAGGATGATTTCCTTTTTCGCGCGATCGAGAGCGCGCTGCAAGCGGCCTTCCTGGCGGCTGAGCTGATCGAAGGCGCGGAGGTTGTCCAGATAACCGGCGGCGCGGGCCAAGGCGGCGAGGGCGGACGGATCCTGATCCGGGAACTTCTCCGCGACGGATTCCATCTGCTGCTGGGCGCTGATGGCGTAGAGGCTGGATTCGAGTTCGACGACGCGGTTGAGACGCCAGGTGGTGTTTTGGATGGTGAGAACGATTTCGCGCTGCGTGTCCGTGGCGGGTTTCCATTGGGCGTTGAGATAGTCGCCGATGGCTTCGTAGGCGGCCTGATCTTCGTGCGGGAGGACGATGGTGCGGGCGAAGATGCCGGATTTGAGGGCGTTGAATTTGGCGTGGTCCTTACCGGCCTGGGAGGTGGGTCCGGTGGAATGCTGGGCATTGGCGGCGTTGGCGGCGGCTCGGGGTGAGGCTTGCGCGTCGAGATCGTTGGCGAGTGCAGACATGTGTTTCTCCTGCCTTGAGAGTAGAGGCGGGAAATCGGGCTGGAGGGAGGAATTGGGTTGGGAGGCTTTGTTTATGGGGAAAAATATTTAGTTTTTTGTTGTGACTGATGGTGCGGGCGCTTTGCGTTATGCTGCTTCGGCTACCGAAGAGCGAACCTGTTCGGCGAGCCATGCGAGGTCTCTCCGCCCTGATTGATGGGGAGGGAGCGGGAGTTCCAGCGCGTATGCGAGCAGTAGGCGCATGCCCCAGTTGATCGCAAGCCCGAGGGCGACTTGCCGATCCTGCTTACTCAGAAAGCTTGTCCCGTCTAGCAGGCCGGCCTGCCTGACGGCTTCGTCAAACTCGGCTTTGAATATTATCGCGGGCGAACCGGTAGGGAGGCCCACGTTATCAGAATCGCCCTGCAACCTCATCAGCTGTTTCCGCAGGTCGCGTACGTTATCGAGAGCAGATCGCCAATGGCGCACGCCAAGGCGCGTTCCCAACTGCCGGCACGCCGCGGACAAGAAGAAGCAAACAGCAGAGTAAAGCTTCCCATCGTTGTCTAACTGAGCCTGATGAATGATCCGGGCATTGCGTATCAGTGCATCGAGAACGACCGCGTCGCGATGCGGACCTTCCGGCGCAATGCTGAAGAGGCTATTCTCGGCTAGACTGAGAACACTCTCAAACCACTGGTTCAGGTTTGCCGGCGAACCCTGCGCATTAGGGCCCAATTCTTAAGCCCCTTCCGAGAGAATGGCGTGCAGGGGGGACAAGAAACCCTCATAGGCCCACGCGGTGGGTTCGGCGACGTAACGGGCATCTGCAAACTGAGGTGGCGTCGACGACGGATCCATTGGCCAGCATCGCGACCCTTCGGTTCGGAGGACGGCCTGTTCACTTTCCGAGAGGTTCAGCCATGTGGCCTCCATCTCATCGAGGATGGATTCTTCCTGTGTCGAGTCTTCCCCCTCGTGCAGCCACCGGGTTATCCAAAGCCGGCGCTCAAGGTGACGGTACCGCAGCAGATCCTTACTCATTGGTCTTGGTCCATGATTGGCGAGTGTTGGCCAGATCCGATTCGAATTGAGCCAGCGGGCACTGGTTTCGCGGCTCTACCAGGGCGTGAGGATACCGCTCCGGGTGCACGACTAAGGCAAAGGGAAGCGCGCCGGTCGAGATGCGGAATACGGGATCCCGACCTTCGCCGCCGAGCGATTTCGGAAGGCGAGGCTTGGGCAAGTTTTGCGCAGCGTCGAGGGCCACGGACATGCCGCCGGTCCCCGGCGTGACACTTCCGTCTGGTCTTACGGGTATGTCACGGATCGGTCCTTCGACGCGAACGCCCAGGGTGCGGCCAGAACGTCCGACTGCAGGAAGGCCGTCAGCGTGCTGTTTCATCGCGCGGAAGGCCAGGGACAGGGGCACTTCAGTATCAGACCACGCCGATCTTTCTGATTGGTCCAGCACAATGAGATCGTAGCAAAGCGGAGGTCGAACGTGCGAGCGAGGCGCTCGCCAGATCGGATCAATTCGCGCTCTGCGCTAGCTTGGTCGAGCGCTGCCCCGGCCTTGGCGGAAAGGCGTGGGTGGGACGCCAGATACCAAACAATCGGGTGGGTGTCCACTACGAGGGAGGACTCTTCCTATCAGTTGACCATCGCCCGGATGGAGAATCGCGTCGCAGAAACTGGCCCAAATGAGGACCTAGCTCGGGACCACTCCTCCAGTAGACAGCCCGAAGCCCCTAGTCCAATCAGACTGGGCGAAGAAATCCTTTCCTGCCAGGACCAGGATAGGGTTCAGGAACTGGCCATGGCGGAATTGACGAGTGCCGCGTAGGACGAGCCAAGCCAGGCTCCCGGTCCTCGGCGGGCTCGAAGTTAGCATGTATCCGGGGTGTGGCGAGTCGCAGGCGCTACGATGCCTTGGTTGCCTGGGCCTCTTTAATATCCTTAGCCGCCTTGATATAACTTAGTGCCGAATTCCAGAATCCGGAGCCGCCGCTGACGAGCAGGCCAAGAACGAAAATACCGGGAGGCGTGGCCAAAGCGGCGGGCACCACGCCTTGAATCGCCGAACTGGCCAGGAGCGCGGTTAGGATGCCGGCGACGGCGGCCAAGACATGCAGGGCGGCCTGTCGGAAGCCCTCTTGGGTCGGGTTCTTGTTCTCCGTATTGAGCCAGGGAATTGTTCCCTTGACAATTTCAACAAAGCGCTCCGAGGCCACGCTGAGGGCCGCGAGGAGCGAAACAGCCGAGTAAATTTGTGTGGGATTCACGGTTACCGCCTTCCTTAATCTCCCCCTGTGCGTACGCCAGGTTGCCAGATTGCGAGGATTATATACACGGATTTCCGGGTTCCGCAAGGGTTTGTGTGCGAAATGTGGTTCATCATTCTGACGGGAGTTCGGATCAGCCGGGAGCGGCGCCGGAAGGAATGCCGGCATTCGGTATCGTAGTCCTTGGAAATTCATCTCATCGACGGCACCTACGAGTTATTTCGCCACTACTACGCCGTGCCCTCCGCACGGGATGCGGACGGTCGTGAAGTGGGTGCGGTACGGGGAGTGCTGGCATCCGTTCTGGGGATGATTCGCGGCGGCGCTACGCATGTGGCGGTTGCGACCGATCACGTGATCGAGTCTTTCCGCAATGGGTTGTGGCCGGGTTACAAGACTTCCGAAGGAGTGGAGCCGGATCTGCTGGGACAGTTCCATTTGCTGGAGCAGGTTCTTACGGCGGCGGGAGTCGTGGTGTGGCCGATGGTTGAGTTTGAAGCGGATGATGCGCTTGCGGCTGGGGCGTTGAAGGCGGTGGGGGATGCCCGCGTGGAACGCGTCGTGATTTGTTCGCCCGACAAGGATCTTGCGCAATGCGTGCGCGGAACGCGGGTTGTGCAGTTGAACCGGCGGGCGCGTGTGACGATTGATGAGGCCGGCGTGATTGCGAAGTTTGGAGTTGGGCCGGAGTCGATTCCGGATTACCTGGCGCTGGTTGGGGATACGGCGGATGGCTATCCGGGACTTTCGGGGTGGGGCGCAAAATCGACGGCGGCGGTGCTGGCCCGATACAAACACCTGGAGTCGATTCCGGTGGATTGGCGTGATTGGCGGGTGGATGTCGGTCGCGCGGGGGCGTTGGCCTATACGCTTTCTCAAGAGCGAGAGTTGGCGATGCTGTTCCGCACGCTGGCTACTTTACGGACGGATATTCAGCTGTTTGCGGATGTCGAGGAATTGCGATGGCGCGGGCCTACGCCTGAGTTCGATGCGTTGGGAAAAAAGCTTGACGCCGCAACTGCCTGAGGCGGCATCTAAAGCGGGTATATGTACAACGCAAAAGCCTACGCTGCTACCAGCGAAACATCCCCGCTCTCTCCTGCGACTATCGCACGGCGCGAGTTGACGGAGACCGACGTTCAGATTGAGATTCTCTATTGCGGCATCTGCCACTCCGACCTGCACCAGGTTCGGAATGAGTGGAGCGGCGTGATGCCAACGGTTTACCCCTGCGTTCCGGGGCATGAGATTGTCGGCCGGGTGACGGGAGTGGGGTCGGCGGTTACGAAGTTCAAGGTTGGCGATTTGGCCGCGGTGGGCTGCATGGTGGATTCTGACGGAGTGTGCCCGGAGTGCCAGCAGTCCATGGAACAGTTTTGCCCGAACTTCACGCTGACTTACAACTTTCCAGACAAGCACCTTGGTGGGGTGACGTATGGCGGGTATTCGGACAGCATTGTGGTGACGGAGCGGTTCGTTTTCAAGGTTCCGGCGAATCTTGATTTGGCCGGGGCAGCGCCGCTGCTGTGCGCCGGGATTACGACTTTCTCGCCAATGCATCACTGGGGAGTTGGGGCGGGGAAAAAGGTGGGCATTGTGGGGTTGGGCGGACTGGGGCACATGGGCCTCAAGTTTGCGCATGCATTGGGCGCGCACGTCGTGCTGTTTACCACTTCGCCGGGGAAGAAGGAAGATGCGCTGCGGCTGGGCGCGGATGAGGTGGTGATTTCGCGCAATGCCGATGAGATGGCCAAGCACGCGTTCAGCTTCGATTTCATTCTGGATGCGGTGTCGGCGGATCACGATATCAATGCTTTGCTGGGGCTTTTGCGGCGCGATGGGAATCTGACGTTGGTGGGGGCTCCGGAGAAGCCGTTTCCCGTTTCGGCGTTCAATTTGATCATGGGGCGAAGGAGTCTTTCGGGTTCGCCGATCGGGGGAACGGCGGAGACGCAGGAGATGCTGGATTTCTGCGGCGCGCATGGGATTACGGCGGATGTGGAAGTGATTCCGGTTCAGAAAGTGAATGAGGCTTACGACAGATTGCTGAAGCAGGATGTGAAGTACCGATTTGTGATCGATATGGCGTCATTGAAGGGGTAACGCGGGTGATAATGGCGCATGCGTGTCTTTGCGCTTTTTTGGGCCGCTTCGATTTCTCTGTTTGCCCAGACGTTTCAAACCGTTGTGAATTTCGATAATACGAATGGTTCCAAGCCCTATGCACCTCTGGTTCAGGGGACGAACGGGGGTTTATACGGGACAACGCTAAGTAGTGCGGACGGGTACGGGACCGCCTTTGAATTGGGCCCGGGCGGGTTTCAATCGTTCGGGATTTGCCCGGGTCAAGGCTGCGTGGGCGCGCACGGGCCCGAAGGTGGACTGGTACAAGCCTCCAACGGGAACTTCTACGGGACATCTGTAAGCGGGGGTACGTACGGGGCTGGCACGGTCTATGCGATGACGCCAGGCGGCACGTTCAAAGTTCTCCACAGCTTCGACGGAACGGACGGCGAAGCGCCGGAGTCAACATTGGTGGAGGCGGCGGATGGGTCCTTTTATGGGACCACCACCGGCGGCGGAGCTTATGGGCATGGCGGGACGATTTTCCGAATCACCGCGGGCGGAGAACTGTCCACCTTATATAGCTTTTGCGCCCAGAGCACCTGTCCGGAGGGCTACTTTTCTCCTGGGGTAGTGCAGGCAAGCGACGGGAATTTCTATGGGACAGCTTATCTGGGCGGAGGTGAATGTTCTATAGGTTCCTCGGACTGCGGGACGGTGTTCCGCATGACCCCGAGCGGGGAGTTGACGGTCATTTATCACTTCTGCGCGCTGCCCGGGTGCCCCGACGGGGCGTACCCCGGCTCCACGCTGGTGCAGGCGAGCGACGGGAATCTATATGGGACCACACAAGGCGGCGGAGCGGAGAACTGCACCTACGAGTTTGGCTGCGGAACGTTGTTTCGAATCAGCCTGACCGGTGAGTTGACGACACTTTACACCTTTTGTCTCCAGAGCGGGTGCGAGGATGGCTCGTCGCCGGAGGGCCTGATCCAGGGTACTGACGGGAATTTGTATGGGGTCACTGATGTGGGTGGGCTGAAGGGCGGCACCGCGTATGGCGGCGGAACGATCTTTCGAATCACGTTGGGCGGGCAGTTGACAACGCTGCACCAGTTTTGCCAACAAACCAATTGCGCGGATGGCGCAAGTCCATTAGGCGCCCTGGTACAGGATACGGACGGGACTTTCTACGGCACTACGTCGGGCGGCGGGGACTCTAAGGACGGTACGGTCTTTTCGTTGTCGGTAGGACTCGCCCCGTTCGTGGAATCGCAGACCGCAAGCGGGAAGGTTGGGACAGCGGTGAACATACTGGGCACGGATCTGACCGGGGCGACGAGCGTCACGTTTAACGGGGTATCGGCGAATTTTGCAGGGCGCTCCAGTTCGCTGATACAGGCCACTGTGCCGGTGGGTGCGACCAGCGGAAAGATTGTGGTGGTTACGCCGAAAGGCACGCTGGTGAGCAGGGCTGTGTTTTCGGTGCTGTGAGGTGTATCAGAAATGCCACACCTGTCACTCTAATTCCAGCGAAACCAATACGTTATCCGCGCATCTACCAGTCTTAACGATTGGTATAATTAGTTTCCAAACACACCAATGCCCCTCAAACCCATCGCCTTCAATGAAGGAACCGAGAAGAAGATTTACCTGCTGAAACCGCGGGGGTTTTGCGCGGGTGTGGTGCGGGCTATCGACGTGGTGAAAATCGCGCTCGATCTATATGGGCCTCCGGTGTATGTGCGCAAGGAAATTGTTCATAACAAGCACGTTGTGGATGAGCTGCGCGAGGCCGGTGCGGTGTTCGTGGAGGAAGTGGAAGAAGTTCCCACGGGCGGGCGGGCCATTTTCAGCGCGCACGGCGTTTCACCCACGGTGCGGAAGGAAGCCAAGGAACGAAATCTGAAGGTGATCGACGCCACGTGTCCGCTGGTGACCAAAGTGCATTTGGAGGCCGTGAAATTCGCGCGCGAGGGCTACACCATCATTCTGATCGGCCATAAGGACCATGACGAGGTGACGGGGACTTTGGGCGAAGCGCCGGACAAAACGATTCTGGTGGAGTCGGTGGAAGACGTGGATTCACTGAATTTAGCGAACCCGGAAAAGGTAGCCTACCTGACGCAGACCACGCTGAGCCTGGATGAGACGACGCACATTGTCGCGCGATTGCAGGAGCGGTTCCCGAATATCAAAGGGCCGAAATCGCAGGACATCTGCTATGCGACTGAAAACCGGCAAATGGCGGTAAAGGGTGTTTCGCAGTATTGCGAATTGCTGCTGGTGGTGGGTTCCTCGAACAGTTCAAATTCCAAGCGGCTGGTGGAAGTGGGCAACAACTTCAACGTTCGCAGCTACCTGGTGAACGACTGGAACGAGGTAGACCAGACGTGGCTGGAAGGCATCCGGAACGTGGGTGTGACCGCAGGCGCGTCGGCTCCCGAACACCTGGTGGATGAACTGGTGGACGCATTGAAGGGCAAAGGCTTCACAACGCTGGAAGAAGTGGAACTGATCGAAGAGGATGTCCGTTTCTCTCTTCCAGGAGAGCTATTGCACGCGTCGAGCCTGCGTCCGGCTCCGGCTGCGGTCCCGGCGACGATCCAATGACACCAACCCTGGCGCCCTCGATTCCGTTGAAAGATTCCGTGCTGGATGCCGCCCGGCGGGCGAGCGATTTTCTGCTTTCGCAGCAGCGGCGGGATGGGCACTGGTGCGCGCTTTTGACGGCGGATACCACGCTGGAATCCGATTTCATTCTGTTCCAGTTGTGGCTGTATCCGCCGGTGAACGGAGTTTGGCAGCCGGAGACGCGGGTGCAGGTAGACCGGGCTGCGCGGTCGATTTGGGCCCGGCAGTTGCCCGATGGCGGGTTTAACATTTACGATAAGGGTCCTTCGGAAGTGAGCGCCAGCGTAAAGGCTTACACGGCGCTGAAACTTGCGGGATACCCGGCCGGCGATAAGCGCATGATCGCGCTGCGGCGTTGCATTCTGAATTTGGGCGGGGTGCAGTCCGCCAACAGTTATACGAAGGTAAACCTCAGCCTGTTTGGGCTTTATCCGCGAGATTGCTGCCCCAGCATTCCGCCGGAAATCATGCTGATGCCGGGGAAACTGCTGTACCAGATGTCGGCATGGACCCGGACGATTATCGTCTCGCTGGCAATTGTGCACGCGCACAATCCGCAAAGGCCGGTTCCGAAGGGCTTCAATCTGGAAGAGCTGCATTTGCCGGGCAAGAGCTATGAGTTTGCGGCGGACGATTCGTGGCTCACATGGCGTAAGGCTTTTGTCCACTCCGACAAGATTTTGAAGTTGTGGGAGAAGTATGGGTTCGCGCGGATTCGCCGGAGTGCGATCCGCAAGTGCGAGCACTGGATGGTGGAACGGTTCAAATACTCGGACGGTTTGGGCGCGATTTATCCGCCGATGATGTATGCGGTGATGGCGCTGGATGTGTTGGGGTATCCGCCGAACCATGCTGTGCGGGTGGAGGCGCTGCGACAATTCAACAACCTGATGTGCGATTCGCCGGACCGTTTTTTTGTTCAACCGTGTTTTTCGCCAATTTGGGATACGGCGATCGCGGCGTATGCGCTGGCGGAAGCGGGGGAGACTCCGGCGGCACGCCTGGCGAGCGCGACGGATTGGATGATCTCGAAGGAGATCCGGCGCACGGGGGACTGGTCGGTGAAGCGTCCCACGACCGAGCCTTCCGGCTGGGCTTTCGAATATAACAACGAGCACTATCCGGATATCGACGATACGGCGATGGTGCTGCTGGCTTTCAGTTCCGCGCAGGGAACGAATTCACTGAAGCAGAGAGCGTCGACGACGCGGGCGGTGAACTGGCTTCTGGATATGCAGGGCCGGGACGGCGGATGGGCCGCGTTCGACGTGGATAACAACTGGCAGTTTTTGAATAACGTGCCTTTTGCAGACCACAACGCGATGCTGGATCCGAATTGCGCCGACATCACAGGGCGTGTTCTGGAGGCTCTGGTGGCGCATGGCGTGGGGCAGGATCACCCGGCTGTGCGGCGCGGCGTGGAGTGGCTGGAGCGCAACCAGGAATCGGACGGCAGCTGGTATGGGCGCTGGGGCGTAGCCTATATTTACGGAACTTGTTTTGCGCTGCGAGGCTTGGCGGCGGCGGGCGAGGACAACCATGAACCGCACATCCAGCGCGCCAACGAGTGGCTTCGTTCCATCCAAAATGCGGATGGCGGCTGGGGCGAAAGCTGCGCGAGTTACGACAACGGGATTTATACGGGGGCGCATTCCACGCCTTCGCAAACGGCCTGGGCGCTGATGGGTTTAATCGCGGGCGGCGATACTTATAGTTCCAGCGTATTGAATGGAATTCGGTACCTGGTGAATACTCAGCGGCCGGATGGGAACTGGGATGAAGATCTTTCTACCGGAACCGGGTTCCCCAAGGTGTTTTATTTGAACTACCACAATTACCGCATTTCATTCCCGCTGATCGCACTGGCGGCATTTTCGAAACATACTGAAACGGAGCGTGCATGAAATTTCCTTTGGCGATGACGGCCAGCCTGGCAGCCTACGTATATAAGAACAAGGCCAAGCCGCGTCCCGAATGGCAAGCCACGGTTGCACCGCAGCCCGACGCTTCCAATCCATTTCGTATCTTCAGCCCGAGCCTGAGCACGGCGGCGATTCGCCAGGCGCATCCGATGCTGAAGAAGCGTTTCCCGATGGTGCTGATGCTGGAACCGCTGCATGCGTGCAATTTGACCTGCACGGGATGCGGGCGCATCCGGGAGTACGAATCCACCATCACAGAGCGCGTGCCGCTGGAGGAGTGCTTCGCGGCGGTGGAAGAATGCGGGGCGCCCATGGTTTCCATCTGCGGCGGCGAACCGATGATGTATCCGCAGATCGGACAGCTGGTGGCGGGAATTCTGGAGCGGGACCGGTTTATCTATCTTTGCACCAACGGCATGTTCATCCGGAAACGCCTGCATGAGTTCAAACCGGATAAGCGATTCTTCTTCAACGTTCACCTGGACGGAATGGAGAAGACCCACGACATGTGCGTGGAGCGCGAGGGTGTTTTCAAGGAAGCGATTGAAGGCATCAAAGCTGCGAAGGCGGCCGGCTTCATGATTGCAACCAACACAACGGTATACACCGAGACCTCGATGGCCGAGGTGGAAGAGCTGTTTGAATACCTGCAGCCGCTGGGCGTGGATGTGCACCAGTTATCGCCTGCTTACGGCTACTCGGCGGTGAATGAGCGAGAGATTTTCATGACCCGCGACGACATCCATGAGAAGTTCAAGGACATCGACCGGCTGACGAAGAAGTTCCCGATTGCGCATACTCCGTCGTATACGGACTTCCTGCAGGGGAAGAAGGAACTGCCGTGCACCGCCTGGGGCACTCCAACTTACAACACCAAGGGCTGGAAAGGCCCCTGTTACGTGATCACCGACGCGCACTATAAGACGTTTGAAGAGTTCATGACGCACACCCAGTGGCAGAACTACGGGCCGGGTGGTGATCCGCGCTGCGAGCATTGCATGATGCACTCGGGTTTTGAGCCATCGGCGGCCATGGGAATTAACCAGACGGTCGGCGACACGTTCAAGACGCTGAGCTGGATTTTGCGCTGAATTGAAACCGACGCTGGTCACCGGAGCCTCCGGATTCATCGGCGGGCACGTTTTGCGGGTGCTGCGGGAGCGCGGGGATCGCGTTCGGGCCATGGTGCGGCGCGAGAACCGCATAGCCGATCCGGACGTGGAACTGGTCAATGGGGATTTGCGTGACGCAGCCTCGCTGGAGCGCGCTGTCCAAGGCTGCGGCCTGGTTTTCCACGTGGCCGCGGACTATCGGTTGTGGGTGAGAAACCCACAAGACATGTTCGAATCAAACGTGGAGGGGACGCGGAATCTGATCGATGCCGCGCGCCGGGCCGGGGTGGAACGCTTCGTCTACACCAGCACGGTGGGCTGCGTCAATGTTCCCGACAAGGGTATCGGGGACGAGACGATGTTGGTTTCGCGGGAAGAAATGGCGGGGCCTTATAAGCGCTCCAAGTTCGAAGCGGAGCAGGTGGCGCTGGAAGCGGCTGGGTCCGGCTTCCCGGTGGTGATTGTGAACCCTACGGCGCCCATCGGCGATCACGATGCGAAGCCGACACCCACTGGGAAAATCGTGCTCGACTTTTTGAAAGGCAATCTACCCGCGTATATCGATACCGGGTTGAATTTAGTCGATGTTCGTGATGTGGCGGCGGGGCATCTGCAGGCTTGCGAGAAGGGGCGCGTGGGCGAGCGCTACATTCTGGGCGCGGAAAATCTGACGCTGGGCGAGATTCTGCAGCGCTTGTCGGCCATAACGGGCAAGCCGGCGCCCGGGGTGAAGCTCCCCTACGCCGTGGCGTATGCGGCGGGGGTGGTCACTACGGCGGTAGCGCATTTCACCGGTGAGGCGCCGTTTGCTCCCCTGGACGCGGTCAAAATGGCGCGGAAGAAGATGTTTGTCACGCATGCCAAGGCGAGCAGCGAGCTGGGGTTCGACCCTGGTCCGGTGAATGGCGCGCTGAAGCGGGCCGTGGATTGGTTTCGGGACAACGGGTACGTTTGAGATGCGGTTGTTCCTGGCGTCGACGGCGCTGGAGTTTCGTGGTTTTGTGAAGCGATGCAGGCAGGTTCGGGCGGAGCCGCTGAGCGTTGTATGGGCTCGCTCGGCCGTTTTTCAGAGCCGTCCGATCCTGATGTTGGCGAACGGCGCGGGTGCGGGCCGGGCCTACGCCGCAATCGAGGCCGCACGCCACCGTAACCCGGCATTGATCTGCAACGTAGGATTTTGTGGGGCGCTGGATCCGCATCTGAAAATCGGCGAAATTGTAGTTGCCAGTTCGACCAACGGCGATGCGACGCTGGTCCCTCGCAGCCTGGGACCGCATGTGACGGGATCCTTGGCGTGCGTCGATCACGTAGTCGAAAAAGTGCGTGAGAAAGGCGAGCTTCGCGAAGCCGGTTTCACCGCCGTAGATATGGAATCGGCCGGAGCTCTGCGGCGAGCTCGCGAACTGGGAATTCCGTTCTATGCAATCAAGGCGGTCAGCGATCTTGCATCTCAGGAACTACGTTGTGACTACAATCGCGTTCTGAGAGATGATGGAAGTATAGATTTGGTCAAACTGTCGCTCCAGGCCGTGGCGCGTCCGTTCACATGTCTACCGGACTTGATCCGGTTTGGGAACAACGCGCTGTTTGCGGCGGAGCGGATTGGGGAATTTCTTGCAGGTTGCGAGTTTTGAATCGCCCGTGTATGGAATGCCGCTGCCTTCGTCCATGAAGGCCGCGGTCTACAAAGGCGACGGCGTCATTTCCGTGGAAGACGTGCTGGTTCCATCCATCGGACCCGGCGAGCTGTTAGTGCGGGTGGAAGCCTGTGGCGTGTGCCATACGGATCTGAAGAAGGTACAGTACAACCTGCTGCCGCCTCCGCGCGTGTATGGGCACGAAACGGCCGGAGTGGTGGCGCAGTTGGGTGCAGGCGTCGACGGCTTTGCGGTGGGGGATCGCGTCATCGTGTTCCACCACATCCCTTGCGGCGATTGTTTCTACTGTGCGCGCAAACTGTACGCGCAATGCGCCGTATATAAGAAGGTGGGCGTTACGGCGGGCTTTGAACCGGCGGGCGGCGGCTTTGCGCAATACGTTCGCGTGATGGATTGGATTGTGGCGCGCGGCGTGGAAAAGATTCCAGATGGGATTTCTTTCGAAGTCGCGTCGTTTGTGGAGCCGGTGAATACCTGCTTGAAAGCCGTGGAGCAACTGGACGCCGCCCTGGGAGATGTGGTGGTGGTGATGGGGCAAGGGCCCATCGGATTGATCTTCACGATGTTGCTGCAGGAGCGCGGCGTCAGCGTGATTGCAACGGACACCATACCGGGCAGACTGGCGCTGGCGCGGAAATGCGGCGCGGCGGAGGCGGTGGACCCCACATCGCAAAACGTGGCGGGGCTAGCGAAGGACCGGACGGGCGGGCGCGGGGCGGATGCCGTGGTGGTTGCCACGGCGGCGAAGGGCTTAGTGGAGCAGGCGGTCGAATGTTCGCGGCCGGGAGCGCGGATTCTGCTGTTCGCGCAAACCTCTCCCACCGAGCGGATCGAACTATCCGGCGCCAGCATCTGCGTGGGGGAGCGGATTCTTTTCGGCTCCTATAGCGCCTCGGTGGATGTTCAGAAACGCTCGACCGAGTTGGTTTTCGGCGGGAAGATTCCACTGCACCTTTTAATTTCACATCGTATGCCGCTGGAAAGCATCCAAAAGGCATTCGAACTCGCGACGCGGCCAACTGCCGACTCGCTTAAGATTGTGGTGACTCCGAATGGCTGAATCCATGCATGCCGCGGTATTGTACGGCAGAGAAGACGTCCGGCTGGAAGAGATGAATGTGCCTCGCGTGGCTGAGGGAGAGATCCTGGTGCGCGTGCGCGTGGCGCTGACGTGCGGCACGGACGTGAAAGTCTTCCGGCGCGGTTATCACGCGCGCATGATCAAACCGCCCTCTACCTTTGGGCATGAGTTCGCCGGTGAAGTGATCGAAGTGGGCCGCGGCGTAACTAAATTCCGCGCTGGGGATCGCGTGGTGGCTTCCAATTCCGCGCCCTGCGATGTTTGTTTTTACTGCCGCCACGGGCAGGCGAACCTTTGCGAAGATCTGCTTTTCAATAACGGGGCTTATGCGGAATATCTGCGTCTGCCGCGGCGCATTGTGGAGCGCAACACCTACCGGCTGCCGGCGCACGTATCTTTCGCGGATGCAGCGTTGATGGAGCCGTTGGCGTGCGTGGTCCACGGGATTAACGAAACCGGCGTGAAGCGCGGGGATACGGTGACCATCATTGGTCCCGGCCCAATCGGGATCATGCTCGTAAGAATCGCCAAGCAGCGCGGGGCAAAAGTGATCATGGTGGGGCGGCGCAAAGCACAGGTGGACCGGGCGCTGCTGCTGGGCGCCGACCAGGGTGTGTTCACCGACGACACAGAAGAAGCCATCGAA
>Ga0326727_10005289_pt1 | contig 37123 bp, 30 predicted proteins | sample MB2enrmetagenome_FD_207643 | JGI IMG/M metagenome (GOLD analysis project Ga0326727, IMG submission 207643) | Lab enriched peat soil microbial communities from McLean, Ithaca, NY, United States - MB29MY | ecosystem: Environmental > Terrestrial > Soil > Wetlands > Peat | place: USA: New York... | reverse complement strand
AGACTCTGAAGCGATGAAGCTCTTTGACGCATACGGCCTAAAGACACCTGCATATGGGATTGCGACAACCGTTGAAGAAGCAAGAAAAATCTCTGCAGAAATCGGCTTTCCAGTGGTGATGAAAATCTCCACAGACGAACCCGTCCACAAGACAGAACTGAACGGCGTACGGATCAACGTAACTGGTGAAGGCGTGGAGACGACATTCAAAGAGTTGGCTCAACTCTCCAAGAGAATCTTAGTCCAACAACAGCTAACCGGTGCGGAGGTCTTCCTAGGAGGAATTGATGATCCCATTTTCGGTCATGCTGTCCTGGTGGGGCCAGGTGGAACATACGTCGAACTTCTCAGGAGCCTCAGTTGCGGACTTTCACCGATATCTGAGGACGAAGCCTCCGAAATGCTCTTGGAAAGCAAGGTTCACCAGATGGTCACCGGAAGAGGCAGGACATATGATGAGACTGCTCTCATCAGAGCAATCACGAGGCTGTCAAGAATGATAGTCGATTTGAAAATCAAAGAAATTGACGTAAACCCGCTCATCGTGAACGAGAACGGCTGCTTTGCAGTGGACATCAGAACCGTTCTCAATCCACCTACCTGAAATCAGTTCAAGTTCAACAGAAAGCGAAATCGAAGGCGAAATCTAGCTAAATCCTCTCTCGCAATATGCAATTATGCACGATTTATTGGAGAACAGAAATGCAAGCAATTGTTGTAACGCCTCGGACACCGAACACTCTTAGGATTATAACGCAGGAAAAGCCGGAACTGAGTTCAAAAGAGATCCTGCTTGAAATACAAAAAGTAGGCATCTGCGGCACAGACAGAGACATTATCGCTGGATTCTACGGCGAACCTCCGATCGGTTCAGACTCCCTTGTGCTAGGCCACGAGTCACTTGCCAGATTATCAAAGGTCGGAGGCAGCGTCAAAGGGTTCGAGGAAGGCGACCTAGTAGTCCCCACCGTGAGAAGAAATTGTCCGGAAGATTGCCTAAACTGCAGGAACGGCGAGTCTGACATGTGCCTAAGTGGTCACTACAAGGAACATGGCATTAAGGGATTGCATGGTTTCGCAAGGGAATTTGCCAACAGTGATTGCGCATTTGTGGTACAGCTTCCAGAGTCTCTGTCAGACACGGGGATTCTGCTGGAGCCGCTCACTATAGTAGAAAAGGCAGTCGCGCAGACCTATCTCATTCAACGGTCCAGAATGAAGTGGAATGCCAAGAGTGCGCTAGTCTTAGGCGCTGGTCCAGTCGGATTGCTTGCTACTGCTATTCTCCGACTCAGAGATCTTGAAGTTCATACTCTCGCGACTAGGTCGGAAGAAAGTCTCAAGGCGAGGCTGGTTGAGCAGACCGGTGCCACGTACATCAATGCGAAGAAGACGCCAATAAAGACTCTTGAGAATCAGTATGATATTGTGTTTGAAATTACAGGGAACACCTTAGTTGCACTGGAAGCACAGAACCTAATTGGAGTAAATGGCTTAGTCTCATTCCTTGGGGTATACAAGGAAGAACACCTCACTGAGGATGCTGGGAGGCTGTTCACTGATCTTGTTCTCGGAAACAGAGTCTACTTTGGATCGGTCAACGCCAACAAGACATACTTTGTTGAAGGAGCAAAAGATCTCATACGAATTACAAAGAGATGGAGCGGGTTCTTGGAGAAAATGATCACTAGAAGGGCGAGCCCTGAGGATTTGGAGAAAGCCTACAGCCCCGAAGATGAAGAAGAAATAAAGACCGTAATAGAATTCAAAAAATGACGTGACTCATGTGACAGAAACACACCAACAATATGAATTATAGATAAATCAAATGGTGATGCCGAGATGACCAGAAACGCAACATCAACAGAATCAGTGCTGAATTCCAAACGGGATTTGCCTCTTGAAGGGATTATAGTCCCAATGGTGACCCCGTTCAAGGGTACTCACGGCCTTGAGGTAGATGGGGACGCTCTGAAGGAGCTCACTGACTTTCTCATAGAGAATGGCGTGCACGGACTAATGCCACTGGGCACTACTGGAGAATTCGCTCTCTTGAATCGAGCTGAGAGGCGCGAAGTGATCAGAATCGTAGTAGAACGAGTATCAGGAAGGGTTCCTGTGATTGCGGGCGTCTCGGAATCCGGCACTGACAACACCATCGCACTTGCCCATGATGCAGAGGATGCGGGAGCCAACACAATAATTGCAACAGGCCCATATTATTACAAAACTAGTCTTGATGGGTTATCCATCCACTTTCAATCGATCTTGGACGCGATCAAATTGCCGCTCATGATCTACAACATTCCTGCGTGGACCGGATACAACATTCCTCCTGTTGTGGTCAAACAACTTGTGGCTAAGAACCCAACCAGATTGGTGGGTGTAAAATTTACAACGAATGATATGACCCTATTCTTAGATTATCTTCGCTTGCTCAAAGATGACCTTCCAATATTCGTTGGTTCTGATGCCCTGATTTTTGCGGCCTTAGGACTAGGGGCAGCTGGCGCGGTAGCTGGGTGCGCGAACGTGCTTCCAAATGAAGTGTCTTCTATCTACAACTACTTTGTAGAAGGCAAACTGGCTCAATCTAATGAACTTCAAAGACAGATAGAACCGTTTACACAAATGATGAACTTGGGCACTTACCCTGCTGCTGTAAAAGAAGCCCTTTCCATGATAGGCCATCACTGTGGACCGGTAAGGAGACCGCTAGTGCCTCTAACAGTCGAGGACCGGGAAAAAGTGAGGTCATCATTAAGCTGGAAGATAAGGTAGACCCGCTACCTTCCGAACGTGGCTAGTACACGAGATTTTGGGATTCACAGGCCTCGTTGCTTTAATACTCTGCATAGAGGCGGGGCGAGGTCGTGTGTTTTGGGGCGGAGCCAGCTTCTGGATGACGACGATGCTAGGCGTTGGTATTACACTGTGAGGCAGGGTTAGAAGATCACCGAAGACCACTACGATGAAAGATTTTTGACCCTTGATGACCCATTTATTATTGCGGGTTTTGATTATGAACGTGGAGAAGGTTCGGTGCTTCATTCCGGTTGGAGGTCAGGCAGAGCGATTAAGACCCCTTACACGTGACATAGCCAAGCCTTGTATCAGATTTCTGAACAGGCCATTAATCGAATTCTCTATGGCAACATTGGCCGAACAGGGCGTAAGGAATTTCATTTTCGGAGAATACGGGTTTACCAACTATTCAAATCTCTTCGATCAGTTTGGAGAGGGCGTTGGGTTCTCAGCTAAATACGATATTAAGCCGCGCGTACATATCAAGCATCAACCAAATTTCGACGACGTCGGGAGCGCAGATTCCTATCGGCTCAACATGCAATATTACGACGTCAAAGATCCCGTTCTAGTTGTACAGGGAGACAACCTTTTCGAGATCGATCTGAATGACTTCATGAGGGCACACGAGAAGAACGGAGCCTTAATGACCATAGCCCTAACGCGAGTCAACAAGGTAGTGGAATTTGGGATCGCCGACCTAGACAAGGACTGGAAGATAAGAAAATTCATTGAAAAACCCTCGGCCGAAACAGCCCCTAGTAATCTTGCCAACGCCGGCATATACATTCTGTCTCCCGAAGTCAGGAACATAGTCGAAAGCGAAGAAGTTAGGAGCATTATAGAGCAGAGACACCGACTTGATTTCGGTTTTGACTTTATTCCATATCTTGTCGACAAAGGTTTTCCAGTTTTCGGCTATGAACTGAAGGTGTGGTACGATGTTGGGAATCCAGGAAGTTATCTCGCTGCTATGCTCGATGTTCTACATGGTAAGTTGAACATAAGGATCCGAGAGGAGAGAATTCTGGCTGACAGAAACGTCTGGGTTCAGGGATACAGCGAAGAATCTATCAGAAGACGAGAAGAAATCATCCGCAGCCACAAGACAGGCAAGCTGCAACTTGACGGCGCTGCCTTGATCGGAAGACACACTCGCATAGGTGATTTTTCGAAGCTTTCAGACTCGAATGTCGACAACTTCTGCACCCTCGGTGATCATGTCATCATTGAGAGGACTGCGCTGATGGACGCGGTGAAGGTCGGAGACTACGCTCGAGTGTCCGATAGTATCGTAGGCAGAAAAGCTGTCATTGAATCGACGCGAGAGGAACCGACACGCATTGAATTAACCTCGGTAATAGGAAACGCCGCTCACATCTCGGCAGGGTGTACGCTGATTGGAACCAGAGTTAACCCCGGTTTGACAATTCCCAAAGGTATGACGTACATAGATAAGTTCCTACAGAGTTACGAAGATGTGGTTCGGCTGTCAACTAACGTCTCAAAACCAATCAATGAAGGACATATCGATCTATCGTCCATGACGACCTGAGTAATGGGCAGTTTTCGTTGCTAGCGACCTGATCCGGAATGCGGCCTGTGTTCCGGTTGCTAGTTACTAGGACCAGGTTGGATGCCCGTCTAAATAGACTGCTGGGTGAATAGAAGTTCATATAGTATAGTGTTGAACTCTGAGCGAGTGGTCTCAATGAATATAGCGATGTTAGTTTACGAGTTTCCTCCGCGAATCGTCGGAGGCCTCGGGACTTATGCAGGGGAAATGTCACAACAACTGGTTAAGCTTGGACATGATGTCATCGTCCTTACAATGAATGATGGTACTCTTCCGTCTCGGGAGACCTGGCATGGCGTAGAAGTCCACCGCCCAGCGCACGTCGACCTGACGGATAGTCTCCCTGCTCTTGTCCATGAGGACCTTAGAAGATGGGGACGCGGTTTGAAGTTTTTTTCCGACATTTTCGCTTACAACGTACTTTCCGCCTCGAGGCTCGTGAACGAACTCGTTCTTAAGGAGGAGAAGAAGATCGACATCGTGGCTGCTCATGATTGGCTGTCAGTCATAGCTGGAACCTGTTGCAAACGAGAGTTGAATATTCCACTGGTTTTCCATGTCCACTCTACTGAACGCGGAAGGACACTGGGCGGAGGTTCGCCTGTCGTCAACGCGCTTGAGTCGACGGGCGGCACCGCTTCGGACCTGGTTGTAACGGTTTCCCATGCTATGCGCGACGAACTTGTAGGCTTAGGATTTTCCGAGCAAAAGATTCGCGTGTGTTACGACGCAGTCGATCCCGAGAAGTATGACCCTGGCAAGATTAACCCTGTTGATGTTAAGAGACTCAGGGAACGATACGGGCTCACGGAAGGGGACAAAATGATCCTCTACGTCGGTCGACTGACTGCCGTCAAAGGCGTTGATAGGTTAGTGAATGCGATGCCGAGGATTATCGAAAAGATTCCTAAGGCGAAACTTGTCGTCGTAGGTTTAGGGGATATGCAAGATTATCTTGGGAGCCTCGTTCACTCTGTCGGGGTTGGAGATAACACTAGTTTGAGGACCGAGTTCGTACCGGAAGAGGAGAGAATCCTGCATTATGCGGCTTGTGATGTTGCCGCCTTCCCAAGCCTCTACGAACCTTTTGGAATAGTCTGCACGGAGGCAATGAGTATGGGCAAACCAGTCGTTGTGGGAGCCGCAGGCATCAGTGGACTCAGGGAACAGGTAGTTCCGAGCGGGCCTAATGAGACAGGATTTCATGTGAATCCTCAGGACCCGAATGATATTGCTTGGGCCGTAACAAGCATCCTGGGAGATGAGGACCTCGCGAAGAGACTTGGAGAAAACGCTCGTAAGCGAGTTTTGCAAATGTTCACGTGGGAGGAGGCTGCTAGTTCTCTCATCCGGGTTTACGAAGAGGCATGTGGAAAACAAACAGCGTAGAACTCATGTTGCGGAAAGAGGTTTCCAGGTCCCTTTCTCATACTCTTCGCGTACGCCTTCGTAGATCTTCTTTGTTCTAACGGCGATCTGATTCCAAGAAAACATCTCCAAGACGGCTTTCGCAGCATTTGTTCTCAGATAGTTAGCGTAGGATGGATCAGTCAGAACTCTGATGATGCCCCACGCCAACGACTCAACATTGTCATGGTAGACTTTCACACCGGTCTTATCGTGCTCAACTATCTCCGACAGACCCCCGACATCCGAAACTACGACAGGAGCACGAGCCGCCATTGCCTCCAAGGCCACGATTCCGAACGGTTCATAGAGTGAAGGAAAAGCGCAGACATCGGCAACTCGATAGAGCTGTCTCAACGTCTTTTCGTCGACATATCCAGTGAAGTAGGCTTTGTCTGCAACTCCCAATTGGCGGGCTCTTGAGATTAATTGTTCTTTCATGTAACCTTCGCCGATAAAAACGAACTTTGAACTAGTTTTCGCTAGGACGCGCGGCATCGCTTCCACAAGCAGACTTGCGCCTTTCTCGTAGACAAGCCGCCCGACGAAGAGGATGATCTTCTCTTCGGGAAGAGCATACTGTTTCCTGAAACTATCTCTGTTAAACGCTCCGACAAACTCCGTAACGTCTACACCATTTGGAATCGCATCTATTTTTTCTCGAGGCAATGAGAATAACCATGCCACATGGTTGGCCATGTAGTGGCTGCAGCAGATCACACGCCACGCTTCGTATGTCAACCAATGCTCAGTTTGATGGATCATTCGTTCGTTATCGTCATGCAGTCCGTTTCTTCTTCCATATTCAGTAGCATGAATAGTCGCGACCAGGGGAACGCGCAGGGTGTGCTTCAAGCCGATCGCGGCCTTAGCAACAAGCCACTCATGAGCGTGCAGTAAATCAACGCGAGGGGATTCGGAGGTCAGAATCTCTGCCGCCGTCTCCTCCATGCACTGGTTCATCAAATAATCCCAAGTACCTAAATCAGGTGTTGGGGCACGGTAGGAATCAACCCGAAATACCCTGACTCCATCGACTTTTTCTTCTCGTGGCGCGCCAGGGAATTCGCATGTAAAAACTAGAGTTTCAACTCCTGCCTTCGCTAGGGCTCTGGACAGACCGTAGACATGTCTCGCTATTCCACCAACGATCTTCGGAGGAAACTCCCAGCTGAATAAGGCAACCTTCAATAGATTTCATTCCGATGTGAGTTCGGTTCTTGTTACGCGAGCTTGCAATACGGATTTGTATTGGTTCAGTATATCGTGTTCTTTGTTGAGGTCGATGATGGTTACTTTGTCGTTTGGAATTGCGTAGAGCTTTTGCAGGGTTTCAGCTGTTGATTTTCTTGTAAGAAGTATCTTAGAGGATTCAAGGCATCCCTCTTTTTCGAGATAGTTGATTGCTCCCGTAAGGGGGCCAACTGAGCCGCCCGACCGCTCACTCTCGATTGAATGCAGTGAGAGAACGAATGGTATGCCAATGGTCTTTTTTAGCTGAATCGCAGCAGGAACGCATAACCATTCTGATGCATGAACAAGCTTTTCATCGTCAGCAGACCTTACGGCTATATCGGCAGCGACACGTTGGAACTCGGTGTTCAAAGCCAAAGCCCAGGTTACGATGTTCAGATGAGTTTGAACTGCATTCGTGACTCTGTGAACCTGAAAGCCTTCACTCCTCGTTTCCGTGACGGCTGATGAGTCATGGTATGTCACAACGTCAAGATTACAGCCTAGTTTCGCTAATTCCACCGCTAGTTTTTCCATCTCATGACTGAGTCCTCCAACAACTTGAGGAGGGAATTCCCGTGTCAGGAGGATTATGTGCAAGAAAGTCACGTAAGCATTGAGACGGCTCTTAAGATACCTAATCCAGTGAGATAGTATCGACGTTCACTCTGTCCATTCGAGAGGCTCTTGACGTGACCCGCAGCCTCCTCACCCTTTAGGAGATTTTGAAGTGTTTCTGATGGTTCCTGTGCTAGCTGAGCCAGTTCGGGTAATGTCTTCGCGTTATCTGGATTCACGGCAGCCAGATTATGGAGCAGATATAGTATGCGGTCCGCCAGCGGCTTTACCATTCTTCAAACCAAACCAGCGAATCTTTGTGAACTACATGAAAGTTTCGGACTAGAATTTGTTATCCCATCCATATCCGTTAGTCGCTAATTTGGACGCGAGTTTTCTTACAGAGAGAATGTAAGCCGCGTGCGACCAAGCAAGTGGCAAGACGCCCACGGAGCTTCCGTCATAGGCATTCACTTGCTCTGATAGAAGACGTGTAGATGAGGCACGATCCGGTGCCCACTCTATCAACTGCTTAGCGCGTGCACATTCGTTCATATCAGTGCGATACATCGCAAGATACAGTGTTGTCAGAATCCACGGATTACCGATGATGTCCGAGGAGACCTTGAGGTAACCGTCGCCTGAATATCTAGCAATGCCTCCAATGCTCGTCTTGACCCAAAGCTGCTCCTCGATCGCGTTCACCGTGCTTACTATACGCGGGTCATTGGCAGGTAGCAGGTCGAAGGCATTGATTGCCAAAAAGGAAGAGTCCAGAGCTTCGTCCCTAGGATCAATCGATCTCAGAAAGCGACCAAGTTTCGGATCATAAAGTTGGTTCAGTATACTATCTTTGGTCTCGTTTGCAGCTTCTTCAAACTTCGTGCTGTAGTCTTGCAAGCCAACGAGCGCCGCCAGCCTTGATGCGGCCCTTAACCCAGCGTAAACCGCAGCTGCGGAATACGTGGTTGTGGCTTCTCTCTCCTCCCAAATATCCCAAGATGGGCGCGGAAGTCTGCTTGTTTCGTCTCTCCAGTCAGCAAGGAAGTCTGCAATTCTTAGGGCATGCGGCCAGTGTGAGGCAACGAACTCAATATCTCCTGTTGTCTGATAGAAGTTCCACAGCGCGTGTAGAACAATTGTACTCTGATCGATCTGGATGAAGGGAACAGGGTGCCACGTCGACCCGAATAAGCCAGTTGGATAATACTTGTGAAGCAGGTAACCTTTCTCAGTGATCACATTCAAGATAAAGTCGAAGAATCGGCGGGTTATTTCGTGATAGCCGCAGAGGTCCAGAGCGATGGTGCACCAAGAAGCATCTCTTGGCCAAACGTAATCGTAAGTGTCTCCGCCGGTGCGCTCGATCTCTGAGTCAGATGAAGCGATCATTGCACCATTTTCGCTGCACATCGCTCGTAGAAGAAGCAGAGATCGATTGTACACTTCTTGAACTTTGACGGGCGGGTTACAGGCTGATAGGTTGCGGTCCTGTCCTTGCGAGAGCCAGTTCTGCCAGTAAATCTGCGTCTCTTTGAGCGCTTGATCGAATCCTTGATTCCTAGAGTAGCCATGCTCATTTTTTATGTCATGGAAATGTCGGCCGACTACCATGAAGAGTCGTACGTCCCTAGACTCTCCAGGACTAATCGAACCGAGATTCCAACCGAGACATGAGTCGACGGGGCCATTGCTTACGGTGTTCCCGCTTAGGACACCATCTTCCGCGTCTCTCCACGTACCCTCTAGTCCTCTCCACTCCTTCCTGCCTGTTGCAAACTGATCGAAGGTTGGTTGTGTGCAGAAGGCGAAGTAGAAGTCGTTCTTGTAATGAATGATTGCCTTCAGATGAGGGTCTAGCATAGCGGTATCCCCGAGCGGGTTCTCGGCTATGTGCATGTCTTGATAAGAAAAGAGTCGCACGTTTTGTTCTGTTTGGGATTGATTCGTCAACGTGATCTTCCTCCAAAGTACATCCCACGAAGGATGAACGAAATCGGTGATGGTGATCTGCAAGTGAAGATTGCTAGAGCTAGCTTCAGTTACCCCGATTGGACAATTCTCCATATACCGTTGCTTGATCTCCCAGCCATCCCTAAGCCAACTTATTCTACCGTCGGTAAACGCGCCTAGAGAGATCCGGTGCACATGACTTGCATAGCCAACGTAAGGGTAGTATACGTCTTCTATATCGGAACTCGCTGCCACTCCAACGTGCAACTTAGAATTGCCCACTATGATTGGGCGCGCCACGAAAAGTCACATAACACCTAGACCAGCAATTCGCGTAACTTAACTGCCGACGCCTTTGAGCGCTTCCGCCAGTTCTTTGCAGCGCTTCTCAGTTATTTCTACTAGTTTGCCGCGCAGCTTCTCACCTGCCATTTCTACACGCTGGAACTTATCGAACTCATTCGCGAGAGTATCGTCCCGAATAACGTCTCGCAACCATCTCGCGAAATCGTTGCGCTTCAAATGGAATTCGAGAGATGCTGCATTCACTTTTTTCAGTTGATCGGAGAATTCGAATATGGATGTTGCAAAGATGCCCAGTGGCTTCTTGATTTCAGTGAAGAAATGAAATCCCTTCTCAACTGGGACGGACGACGTTATGAGCAAGGCTTTGTCTCTGTCGATCATTTCCTTCTTAGCCGTTCTACCTCTACGGGATGAAGCGATTGTTGACAATTGCTTTCACGCAAACTGTTCTCGCAGACGCTCTTTATTATCCATTTACCTTGTGACGAAGAGAGGCTATCGAAGAACCGTTAAGCGTATGAGCACTATCGCCTTTCAAAAGGCTACTATTAATGACTGGAATATTCGAAGGGTAGAGCGCTGTTTAGTTTCGATGAGAACATTACGAAGGATTACGGTCGCTCTAGTCAGTTAGAGTGGCTTGTGGCGAATGGTCTTGGCGGATATTCATCCTCAACCGTTGCCGGATCTAACACGCGGCGTTATCATGGACTCTTGATAGCGGCTTTGAATCCCCCAGGCTCGCGAACAATGTTACTGCAGAAACTAGAAGAGACAATCCGAATCAAGGATACAGATTATCACCTCTCCACCAATGCCTACCCAGGAGCCCTGTACCCACATGGAATCCAGTACCTAGAGGCATTCAGACTTGATCCGTTTCCAATCTTCCGATATCGATTGGACGACACTGTCCTGGAGAAAGAAATCATAGCTATTCACGGGGAGAATACTGTAGTAGTACAATATCGGTTAATGCAAAGCCCAGAGCCGATTGCGTTTACAGCAGACCTGCTCGTCAATTATCGAAATCTACATTCCTTGACCCATGAGAACTCCTCATTGAAGTTCGCCACGGAAATGTTCGAGAGGGGGGTAAAGATCAGCGCGGCTCCCGATGCCATTCCATATTATGTCTGGTCTGACAAGGCAAAGTTCAGGTCGACTGGCAACTGGTACAGGAACTTTGTCTATACCCAAGAATTTGAAAGAGGATATGAGTACCATGAAGACCTCTTCAGTCCTGGCCAGTTAACTAACCCACTCGATGCTGGTGACTCGTTTAACATTGTCGCGTCTACCTTTTGGACACCAAACGTCGACCTTGTAGGCCTCGTTTCTCAGCAATGGGATAGAGTCAAAGCTATCGCTAGAAGAACTGACGATACGTTCCTAAGGATTTTGTTCCTGGCTTGTGACGCATTTCCTGTTCGGCGAGGTCTGGGGCAGAGCTGCATCGCCGGATATCACTGGTTCGATGATTGGGGAAGAGATGCGATGATCTCGCTCCCCGGACTGACCCTGGTTCCTGGTCTTCCTCAAGAAGCCAAGTTGATTCTTCAGACGTTTGCGAAATACATGCGTTATGGGCTAATTCCGAACTGCTTCTCGGAGGTCGGTGGCGTACCACAATATAATTCACTTGATGCCACTCTCTGGTTCTTTCACGCTATTCGAAAATACTTCCAGTACACCAACGACGGCTCAACAATTAGAGCGCTCTATCCCACGCTGAAGGAATCCGTGCAGACTCTACAACGTGGAACAATCTTCGATGTAAGAGCAGATACCGATATGCTCCTCAACATCGGAAGCAACGATGCCCAATTGACATGGATGGACGCCAAGATTGGTAAGCATGTAGTTACTCCCAGAAACGGCAAAGCCGTCGAGATCAATGCACTGTGGTACTGCGCACTTGATACTATGAGCGGTTTTGCCGATCTTATCGGCAACCTCAATGAGCGTGATGAATTCGCCAATCTGACGGAACAGGTCAAAACCAGCTTCCTAGCGTCGTTTTGGAATCCGAATCAAGAATGCCTTTTCGACCGAGTCGAAAATGGTCATCCTGACGCGTCCCTAAGACCTAATCAAATCATCGCCATCGCTCTTCCAAGATCGATTCTTCCTTGTGACCGTGAAAGGAGGATAGTTGAAGCCGTGGAGAAAGAGTTGCTCACACCATTTGGTCTTCGCACACTTTCTCCGAACGACAATCGCTATTGCGGACATTATGAGGGAGACCAGAAGAGCAGGGATCTTGCATATCATCAGGGGTCGGTTTGGCCTTGGTTGTTGGGACCATTCGTAAAGGCATATGTTCGCGTGGCAGAGAACACAAGTTCAGCCCGAGAAACCGCAAGAACATTCATAGAACCGATGCGAAACCACCTTGCAGAAGCCGGAGTGGGATTCATTTCAGAACTATTCGACGGAGATCCTCCACATCGTCCCAAGGGATGTATCGCGCAAGCATGGAGTGTGGCAGAAATCCTCAGAGCCTATTACGAAGATATATTGGGCAAGGAGCCAGAAGACAAGCTGGCGCGCCGGTAATGAGCCACCGCGGTCAAGGTTCACAGATATTGTGGGCGGTCTCTGTTGCCTGACATAGTGCTCTGTTTCGAGTTGCATCAGCCTTTACGCCTCAGGCAGTGGCCTTCCAATTATAGGCTCAGCGACTTTCCTGCGGAGAGTTTGCTTGAATCGTATTTCGACTATGAGTTCACAGGAGCGATATTCCGAAGGGCGTGCTCAAAGAGCTACTTTCCCGCAACAAAGCTGCTTCTGGAGTTGATACAAGAGTCAAAGAAGCGGAGCAAGCCGTTCAAACTAGGATTCAGTCTTTCCGGAAACTTCATAGAACAATGCGAGCGGTTCGAACCACGTCTGTTGGATATTTTCAGAGACCTTGTGGGCACCGGTTGCGTCGAACTGTTAGCTGAAACCTACTACCATTCTCTTGCATGCTTCTTCGAAGGAAGCAAAGAGTTCGAGAATCAAATTAAGATGCATCAAAGCTTGATTGATCGACTGTTTGGATACCGACCGAACACTTTTCAGAACACAGAGATGATCTATAGCAATGTGATCGCGAAACGCGCTGAGCAACTAGGCTTCAGCGGCATATTTACAGAGGGTACGGAAAGGATACTGGGATGGCGATCACCGAACTTCGTTTACCGACCTCGTGGATGCACCCGAATCAAGCTTCTAATGCGAAACTATCAATTAACCGACGACATCGGTTTTCGTTTTTCGCTTAGAACTTGGTCAGGATGGCCATTAACCGCTGATAAGTTCGCGCGCTGGCTCTCCGACACGCCGGGTGATTCCGTCAATATCTTCATGGATTTTGAAACGTTGGGTGAGCATCACTGGGAGCCAACCGGCATTTTCGAATTCTTCAGACATTTGCCTCTTGAATTATTTAGATATCCGCACTTGAATTGTGCGACCCCCAGGGAGACCATTCAGCGACATGAAGTAGTTGGCGAAGTTGACGTGCCAGACTCTAATCCTGTTTCTTGGGCTGACTTGGAGCGAGATACAAGTGCATGGCTACTAAACAAGATGCAGTTAGACAGCTTCGAGAGACTGCGGAGACTTGAGTCGAGACTCGAAGATCTAGGAAACCCAACTTTGCTGAAGGCTTGGCGATATCTGCAAACAAGCGATCACATTTACTACATGTCTACAAAAACAGGAGGAACTGGAGAAGTCCATAGTTACTTCAGTCCGTACTCTTCCGCAAACGTAGCCTACGCTAACTTTGAGAGAGTAATATCAGATCTGGAGCAACGAGTAGGCATCGCTCGACACACTCGATGACTCAGCCCATCGAAAATGTGGCTTCGTCGTGTGCTTACCGTATTTTCGAGGCTAGCGCTTTGGCCGCTTCTTCAGGAAGCATCGTGTTAATGTAAGTACCAGTGCCCAACTCAAAACCTGCATGTACGCTGAGTTTAGGGTATACCTCAATATGCCAGTGAAATGCGTCATCCCGAGATCTTGATGGTCCCAGGTGAAACACAGAGTTGTACGGAGGATCCGCTAGCGATCTCGCAAGAGCTCCAAAGGAGCAATGAATCGCATATGCAAGGTCGTTGATTTCTTTCTTCGAACTGTTCACAATGGTTGTCGAGTGCTTTCTGGGGACAATCCAGAATTCGAAGGGGTATATGCTCGCCCAGGGAGCAAAGACAGAGAAGTGTCGAGTGCGCAAGATTGCACGTTTGCTCCTCGATTCGGCTTTACTGATTCGGCAAAGCGCGCAACCTTTCCTATTGAACGATTTTTTCATCGCCTTATGTTCCTGTTCGAGTCGGTCAGGGATTATTGGTGTCGCAATTATCTGAGAGTGCGCGTGTGCTATGGAAGCTCCCGCCTCGTGACCGTGATTCCTAAACAAGACAACCGACTTTATTGATCTGATTCGGCCCAATGCTCTGATACGTTCGATTTCTGCTTGAAGACCAAGCGCGATCTGTCGTTGGCTGGCTCGATGCGGATGATCGTCGTGAATTGGCGATTCTATGACAATCTCGTGAACACCGGTTCCAAGCCGTTTCATGAACGGATACTGCGTCCTGATCTCGTTTTGCGTAGAAGGTGAAGGTTCTTGGACCAATGCTGGATACAAGTTTGGAATACATCTGATTACCCACCCTGGACGTCTGTGACGGCCAACATCTCTGGACTTTACAACCCTGTATCCTCGACGTAGATAGAGTAGGTTCGCAGGAGGGGTCAAGTGCTCACGTCCCGGACAGAAGACACAGTTCTTCGTGCTGGCCTCTGACCTGCTAAATGCGAAATCACTAGGGCGTTTCCTTCTTCCAATTGCGAAAATGACCCATCGACCAGTCAAGTAGTCTTTTCGGAATTCATTCTTGGATTTCATTTCCCAGCACCCATCCGCTCGAAGCTTATCTTAGAGACCGCAATCAGGTGCGAGTGGCGATTTGTTGATTTGTCTCCTGAACGTGTCGAATGTATCTCCTCGCTGAACGTTGGACTGCCTCGTCCGTATTACGTAGGATCTGTACACCTTCGAGTCCTCAAGGAAATTATGTCTCATGAGGAAAAGTGCCATTTGCTTAGGAAGCGCAGATGATTCTGATATAGCATAGCTTAGCTACGGTTTCCCAATACCTCAGGGTTAACAGGATTAGGCAACATTTCGCCTTTCAAACCCGCAATCAAATTATCAGCGGCCATAAGCCCCATCTTAGTACGGGTCGCGACTGATGCGCTCGCAATATGCGGGGCAATAACAATGTTGTCCAATGTCAGCAGTGGGTGGTCGATAGGTATCGGTTCGGGTTCTGTAACGTCCAACGCAGCATACGCGATCGTTCCGTCGCGAAGTGCCTCGTATAATGCCATGTTATCGACGATTGGGCCGCGAGAGGTATTGATCAGAATACAGTTTCGTTTCATCCTCTTGAATTGTTCGGGGCCGATTAGGTGGTGAGTCTGCGGGCTCAGATTCGTATGCAACGTGATAAAATCTGATTCAGCTAAGACTTTGCCTATCTCTACGTACTCTAGTCCTAACTCTTTTTCAGTTTGTGGTTGCCTGATCACGTCGTAGTACATGATCTTCATTCCGAAGCCTTTCGCGCGTCTTGCCACGGCCGCGCCGATCCTTCCCATACCGATTATTCCAAGAGTTGAACCATAGACATCTTGGCCCAGTAGAATCATCGGCCCCCACGTCTTCCACTTGCCTGCCCTCACGTTTCTGTCTCCTTCAGCAACACGTCGAGCCGCGGCCATCATTAACGCGAATGCGAAATCCGCAGTTGTTTCCGTCAAAACTCCGGGCGTGTTTCCAACTACTATGCCGCGTTTAGTGGCGGCGTCGATGTCTATGTTATCAAAGCCGACTGCGCAGTTGCTTATCACTTTCAGCTTTGGTCCCTTGTCCATAAGCTGTGCGTCTATTTTATCGGTGAGTAGGCAAAGCAGCCCGTCCGAACTGGCAATGTTCTCAATAATGATATCTCTGGGTGGAGGTAATTCTCCATCCCATGTTTTGGCGTCGCAATAGGAGTTGATTCGATCCATTGCAGGTTTCGGCAACAGCCTCGTAACGTAAACTTTCGGCTTCAAGGAGTATTACGCCTCACTACAGAAGGCTCCACGCCTTGCTCCAGCTTCTCTTTCCATTCGCAATGACACTCTCAGATGTTTCGCCTGCGACCGGTTTGAGTTCGAATCCAATGACTGGAGAGATTTCCTGAGGAGTTAAGGGTATGTACCCAATGTCTTTCAGCGCTCGCAGGAATTCAACAAGTTGTGCGATGTCATTTTCTCCGCCTTTTAGGCCGAACCTTGGATGCTTATCCCCATATGCGGGATGCCCTGGTGTCTTCACACAGTTGCCAACGTGCACGTGAACTAGATGATCCTTGAGCATGCGCAACGCATCTGCAGGATTCTCATCCAATAATGGCGCGTGCCCCATGTCATACATTAATCCGAAGTCGGAGAATTTTCCTCTGACTGCCTTCGAAACCGAAAGCGCCTCCGGCGAAGGCCCTATGAGACTCTTCTTCTCTATAGTCCGATCGAATGTCTCTAGGGTCACGCTCACACCTCTCTCTCTAGCGTATGAGCACAGTTGCAGGAGCGAATCCACGAGGAGCCCACGTGCCTCTTCCCGTTTCTCCCGGCCCGGATCAGGTCCACTCAGCACAGTGAAACGCTTCGCACCTATCTCCCTCGCCTCGTCGATGATGGGCAACAGGGCCTTGATAGCTTCGCCTCGCCGTGACTCATCCAGCGAATTAAGGTCAAGTTTTTGGCTGAGAATAACTGGCTGCGCCCCAAAGGCAACACGGGCATGCGAGGTCTCGATAACATCAGCAACTTGCCTTCTTACTTGAGGATCATTAATGTGTGATACCTCAATCATTGAAAAGAAATCATCATTGACTATTCGAGAGACCGTCTCAAGTATCGGCCCCGACCCCCCCATAGTATCGGGAAATATCATGAAGTGAACAATGCTCAAGTCCACCAGAGGTTCCCAGGAATCTTTCATCTATTCCTCACCAGAACTCGAGAGAGGGCTATCGGCTTGGGCTATTTATGTTTGATATGACGTCCTGTTGTTAATCAGGTGACTTCTTTGTCCGATGTTACGAGTGCTTTGTCAAGAGCGGCGACGCCTTCGTCTATCTCCTCTGGCGTAATTATCAGTGGGGGAGCAACTATCAGGCAGTTGAGCCACGACATCAAGTAGGTCCCATTCTTCATGCATTCCGCGGCGACTCGGTCTGTAACCATCGGTTTACCTTGAAGTTTATCTTCACGGCTGTTGAAGGCCAGCTTAGATTTCCGGTTCCGAACAAGTTCGAGTGACCAGAATAAGCCTATCCCGCGGACATCTCCAACGGACGGATGCCTTTCTTGAAGAGCCTTCAGCTGCTTCCCAAGATGTTGCCCCATCACCCGCGCACGCTCAATAAGATTCAATCGCTTGTACTCTCCAATCGCAGCAACACCCGGCGCGAGTGTCAGAGGATGGGCTTCGTACGTATGACCGTGCGCGAAGTAATGGTCCTCGAAGTAGTCAGAAATCTCGCGCGTTGTGGCAGTAACACTGAGCGGAACATAGGCCCCAGTAATGCCCTTGGCAGTAGTTAGTATGTCTGGTTTGACCTTCCAGTGATTAACGGCGAACCACTCTCCAATTCGACCCCATGCCGTCATGACTTCATCGCAGATCAGCAAGACCCCGTTTTCCTCAGTGACCTCACGCAGGCGCGGCAAATACTCGTCAGGAGGGACAATGACACCATTAGCTCCAACTATTGGCTCTACGATAACAGCCGCAACGTTCGACTCACGTCTAATCATGTAATCGATATAGTCCGCGCAAACAATACCACAGTCCGGATACTCCAATCCGAATGGACAACGATAACAGTAAGCGTCGGGCCCGAAGAGCACACCTTCCATTTTGCCGGCAGGTTCAATTGGATAACGACGCGGATCCCCCGTAGCAGCTATCGAACCAGCGGTTGACCCGTGGTACGACGCATATCGCGAGATTATCTTGTACTTCCCCGTGAACAGCCTCGCAATCTTGAAAGCAGCTTCATTTGCCTCAGTCCCTGACGTAGCGTAGAAGAACTTCTCAAGCCCAGTTGGCATAACCTCTTTCAGAGCCGATGTCAATCGTGCTCGCGCCTCAGTTGTGAAACCCGGGGCAGCATAGGGCAGTTTCTTAGCCTGTTCACATATTGCCTCAATCACCGCTTTGTTCCCATGACCTAGATTAGAGCACATCAACTGAGATGAGAAATCCAAGAATCGTTGACCCGACGCATCAGTGAAGTAGCACCCTTCTGCACTGACAATCTCTCGAGGGACCCAACCCTTTTGCGAACGCCACGTCCCATACGTATACTGCTTAGTTACACTTACATCATCCGAGCGGTCAGTTACTTGAGCCATAAGCCCCAACCTCGCGCCCTCCTAGATTGGCTCAAATTTAATAGGGTTACTACCCAGTTCTTGCGTTAGAAGAATTCCGGACATCTTGCCGACCCTCGATTTTGAGCTCGTATGAAAACTACATTACTAACCGATGAAGAGTCGGCATAGGTGACATTCATGCGAACCTATTCTGAGGACAGGTGGAGGAACCTCGGGATTCAAATGGTTGAATCTTCTGGAGTTTCTTCGGAAGACGCGCGAACTATCACAGATATCCTAGTTACAGGTAGCCTGAGAGGAATTGACTCTCATGGCGTCCGAGTTCTGCCTCGCTTCACGGAGAAGAGACGCAAGGCGAAGATGAAAGTGCTGAAAGATATGCCAGCAACCGCGTTGCTTGACGCCGGCGGTGCGTTGGGTCCCGTTTCAGCTAAGAGGGCTATGGAAATAGCAATAGAGAAGGCAAGAAAGGTGGGTGTCGCCTCTTGTAGCGTTGTCAACGGCGAATGGATTACCAACCTTTTCTATTATTCCATGATGGCGCAGGAAAATGACATGATCGGGATTGCATTAGCTCGTGAAGGCCCAGTTTGTGCACCTTGGGGAGGTACCACGCCCGTGACCGGTACGAATCCGATCAGCATCGCGATCCCGGCCGGAAAACGCTACCCAATAGTTTCAGATTTCGCCACTACGATAGCCGCTGTAGGACATATCAAAACACTCCTCTTGGAAGGTAAACCAATACCTCAAGACTGGCTAATCGACGGAAAAGGAAACGCGCTGAAACCCGGCGACCTGAATATGGGGAATATTGATCAAACATTAGAGCAACCATCATCACCCTTCGCGCTGCAACCTTTCGGCACGTACAAAGGCTGGGGAATTAACGTGGCGATAGATGTGCTCGGAGGAGCATTGAACCTGTCGGGAACCGGATCAAGGGCAAAAGGACAAGGAGTGTTCATGACCGCCATCAACGTGGAAGCCTTCGTACCGGTCAAAGACTTCAAAGCCGAAGTCGACAGATTAATCGAAGAGATCAAATCATCACCACCAAGAGCCGGGTTTCAGGAAGTGCTTCTTCCTGGAGAAAGAGAACATGAGACGATGATTAAGAGGAGAAAAGAGGGAATCCCGATCGACGAAAAATCCTGGAAGGACATCGTCGATACGTGTCTCAAGTTAGGCGTAGATGCAACGAAAATTATGGGTTGATATTTCTCAAGCGACGTAGATTCAGGTTGCTCGTTGTGCCTACCAAACTTGCGTCACGTCTCCATGCGCCGCACCGGACTCTCTCTAGGCGGAATCGGAACGATTCTTTTCTCGTTTCGAACTCTGTGTCTACGCTTAATTAATCGTCAATCTCACATTGTCCCTGCCGACTGAGCAAGATGGAACTTCCCGCGAAACCAAAGATAATCGTTGAGCCTCCTGGACCGAAGGCAAGAGAAATCATCAAGCGCGATGAAAAATTGACGTCTCCTTCGCTGACTAGAACTGCACCACTTGTCGGCGTCAGGGCTGAAGGGGTCTGGGTTGAGGACATTGATGGAAATGTCTACTTAGATTTCGGATCTGGAATTGCGGTCGCCAATGTTGGTCATTCCCACAAGAAGGTTGTTGAAGCCATCAAAAGACAGGTAGAAACGTGCGATCACATCAATAGCTGTGATTACTTTACTGTCCCCCAAGTCGAATATGCTGAAAGACTCCTCGCAAAGCTGCCAGGCAACTTCGCAAAGCGAGTTTTCTTCGGAAATAGCGGGGCTGAAGCGGTGGAGTGTGCGATTAAGATCGCAAAATGGCACTCCAAGAAGCCGTACCTGATCGGTTTCATTGGGGGCTTTCACGGACGAACGATGGGTGCTCTGTCTCTAACAACCACGAATGCTTCTGCCAGAAGATTCTTCTTTCCGATGATGCCTGGTGCCATGCACGTTCCCTACGCATACTGCTATCGATGTTTGTACAAGCAGAGTTACCCGGATTGCGGAATGTGGTGCATCGGCTACATCGAGGACGTAGTACTCAAGAAGCTTATTTCGCCAGACGAGGTTGCAGGGCTCATTGTAGAACCAATCCAAGGCGCGGGGGGCTACATCGTTCCGCCAAAGGAATTCCTCCCAGGCCTAAGGAGAATATGTGACGCGAACAGCATAATCATGATCGCAGACGAAGTCCAGACTGGATTTGGTAGGACTGGTAAAATGATTTCTTGTGAACACTGGAATGTCATACCAGATATCATATTGATGTCCAAAGCCATGGCAGGCGGTCTCCCCATGAGTGCGTGTATCTCAAAGGCCGATCTAATGGATTGGGAACCTTCGGCCCACGAAAACACTTTGGGCGGAAACCCGATTGTCGTAGCTGCTGCACTAGCCGTGCTGGATATCCTAGCAGAAGAGCGGCTGATTGAAAACGCTGAGAAAGTTGGAGGCTACATGCTCAAAAGATTCAAGGAGATCATGGATGAGTGCAACCTAGTTGGGGACGTAAGAGGGAAGGGAATGATGGTTGGCATTGAACTCGTGAAGGACAGAGAGACGAAGGAATACGCAACCAAGGAAAGAGACGACCTCATCCTCAGGACATTCAAGAGAGGACTTCTAATTTTGGGAGCAGGGCCATCTAGTATTCGCCTTGCACCGCCGTTGATCACGACCACAGATCAAGCCGAAATTGGCATCCAGATATTCGAAGAAGAGCTGAAGGCGGTCTCGAAGTAGCAATAAGCGAGTCCGGAAGCCCCAACCGACCCCCCCAAACTTCTTCAAACTCCACGAGGCCATCCACTTCGACAACCCTAGAGATCAACAAATACCGCAAGAAAGGTTACGACAATCCAACACATCTCAAGAGAGTATCGGGGCGGTACTATCTTTGATGCGGCGTATACTCTCTAAGTTCGGCTCGATCAGTGAAGCTTTTCCCGCAGCTTTCACAGCCGCGTGTATGTCCTTTAGCCCGTTCCCTGTGACCACGACCACGACAGTTTCATCGTGATCTACAAGGTTTTCTCGAATAGCTTTGACTAATCCGGCATAACCTGTTGCGCCGGCGGGTTCGGCGAAGATTCCTTCCTCTCGCGCCAGCTTACGCATCGCCTCCAGCACCTCGTCATCGGTTACAGTGAGGTAAGCTCCTTGAGTTTCTCGAACCGCACGCACCGCCCTAGTTCCATCACGCGGAAGGCCGACGCAGATCGAATCCGAAATCGTGTGCGCATCTACAGGGGTGATAGTGTCTGTCCCTACTTTCCACGCATTGTAGCAGGCTGCAGCTCCCTCAGCTTGTACGCCCATAAGTTTGGGTACTTTCTCAATCCAACCCAAAGCCAGCAAGTCGCGTAGGCCTTTCCAGAGCCCTGTTATGATATTGCCATCTCCAACAGCCACAAATATCCTATCTGGAACCGCCCACCCGCTACTGGAACGCTCCGATTTTATGAGAGCTAATTGTTCGCAGATTTCGAATGACGCCGTCTTCTTACCCTCCGCCGTATACGGGTTGTAACCCGTGTTTCTTGAATACCACCCGAATTCCTTTGAAGCGGCGAGGGATAATTCGAATGCTTGATCATACGTCCCCTTCACCAAGAAGACACGAGCCCCGTAAATTAGCAACTGCGCGACCTTGGCTTCAGGGGCGGTGTGTGGCGCGAAAACCACAGCCGGTACATGCGCGCTGGCGGAAAGACCTGCTAGAGCTGCCCCAGCGTTACCGCTACTTGCCGCAGTAATTACCTCGACCCCAAGCTCCTTGGCTTTTGCCACAACAACAGCGCTCGCACGATCCTTGAACGACCCTGTAGGGTTCAACCCGTCATCTTTCAGCCAAAGATTGTGGAGCATGAGCTCCTTGCCCAGTCGTTTAGCGCTGTAGAGTGGCGTCCAGCCAACACGCAGTGGAGGCACAGTCGAGCGATTATCAATTGGTAGGAGGTCCCAATATCTCCAGATAGAGAAATCCTTAGACTTGGAAATATCAGCGGTAGTCACTTGCGATTTAATCTTCTCATAATCGTATAGCACATCCAGTAGACCACTATCGCCATGTTTGGGACAGACATACCGAACCTCATCAGGCGCATACACGGCGCCGCAAAGAGAACATTTCAGGCGACTTACATGCATATACAAACCGTAATTGCAGAATAAGGCAAGTCATGTATTACAATTTTGATTATTCCCATGAGAGATGCTCTCACCCGTCTTCTCACAATTATCGAAACGCTATTGGTGCAGTGCACTAACGTTCGCGGAAGCTGACAAATGCGGAAAGCATAAGTCGTGGGATAGGAGTCGGGCTGAAACAATAGTGATGATTGTTCCGTTGATTGGATTTCTTGATTGCTTTGTCCGCTCAAACTTTGAAAACAAATTGTTCTTTGAACACGGAGGGACAGAGCGCTGATAAACTTAACAGTGAATGAAGTCGGTCTCGAGAGAACGGCGAAGAGATGTCGTGATAGGAACATCATCATCCCTACTTTCTCTCAACTGAAGAACCCGAGTACCGCGCCCAACAAGATCAAGGAACAGCTCAAGCACATAGGGCTTTGGGATATAACGCCCCAGAACTTGTTCAGAATTACATGGAAGAATGAACCCGTACCTAAGGGAGGACTCTTTCGACCCACTCCCAATTACATAGAATTGCCACCCGAGTTGACCGGAGTTGAGGCACGCATAATCGCCTTGGTGGGAAAATGGTTCCCAACAGGATCACACAAAGTTGGAGCATCCTTCGGCTGCCTGATCCCTCCACTTGTTACCGGGCAATTCGACCCGACCGTGCACAAGGCCGTCTGGCCTAGCACTGGAAACTTCTGCAGGGGAGGAGCTTATGATGCGACTCTTCTAGGCTGTGATAGCATCGCCATTCTCCCCGAGCAAATGTCACAGGAACGATTCCAATGGCTCAAAACGGTGGCAGGCGAGATCATCGCCACACCCGGAAGCGAGAGTAACGTGAAGGAGATCTACGACAAAATTTGGGAACTCAAGCGCACTCGAAAAGACATCTTCGTGTTCAATCAATTCTCCGAACCCGGAAACTACCTATTCCACTACGACGTCACCGGGCACGCATTTGATGAAGTGATCAAGAAAGAAACGAAAGGGGGTCACTTTCGTGGAGTCTGCTTCACCACAGGATCCGCGGGCACAATCGCTTCCGGCGATTACCTCAAACAGGTTTACCCAACTTCGAAAATTGCCGCAGGAGAGGCACTTCAATGTCCAACGCTATTGCTGAACGGATATGGGGCTCACAGGATTGAAGGAATCGGCGACAAACACGTCCCCTGGATCCACAACGTAAGAAACACTGACCTAGTCATCGCAATCGACGACAATGACCCGATGAATTTGTTGAGGTTGTTCAACGAACCAGTAGGGCGCGATTACCTGGTGAACGAGATCGGTGTGTCAGGAGAAATCGTCTCTCAGCTTGATGTGCTAGGCATTTCGAGCATAGCCAACGTCCTCATGGCGATCAAGTTCGCAAAGTACTATGAGCTAACGCACAATGACCTCATCCTAACCGTATTCACCGATTCAGCAGAATTGTACCAGTCCAGGCTACAAGAGGCCCGCAAACAACAAGGCGAATACCGCGCGCAACATGCAATTCGTGATTATAGTCAGCATCTAATTGCTTTGAAGACCGACTCAATGATGGAACTTAACCATAATGACCGGAAGAGGGTGCATAACCTGAAGTACTTCACGTGGATTGAACAACAAATGATTGACCTCAACGAGTTGAATCGCCAATGGTACGATTACGAACGCTATTGGGGAGAAATACAAGGATTGACGCCAAAGATTGACGAACTGATTAATGAATTCAACGACAGAGTCGGCCTGTTATGAGGGTTATCTCGGAAAACTAGTTGGACTTTCAACGATGACTGGCACCTTGAGTGAGTCTACGCACCAAGGTTTTGTTATTCATTGATGCTTCAAATTCGGCTATCCGCACTCCTCTCCTCAATTCAATTTATGATGAGGGGACTTCGAAAGCGCTTACATTCAAATGTCAAGCCAATTGCCCGATACTCAACCGAACGAGTATAGTTTAGTTCAACCGATCATTCCATATTCCATTTCGGAGTGATATTGATCTCCGCCCGCTGGAGAAGCTTAGTTGCGTGTTCATTTGCATCGCGAATGATCTTCTCCTCGTTGAGCGATTTAACGACTCTATTCTCCATGATAATTTTTCCGTCGATTATTGTGGTTTCGACGTCTGACCCTTCAGCCGCATACACGAGGTGAGAGACAGGGTTGAAGGTTGGTGTCAGGTGGGGTTTCTGCATGTTCACAATGGCCAAGTCCCCTCTCTTCCCGGTTTCAACGGAACCGATCTGGCCCTGTAGGCCGAGGGCCCTAGCTCCATTGATTGTCGCCATTTCAAGCACAGTCTCAGCGCTCAGGGCGAGGGGATCCATTGTTCTTACCTTTTGTAGAAGTGACGCGGTTTTCATCTCTCGAATCATATCATAGCTATTGTTACTCGGGCCGCCATCACATCCAATACCAACATTTACGCCGGCCTGCATCATCTCTGGCACCTTTGCAATCCCTGAAGATAGTTTCATGTTAGATGAAGGGCAGTGGGCCACGTTTGCGCCCTTGCGGGCCAAGATTGGCCATTCGTTCTCCGTCAACCACACACCATGCGCGAAGACAACATTCGGCCCGACCAGCCCAACCTCGTCCATGAACTCCACTGGCATCTTACCAAATTCCTTCTTCGTGTAACGAACGTCCTCCTGAACCTCGCTCAGATGCATCGTGACCCCCGTACCGAGAAGTCTCGCCCCTTCCGCAATCTGCGCGTATAGCTCGGGAGTGCAACCGCCGAGCGAACGAGCACCGTACCAAACCCTAATCCTGTCATCAGCCTTGCCGTTCCAACGTTTGAAATAGGTTTCAACCTCCCGCAGACACGTTTCAGCGTTCTCGACCATTCCAGGGTGCATGATGCTCTTCTCAGACCCATAGCCTGGTAACCCCATCACAGTCTTGGAGAGAAAGCCTCGCATTCCAGCCCTATCGATAGCCTCGGCGATTCCATCAAAACCGTAACGAGAGTGGAGCAGACTCTCGAGAAATGTGGTCGTTCCGGACTTGATCATCTCAAGCATGCAAAGTTCGGCGCTCACCTTCCCGTCCTGAGCGTCAAAATTGCCTTGGAGGGGCCAAACGAATTTCTGAAGCCAGTCAATCAGCGAGGTGTCATCCGCGCTACCCCGAATGAGAGCTTGCGCGAGGTGCACATGAGTATCAATCAAGCCCGGCAACACGACTTTCCCTTTCGCATCAATCTCGAATTCCGCACGGTGTTGCGGCTTAACGTCAACTGTCTTTCCAACTTGCGAGATCACGCCCTTATCGATGAGAACCGCACCATCGCGGAATACTCGCCGCTGCGAGTCCATGGTGACTACTACACCGCCCTTTATGAGAACAGAAGTCAATTCCATCTATCCAGCAGTTGGCTCACTAGTAATTACGGCTTATTGATCGGTGATTAGAGTAATTGGTCTAAGGGGGATTAGAGTTATTCGCGTATGAGTTCGTCAACGTCTCTGTACCATTTCCGTTTCTCTCCGATCTGTGATCTAAACTTCCAGCCTCTTGTCTTGGGCTCTTTATCGATCCGATCCCGTAAAGCAGTGATCTTTGAGGTCACGTCTACCTTATCTTCCTCGGAAAGTTTCTCGAGAGTTTGTGTTGTTTTTCTCACGTTTTCTAGGTTGGTTGTGAATGTTTTCCAAAGCCCCCAATCGCTGGCGGTAAGTTGCGCCAAATGATCTGCGTTGATTGTGTCATCGTCCGATCCGCCAATCGGATGTTCCCTGAACAGCATGATGGTGTCTATCGCGTCCTTCTCATTCAGTTTGACTATCTGCATTTTCTCTAAGAGGAGCTCTGCGAGAGGAATCGTCGGATAATCAACTTCGAGCCTAGCTTTGAAGTCAATGTCGTGACAGAACTCAAGCTTGTCCAAGAAGACATCGCAATGCCCACCGGTGCCGCTAGTATCGTAAAATACCAGCCTAGACCCAAAAAGGGTTCTTACTCGCACGTCATACTGATATCCAAGCCCGGCGAAGAGAGTGTTGATTCGCTCGGTTTCCTTTTTGTAGGAAGCGAAGTCTATGTCAGTAAACGTGCGTCCGAGCATTTCCTGCATGTAGGAGAATTTGGGGCAATGTATGTGAAACGCAACGGCTCCCATCAACCTCAACAGTACGCCTTCAGCCTTAGCCGCATCCATGATCCGGTTTACTTCTTCAAGGAAGTCAGAGTGCGCATTGCCGTACTTTGCCAAGGGTATCCTGCGAAGAATCAATAGGCCCGCCTAAATGAAACTTCACCTCAACGCCCTACAACGTGAACAAAGGTAATCGGAATACTTAACTGAGCATAATTTCGGTTTATAACCAGTACTGAACATAAGAACGAAGATGTTAAATTCACATACGCCGAGTCCTAAGGTGATCCTCTTATGACAAGTCAACCTGCCGCGTTTGTGAGAAAAGCTTCGGGACTACGCAGAGACGTTTCGTTGCTGGATGTAGTAAGCCTGAATCTGAGCAACATGTCGGGCGGCGCAGCCCTGGGAACCATTGGGTTCACAACCGTGCTGCTAACCACACAGCAGATGTCTGGTGTGAACCTAGTATATGGTTCGATACTCGCATGGTTGCTAACGATTCCGGAAGTCGTTGTTTATACTATGATGACCTCACGTGTTAGCCGAACCGGCGGGGACTACGTATGGGTTTCAAGAGTCTACGGCGGAGCTTTCGGCGGCCCCCTCTCGTTCATGGGATATACGATCGAGACAATGGCATACATGGCACTCATCGCCCTAGCCGCGGTCACGGCAATTGGTTCCGTCGGAGTCTCCCTTGGATACTCAAACATGCTTCCGTTGGCCTTGCCTGGAGACATTCCCGGCGCCAACTTGGCTGGGCAATTCGCTATAGCGGCACTGGTCTTTATCGTTCTTATAGCCGCTAACATGCTCAAACCAAAATTAGGCTTCAAGATCGTAGCAGTCACTGTGATGATCGCCATAATTGCAACATTCGTCGGAATCTTTGCTCTCTTGGCGGCTGGAACATCCGGCGTACAGGGCTACATGAGTTTCCTTAACTCAATTGGCTCCAATACAACGTACACTGCAGTGGCGAACTCGTACACCGGGCCGACGTTCGATTTTGGAGCAACTATCTTCATGCTGCCCTTCTTTGCCATCTTCGTTTACCCATGGCTAAACGCCGGACCTGCAGTTGCCTCCGAAATCAAAGGAAAATCTGCGCTCAAGTACAATGTGGTAATTTCCTCCGTTGTGAGCCTCATAATCGTAACATCCGCATTCGCAGCGATGTACTACGCCGGCGGTTTCAACTTCATCAACGGCGCATTGTCTAACTCGAACCTCGTATACAACTGGTCCTTCAACTTCTGGACTCTAGCGATGGGGGTTTCCAGTACACCAGTCGCGTGGTTCATTGGATTGGGCTGGATACTATGGAACGTCGCTATCATAGCATACGCGATTATCGTACTGTCTCGCTATCTTTTCGCTCAATCTTTCGACCGCTTCTTGCCGGAGAAAATTTCTTACATCAGTCCCAAATATAACTCGCCAACCGTAGCGTTTACGATCAACCTAGTCGGCACCCTAGTGCTAATTGCGTTGGCTTCATTCTTCTACGGGACCCTGGTCTCCCTATACGGAGCCGTCATTGCGTCAATGATTTACTTTTTCTTCATAGGAATAGCCGCGTTACGGTACGCTCTCAAGAATGAGAAGGGCCGCTCGAAAGGTATCTTGGCAACAGCCGGACTCCTAATGGCAATCGTGTTCGCGTACATAACGTACCAATTCCTCGCCTACTCATCAATCTGGGGAGGAACAACGCTAGGGTATGCGTGGGCTTTCGGCAGCTTCGTGGCTGGAGTCGCAATCTACTTCATCTCGAAATCCTACTACGGCAAGCGCGGAATCGATATCACCTTAGCGTACAAGGAACTGCCGCCGCTGTAGCAGTGGCAAATACACCACTAGTCAAAACCTGAGCGGGGCGCTAACCGTCAGCGCCAGCTCTCCTCAGGCCCGCCGCAAGGATTAGTAGCAGTGATTTTGAGAAACGATTAGAATCAGGTTGGCGGCATATCTATTTGAACAATGTCTGTGCTGCGTAGACTTTACCGAGCGCGACTATCCGGAAGTGAGTTGGAAGCTGAGGATTTTCTTGTCTCCGATGTTGACTATTGCTCCCCTTAACATTCCTTCAGGGTATTCGCTTCCAGGATTAATCACCAACGTTCTTCCAATCCTGGTAGTTCCTCTGGATTCATGGATATGGCCGCAAAGGTCCAGAAGCGGCTGATATTTTTCGATCGCGCTACGAATTGCAGTGCTGCCAGCCCCAAACATGACTGCCTGACCCTTGTCAAAGACGGGTTTTGGTGGATAAACGGAGTTGTCGAGTTTCGGGGCCGTATCTAATCCGCAGTTTATCGGGGGTACGTGAATGTTAAACACGCAGTTCTTCTTGTCCGATACCGAGGAAACGAGCTTCTCAGTCATGGCTGCAAGCTCTTCCTCAGTATGATCTCGCGGACATTTCCAGGGAGTGGGATTGCTCCACCCCAAGTTGACCATTTCATGAAGCTCATCAATCTTGAGGACTTTGTGATCGGCATTCTTCACGTGAGGAGTGTCTCGGACGGCATCGACGATTTCTTGGTAATCATCATTTCCACCCGTTAAATAACACGTCACGCCTAGTTCAGCTAGGAAGGGTTCTGCGCGGTCGACCCACTTCGTTAATGCGTCTTTCATCTGGCTCATGAAGACTTTATCCACTTTTTCTTTGGACGCGTTTAGCTCATCCATCTCTGCCTTGCTGCAACGGTAGGGATAGTAGCCGCTGTCGGTTATTTCCTTCTCCAAAAACTTCACTTCGTCTGCGCTGTGTAAGGTTTTTCCGCCCATGTAATCTGCTTTGAACGTTCCGTCGCCGTAGTCAACGATTGGGACGAGCATCTTTCCGGTCATGTCGCCTCCTAGAACCAAGACGTCAGCTTTGTAGAACTTTGCGGCGCTCAATATCTTGTCGTAACATTTGCCAGAACCATGGAGGTCTGTTGCATAGAAAATCTTCGTGAACTTCTTGTCAAGCATGTTTACGCATCTTCAGTGGTTTCGTAGTAAGGACGGCGGTACTATAATTTATCCTTCCTAATTCCAGTCTGGGAAGAGGATTTAATTCTCTTCAGGCGTTCCGTTGCCGGACTTGAAGGCATCGACGGGAAAGTCACGAAGAATGTTCCTTAAGTATAGAGACAAGTCGTGCTCTGATAGGAGAAGAGACTAATGTTTGAGGTCGATGGCAGGACACGCTTGCATGACGTCACTCGGCTACTTGTGAACACTGCGATGGGACGCAACAAAGCTGACTTGGTCGTACGGAATGGCTCGCTTGTAAACACAAACTCCGGCGAAATCATTGAGAATCAAGGAATAGCGATCAAAAACGATAGGATCGCGCTTGTTGGAAATGTCGAAAACACTATCGGCCCCGATACTCAAGTAATTGATGCACGCGGAAAGTGGGTCGCTCCAGGGTTCATTGACGGTCACGTTCACGTAGAGAGCGCTATGGTTACAGGAACTGAATTTGCGAGAGCTGTGCTACCTCACGGTACAACTACGGTTTTCATAGACTCTCACGAAATGGCAAACGTCCTCGGGATGGACGGTGTTCGGTTCTTCATAGACGAAGCCCGCGGACTTCCCCTTAAGATGCTTATCACATTTCCTTCCTGCGTTCCTGCGGCCCCCGGTTTTGAGACGAGTGGGGCTTCATTCGGGCCGAAGGAGATTGAGGAGGCAATGAGTTGGAAGGAAGTTGTGGCCCTTGGCGAGATGATGAACTATCCCGGCGTGTTGGCAGCCGACCCTGCTGTACACGGAGAAATTGCGGCGACGCTGAAAACCGGGCGGGTAGTAGAAGGTCACGCGGTTAATTTGCTGGACAGGGACTTGGGAGCGTATGCCGCCGCGGGGATAAGCTCATGCCACGAATCAACTGAGGAAATTCAGGCAATCCAGAAACTCAGAAATGGTATGTACGCAATGCTAAGAGAGGGATCGGGAGCGAGAAACGTCGCAGATACAATCACGTCTGTTACGAAAGAAAAACTTGATTCACGTCACGTCTGTTTAGTTACAGACGACCGAGAGCCGAACGACCTGCTCAAGGAAGGACATATCGATCATGTCATTCGCAGAGCCATTGAAGAAGGAGTCGACCCGATCAAGGCAATTCAGATGGCGACCCTCAACGTCGCAGAACATTTCGAGTGTGCCAGAGAACTTGGAAACATAGCCCCAGCCCGTTTCGCTGACATTGTCATCCTCGATAAACTCGAAACGATCTCCGTAAACACGGTCATTGCTGACGGAAAAGTTGTAAGTCAAAACGGAAAGTTAACCGCGAACCTGCCGACCCCAACTTACCCAGAAGCTGTGATGCAATCCATGCATCTCAACCGGTTACCAATCTCGGAGGATCTGATTGTCAGGACTAAGGGCAAGAACGACTCCGTTAGGGTTAGGGCGATCGGAGTTTTGCCGACGAATATTCTCACACGCAACCTAGAGTCGGAAGTTCCCGTGAAAGATGGAAAGGCTTTGGCGAACCCACGAGAGGATGTGGCAAAGATAGCTGTCTTTGAGCGCCACAGGGGTTCAGGGAATGTGGCTGTTGGATTTGTCAAGGGACTTGGCCTAAGGGAGGGAGCTGTTGCATCGACAGTGGGGCATGATAGCCACAACTTAGTGGTCGCGGGCATAGATGACGGAAGCATGATCGCGGCCGCAAATCTTCTAGTGCAAAGCCGTGGGGGTATGGTCGCGGTTAAGGATCAAAAACCGCTATCCCATCTTCCCCTACCCATAGCTGGGCTCATGTCGGACAAATCTGTTGAAACGGTTTCAAGGCAGATGGAGGAACTCAAGAACGCGTGGTCAAAATTGGGTTCGAAGCTGCCGTCTCCCACGATTACGCTCGCGTTCACTACACTCTCGGTTATTCCGGAGCTGAGAATTACTGACAAAGGACTCTTAGACACGGTCCAGTTCAAGTTTGTGAACCCTATCATTGAATGAAAACTGAACATCGGGTGAAATTTGAATTCCTACAACGCTTTCGTTCGCTGATTTGTGCAAGTTCAGTTTTCAAGCTATTAGTGGGCCTGAGGATGGTGGGTTAGCCTCGAAGGCGTCAATCATGGCGTGAACGTTATCGGCTAGGGGGTAGAGTATTGGGCAGGTGCATCCGGTGGAGTTGTACTCCTCAACTTTCTTGAGGCAATCTTCTGCGGTCCCGCTGGCTGTGATAAGTCGAACGAGTTCATCGTCTACTAACTGCTTGGCCTTTTCTAAGCCCCCCGGTTTGGCAGGCCATCCCCCCAACGCAGTTTTTACCTCTTCAATCAGGGATTCTTTAACACCGCTGGCTTTGGCGATGTGGGGTTGCTGGCCTAGATACTGGGCGACCAGTGGGCGTGCGCTTTCGATAGCTTTGTCAGCGTCGTCATCTAGGGAACACACGATCAGTTGAGGCCTGTCGATGGCGTCGAACCGTCGACCTCCCTTCGCCGTCCCTACTTTGAGGTGTTCCAAGGCTTGGCGGTTGTAGTTTGGGGATACCAGGTAGTTCAGCAGTAGGCCGTCAGCGATCTCGCCGGTTAGTTCAATCATGTCCCAACCAGTGGCGCCTATGTAAATTGGGATGTTACGGGGTGTAGAAGGATCTCCGTAAACAACATCTAGTCGTATGTCCCGCACCTTCACGAACTCGCCCTCGAATGTGACGTTCTCCATTCGGAAGAGGTGTTGGAGAACAGTAACGTACTCTCGCATTGCTTTCAGCGGTTTCTTCCGTTCGATTCCAACCTTCGACGCTAGCGGGTCCCACCATGCGCCCACCCCAAGCAGGCTACGACCCCCAGACAGTTCATCGAGGGTCAGAAAAGACACCGCAGTCAGAGCCACATTCCGCGTCCAATTGTTTATCACCCCAGTTCCAAGTTTGATCTTGCTGGTGACGGCAGCAATGGCCGCAAGGGGCGTGAGGGCGTCTCGTGCGAGGCGCGATTCGGCATGCCAGATGGCTTCGAACCCTTTCTGTTCGGCATATTGGACGAACTTCATCTCTTCACGAATTCTGTGCTTATCCTGAAGGTAAAGTGCTACGCGTCCCATAGCAGAGGATTGTTGTTGCTTGAACAAGAGTTTTTTGCCCCGACTTAGTACTCCATTAACGGCTTGTTGTCTGTATGCCAAATAACTTGTCAAGGGTTAAAGGTTACACGTATAGAATTGTTCTGGCTTCGCAGACTATGAAACGTTGCCAAGGTTAGGAGTAAGCAGTTTTGCGGGTCGAAAAGACAGTGAATTTCAAGCTCAACGGACAACCGGTTACCGTCAAATGTCCCCCTGCGTATACTTTGCTTGAAGTTCTCCGCGAGGAACTTCACATTACGGGCCCCAAGGAAGACTGTGCTAAGGGTGAGTGTGGGGCATGTACCGTAATCAAAGATGGCCTACCCGTGTGTTCATGCCTTGTGCTCGTTTCACAGGCAGAAGGGTCTGAAATCATAACATCTGAGGGACTTGTCAAGGAGGGTAAGTTGAACCCGGTTCAAGAGGCTTTCCTCTCGGAAGGAGCAGTGCAGTGTGGCCATTGTATCCCAGGCATGATCGTGTCCGCCTCCGCTCTCTTGATGCGCAATCCGAATCCGACGGTAGATGAGATTCGCACGGCCCTCTCAGGCAACCTTTGTAGGTGCACAGGGTACTCAAAGATAATCTCCGCTGTTCAAGAGGCTGCGAAGCAGTGGAGGCGTTAGACTGATGATACGGTCCGAAGTTGACGTGCTAACGCCCAGAAGCCTCGATGAGGCACTGGACATTTTGCACCAAAACCGGAACGGGCTTAGGATTATCGCTGGAGGCTCTGATGTGATTGTTCAACTTAGGGACGGAGTCATCAAGGCGACCGAACTCCTCAACATATCCTCAATCAAGGAATTGAGATTTGTAACAAACGACAATGATCGGATTCACATCGGAGCACTGGCAACATATAGTGACATCGTTCATTCTCAACTTACGCGGGAGCACGCATGGCCTCTTGTGGAGGCGGCGAGGCAGATTGGAGCTATCCAACTTCAAAACACGGCAACGTTAGGTGGAAACCTGGGGAACGCTTCACCAGCGGGTGACAGCCTACCTCCTCTCTACGCCCTCGACGCAGTCGTAGTCACGCGAAGTAAGGCGGAAAGGCGGGAAATTCCAATCGAAAATTTCTTCCTGGCCTACAGAAAGATTGCGCTCAAGCCTGATGAATTGATCGAGCAAGTACACTTTAACGCTCTAGGTGAGCAGGACCGAGGCGCGTACCTGAAGTTTGGACTCCGCGAAGCAAACGCAATCTCAATCGTAGACGTGGCAACAGTATTGAGGCGAAGGGGTAAGAGTGAGACATTTGCTGAAGCAAGGGTTGCTTTGGGAGCCGTCGCTCCTAATATTCGACGGGCCAGAGATTGTGAACAAGCCCTAACGAACAAGACCCTGAACCACGAGGCCTTAAAGACTGCCGCGTCTCTCGCGGCCAACGACGCTAAACCGATAGACGATATCCGGGGTTCAGCTCAGTACAGAAAAGATGTGATAGCTTCTCTCGTGTACGAGGCGTTGAACCAGGCACTTTACGCGAAGAGGCGGGATGGTTAAGCGGTTGCTAGTCAAGGTCAAGGTTTTCGGTGCGCCCTCTCTCGCACTGGAAAGAAAAGAGCTCACTATCGAATTAAACGACAACGCAACAACCGAGGATCTACTGCAATCCCTGCCAGTCAAAGACAAAGATTACCTGTACATCGTTCGGGAAGGAATTAGACTCAATTCCAGATCCAAAATCAAAGATGGCGATGAAATCCTGGTCGTGCCACCAATTGCAGGGGGTTGACAGAACGACAGAACAAACCACCTCCCATCGAGAACAAACGAAATGGGTAGGGAAAGCAATCGTACGTAAAGATGGCCGGGGCAAAGTCACGGGAGAGACAAAATTCTTCTCTGACATGGCCCTGCCAAACATGCTCTACGCAAAGGCGACACGCAGCAAATACCCGCACGCGCTGATCAAGAAGATCAACATAGAGAAGGCCGTGGCTCTTCCAGGGGTTGTAGCCGTCCTAACGCACAAGGACATCCCAGCGCTCAATGGGTTCGGCGTCCTGATCCCTGACCAACCAGTCCTCTGCTTCGATAAGGTGAGGTATCTTGGAGACGCAGTTGCAGTTGTAGCCGCCGAAAGCCTAGAAGCTGCAGAGAGAGCGGCGCAGTCCGTCGAAGTTGAGTACGAGCCACTACCCGTCGTATCCGACCCGCTTGAAGCGATGAAGCCTGACGCCTCCAAAGTTCACGAAAAAGGAAACGTCCTGAGGCATGCAACGGTCAAAGTCGGAGACGTTGAAGCAGCATTCCGCGATGCCGCGGTAGTTGTGGAGAACACATACCGAACCGGACGACAAATGCACATGTACCTTGAGACGGAGGCAGGGATCGCGATGCTAGACGAGCATGAACGGCTCGTTCTCTACACTGGAGGTCAATCCCCCTACCGAGATCAAATGCAGATCTCAAGATCTTTAGGAATCAAACCTGAGGAAATCAGAGTCATTTCTACCCCGGTAGGAGGCGCATTTGGCGGTAAGGAAGAGAACACCATCCAGATCCACATTGCTCTGCTAGCAATGAAAACAAAACGTCCTGTCAAGATGGTATGGACGCGCGAGGAATCCGGTATAGCGGGCATAAAACGGCATCCGATGATCGTGACAACGAAGACGGCGGCCGATCGGGACGGAAAAATCATAGCGAATCAGGTCCGAATAGTGGCCGATACAGGCGCGTATGCATCTCTTGGCCCTACGGTGCTCGACGTTTCTATCGAAAATTCCTGCGGGCCATACCGCATACCGAACATCGATATCGATGCTTACCTAGTCTATACGAATAATGGCGTAGCCGGTGCGTTCCGCGGCTTTGGGGCCCCTCAAGTGAATTTTGCAATCGAATCGAACATGGATATTATTGCAGAAAAGCTGGGCATCGATCGGCTAGAGATTCGCAAGATGAACGCGGTTCATCAAGGCGACATCGGACCTTTCGGATACAAAATGCTCGGCAGCGTTGGGCTCCATGAGACGCTGCTGAAAGCCGAACGCACGGATTTATGGAAGAATCGAATGAAGCACAAATCCAAAGCGTCGGCACCATGGTGTAAGAGAGGGATCGCCGTAACAACAGCTGTCAAAGGGTTTGGTTTCGGCGCCCTTCCCGACTTCGCTGCCGCCTCAATTCAGATCACGCCGACAGGCAAATTCGTAGTGGGAGTTAGTTGCCCAGAGATCGGCCAAGGGGCAGTCACAGCCTACTCCCAGATTGCCGCAGAGGCATTGCACTGCGATATCGCCGACATATACCTCGCCTCCGCCGACTCGCAACTCGCACCAGATACCGGAACTTCATCCGCATCGATGGCCACGGTCAGAGGCGGAAACGCCATCTTGGCCGCCGCGCCCAAGATGAATGAATTACTCCTTGACGTAGCCAGCGAGATAACTGGAGAGCCGAAAGCTAATCTTGAATTCGGTGAATCAAAAATCTCCAGTAGAGAAGAGCCTGGAAAATCCGCAACCTATATCGAGATAGCTCAAAACCTGCTTAGCAGGGGCTCGGAAACCAGGATTGTCGCAGGATTCGAAGTTCCGCGAGTAGACAAACCGGTCGAGGGTAGCATAGAGATTCCTCATTGGTCGTACATGTACGCCACCGCCATCGCCCTGGTGGAAGTTGACACATTGACTGGCGCTACGAAAGTTCTCGAATTCTTCCTCTCACCAGACTCTGGTACGATAATCAACCCGCAATCGTACACAGGCCAATGCGAGGGCGCAATCGTGCAAGGGTTAGGGTTCGCGTTAACTGAAGAAACACAAATCGATAATGGACTGATCAAGACAAACAATTTCACAACATACATCATACCGACCATACGTGACATCCCAGAGATTCAGATTGAACCAGTAGAGACCTACGAAAAAATCGGGCCCTTCGGGGCCAAGGGCTTGGGAGAGATCGGCATAATACCCGTCGGCTCAGCCGTCGCAAACGCCATCTACGACGCCATAGGAATCAGGCTGTTTACCCTACCCGCCACCCCAGAGCGCGTTTTCCAAGCCCTCAAAGGGAACGAGAATCGAGATGGCAGCAAAAGTCAAAGTTAGGCTATTCCATGAACTGAGGTCCACTCTGGGCCAAAGCGAGATAGAACTTGAAGCCAACACTCTTAGCGACGTAGTAGAGTCATTGATTTCAACAGATCAGTCCGTAAAAGACCTGTTTTTTGACACACACGGTAAGCTACGCAGCTACACGATGTTCTACATTAACAATACGCCTCAGACTCCTCCGGAATTAACAAGGAAATTAAATGACGGGGACCTAATCCTATTAGTTCCAACAGCAGCAGGCGGATGAAAACAATTGCGCAGGTTTGACATGTTCGTACCGGAGAACCTAGTCGATCTACTTCAATATCTGGACTCACATCAGTCTGGAGTCGATCTGATCGCGAACGGCACCGACCTGATAAACAGAATGCAACGAAAACAGGTCAGTCCGCAAATACTGGTGGATCTCACAGGATTATCCGAG
>Ga0326727_10005288_pt1 | contig 37126 bp, 23 predicted proteins | sample MB2enrmetagenome_FD_207643 | JGI IMG/M metagenome (GOLD analysis project Ga0326727, IMG submission 207643) | Lab enriched peat soil microbial communities from McLean, Ithaca, NY, United States - MB29MY | ecosystem: Environmental > Terrestrial > Soil > Wetlands > Peat | place: USA: New York... | reverse complement strand
TCAAGCGATCAAACTCACGTCGAATCAGTCCGTGGAACGCAACCAACGCGACGAGGCTGGCTACGATACTCCAACCCTGGCCGAAGCCCGGCCATTCGCCGAAGCACGAGTACGCAGCAGCGACCAGGCCGGTGTAGAGCGGCGCTTCCTCGGTCAACTTCTCACGGTTGCCGTCCTCGGTCAGGAAGTCGAAATCGTTGCGGAGCAGATTGAACGGCGGCCGGGCGATGGAGCGCGCCTTGTTAGCCATGTACACCTGTTTGATCGACATGCCGTCGACCACCGGCTGACCGAAATGGTAAAGGCGCAACGACAGGGCAAGCAGCAGGATTGCGGGAAGCACGAGACGAGAGAGATAAGCGGTAACTTTTACTGGCGGCATCGCCCCTCCATCAAGCCGGTCCAAAAATACCACCGCCTTAGAAAGAGGGAGGAAATTAGCAACGGGCCCGGACAGGGTCAAGTCGGACCGGAATTCGGCAGGAAGTACGCACCTCGGTTCGCTGCAGCGGTGACGATCACTTCGCAATCCGCTGCATATCTCGAGCGCAATGCGGCAGAGAGATTACGGGCCTCGTCTTCGCTCTCCAGTACTGCAAAGACAGTCGGCCCCCACGAGCTTTGGCCGACGCCAGCGATTTTTCTGTCGCGGATGAAACACACCAGCGATTCGATGATGGCTGACGCATATACACCACCCTGGAACGGCGCGAACACTTCGCCGGCACGGGCGTTGAAATCGAACAGAGCCTCGCCGAATGCGCGAATATCGCGCTCGACAAGCGCCGGTAGCATCCCGAGCATCACCAGTCGACAAAGCGCATCGACTGCACTCAATGGGATGGAAAGGCGACTTAGCGCCGCTCGCTCTGCGTCGCCGTGCATGCCGGGGCTGCCGAGCGGCCGTGCCAGGACGATTCGCCAGTCTGCTGGAAATGCAGCGCGGGCGATGAGAGGCGAGAGGCTGCCGGGCGACCCTTGGCCGCCCTCTACCAGGAAGCCGCCATGCTCGAAACCGTGCACGCCCAGGGCCGAGCGCTCACCGCGGCCGATGTGCCGAGCGAGTTCCGAGGCCGAGAGTGGTAGTCGCCATTCCGTGGCGAGACACGAAGCAACAGCCAGGCCGAGCTGGGTGCCGGTTCCGAGCCCGGCATGCTCGGCCGACGCTTCTTCGATCACGATTTCGCAGGGTGTTCCGTCCGCGCGCGCTGCGGTCACAGATTGTAGAAATCGGCGAGCGAACGCAGTCGCGCGTTCGGCGAGCGGGCCCTTCGCACTCCACGACTTGGACTGCTCGGTGCGCACGCGTATGCCCGGGTGTTCCACCATCAAGCCGGCCCCGCCGAAGCGGCGTGCGGGCAGGCAGAGCGTGCCGTTGCGATCGGGCCATTGCGTTCCGTCGGCTGTGAGGCTCAGAAGACCGAAGTGCAATCGGCTGGCAGTTTGCAGACGAACCATGGCAGAAAGCTGCGAATTTGAAGAGGATTTAGTCCGCTTGACGTTCACTGATGACGGCGCTCTGCCGGACGTACTGTTCGAGGAGCGCGAACGCCTCGCGCTCGTAATCGCCCCCTGTCTTTTCTACAGCAGGAGCTAACCTGGCAAGCTCGGCCGCGATGGTCTCTGCAGGTAGGAACGCGGTTCGCGAAGCCAGGATGGCTGCTTCGACGACGGCGTGCTTGGCGCGGTTGAATCCGAAGAAGTCGCGCAACCGGGCGGAGTGGACGACCCGGGCATCGAAAGTCACTCGGTCGCCGCGGTCGTCGCAATCGACGACGCGAAACTCGTAGTAGCGGCAGACGTCGGTCAAAACCTTCCCGCCGACCACGGTGGCCGGCGTCATCGGCGGCAATGGATCCAGCGCGCGAACTGTCGCCTTGGCCAACAGCAAGACATCGTCGGTGACATGCAGCACTCCCTCTCCATGTGCCTTGAGATTCGCGTAGGTGCGTGCGGTTCGAAACGGGCGCAGGACGAATCGCTGCATGGCGGCATCGACGCGGGGTCCCATCGGGGCGACGTTTACGGCTCCGTCCGGACCCATCGTGGTAACGATGCCTTCGAGGATCATGAAATGGAGGTGCGCTGAAGGAATGCGGACGCCGTTGTCGGTACCTGTGGAGGTTCCGGGCGACGCCGGAGCTGCATACCTGCCATGGCGACCAGGATCACGCCTCCAACGAGTGAGGCAAACAGGACGCCGAGCAATAACTCGGCGCCGGCGAGAATCGCGCCGCGCCGAAGTGAAGTGGGAAGAAAGAAGGCATAAACGACAGCTGCCAGCCCCGACGCCACCACGATCGCGAGACCTCTGATAACGATAACTCTGGAGAGCGTTTCGTCGCTGGGAGCGGGAAACAGATAGCCTGCCAGTGAGGCACAGGCAACGACCAGAGCAGCGGCGACAGCGACCAATAGAATGGAGCGAATCGCACCGGGCTCACCTGCCTCCGTCAAGGTACAGCTGACTCGGAATATCGCGAACCGAAGAACCAATGTGACCGTAGCAACCAGTACAAACAACGCCGCAAGGCTCGAGGAATCGAACATCGCTCTTTCCTCTGCTCGTTAACTCCTCTTCCGAGGGCGAAAGTAGCGCGCGACAGGACATCTGTCAACGCACTCGAATGAAAGGGTGCGGTAAGCGCTTAAGGCCCGGCCTGATCTTTTCTGAATATTTTTCTTTTTTTCGCTTGCCAAGCCCCCTCGTGCTGCTTTACAACAGTTGGACCGGCGAGGTACGTCTGGCGGAAAAACTGTTACTTACCGTTTTACTGTTCCGTCAGTGCTTGGCCGGTTCCGGAGGCCGAGCGCGGTAAGTCGCGACCGATCGATTCGCCAAATCATGTCGGTCCGGACCGCGGTTGAGAAAAAGCGCGAACCTGCCGAAGGTAATCGGCTATATTTCTCGCAGGCTCATGGATCGTTGTACTAGCCGTCTCTCCCGGTGATTCGGGGTGCTTCTGTTCCTGTTTCACACTTGGTTTGCGAATTGTAACGCTAGCCAAGATGGTGCGGAAGTAGCTTCGAGACTCCGGGATTCTTGTGTTCGGTTCGGTGTCTGTCGTCATTTTTTTCGGAGGTCTCATGTTGCACTCTCGGAAGCGATCAGCTTTCACGCTGATCGAGCTCCTGGTGGTGATTGCGATTATCGCAATCCTCATCGGGTTGCTGCTGCCTGCGGTCCAAAAGGTCCGCGAGGCTGCCCAGCGCACGCAGTGCCAGAACAACCTGAAGCAGATCGGTCTGGCTCTGCACAACTATCACTCGACGTACAATCACTTCCCGCCGGGTATCGTCGCTAGCCCGATGTACCCCGGTAACACCGTCAACCCGGTGACCAGCTCGCTGCCGATCCCGACGAGCGTCGGCATCGTTGGCTGCGGCGGCGTCCCGCCAGCTACGAGCGACCTGAGCCCGGTGGCGTACACGATCAGCCCCGGTATCGGTACGCTCGCTTTCTTGCTGCCGTACATGGAAAAGTCGGACATCTACAACGAGATGCCGCAGGACTTCTTCAATCTGAAGTCTAACCTGCCTGCCTGGTGCTACGGCACTGCACCGTACGACACGAACGGCTATCCGAACAATACGGTGAGCGCCGGCGGTCAGAACTACACCGGTATTCCGAGCTGGTCCCAGAATCGCGTCAAGTCGTACGAATGCCCGGCCGCTAACATTGATGCTCCGTTCAATGTGACGCTGGGTGTTACGATCGTGACGAACGTTACTCCGAACGGCGTTGCTTGCGGCGTCGCCGACCAGTACTACCTCGCTCCGTTTGCCGTCACCAGCGCTGGCTGCTACTCGCCGAACGTCGGCGGCACCGGCGTTCTGATCGGCTGGCTGGACTACGTTCCGCCGACGAGTGCTCTGTCGATTCAGCAGGGCATTCCGGACGTCGCCACGATCGGTTGCACGAACTACGTTGCAAACGGCGGCTGCGACGGCCAGTGCCCCTCCAGCTTGACCCTGTACCAGTACTTCCAGGTTGCCTACTATGGCGGCGGCGCCTATCCGGCTCCTGCTCCGCCGAGCACGCCTTACAGCAACACGCTGAATATCCCGGGCGCTCCGGGCGGCACGGTTGCTAACTTCCCGATGTACCAATACAACGGGCCGTTCGGTACCAACAGCCAGACCCGTATTACCGACATCACGGACGGAACCTCGAACACCGTCGCCTTCGGCGAAACCATCGGTGGTCAGATCTTCCCCGACGGTAGCACGGACTTCAAACTGGCGTGGGGCGGCACGGGCTGCATCTCGTCGACGAGCGGCTCCCGCGTGCGTGCTGCTACCTATCGGTATTGCAGCCTGCACACTGCCGTCAACAACTTCGTGTTCTGCGACGGCTCGGTGCGACCGTTGACCAAGACTTTGATCTTGACCATCGATCCGCCGCCCTCGAACTGGTACGTGTTCCAGGCCGTCTGCGGTATGCAGGATGGCGTCACGCCTGACTACAGTGTCATCTCCCAGTAACAACGGGTTCTGTTGACACAAGTTCAGGGCACGGGGCAGTTTTCTGTCCCGTGCCTCTTTTCCATTCGTACACCCATAATCCGAACGAGGACCGTATGAGACTAGCAGTACTCTTCACATTCTGTTTCGCGCTCCTTCTCTGCGGATGCGGCGAAAATGTGAAGACCGACCCCAAGACTGTGACGCCGCCGACCGTCAGCAATCCACTGATGTCCGGTGGTGGCAAGAACAGCGCTGGCCAAGGGATGCGGGCTGATTGACCTCTTTCTTTCAGCCCAAGATTTGCGAGGTCAGCATGAGACTAACAGCATTGTTCGCATTCTGCCTGGCGCTCTTACTCAGCGGCTGCGGCGAGAAAACGACGACTGACCCCAAGAGCGTTACGCCTCCCACAGTCAGTAATCCGTTGCAGACAGGCGGCACGAAAACGAGTGTGCACCAAGATAGAGCCGATTGACCTGCTGCTGTAGTGCACACGCCGCAGCCAGCAGCGAAGTTGGTCGAAATAACATCGTCTGGCGTCATCTCCTCATCCAGGAGACGCTGACAGCAGGAATGAGGGCACGGGGCAGATTTCTGTCTTGTGCCCTTTTCCTTTCGCAGTCTCTGCATCCGCGCGCCACCGAGCCGCTCTCATCGTCTAGGATTCTTTCAGCGTCCGTCGGCCGTTACGATGTAGCTGGCTGAGCGTACTCGCCCGCTCGCCTGGACCAACGGACACAACTATACGGCATCTCATGTCCCGGTCGAAAACGACATCTCGGCAGCGCTCCATCGTAAGAACCGCGCCTGTGACGAGGAAGCGAAACCGTGTGCTGATTTTCACGGCGGTCGGTCTGATCCTGTGCGCGGGTGCGGTCGCGGCTTGGTGGCATTACACGACGAGAGCGCGCTTCGCGCATCGATGGGCGGAGGCGCAACTAGCGCTCGAGATCGATGACTTTCCGCGGGCAAGACAGGCTTTATTGTCCTGTCAGGGCGAGCAGCCGGAAGACGCCCGGGTAAGTTTCACGCTGGCGCGAATGGAACGCCGGGCCGGCGATGCAAAAATGGCGCGAAACTGGCTTCTTGACGCCAAACGCCTCGGTTGGCCGGCCGACGAGATTGAAACCGAAGATTTATTAGGGCAAGCGCTCTTGGGCAGTGTCCGTCAAGTTGCACCGCGCTTACGCAAAGTGCTGGATGGCGATCCTTCTAAAGCGGCGGCTGCTTACGAGGCCATCGTCAAGGGCTATGTGCAGATTCACGCGCTTCCGGAGGCGCATCTCGCGTGCCAAGAATGGGTCGCGCGGTGTTCAGGCGACTGGCGTGCTCGCTATTGGATGGGTTGGATCCTGGAAGCTGAAAACTACGGGACCTTGGCGGTCGAGCAATACCGGATTGCAGCTGAAGCCAACCCGGCCGACTTCGACGTCCGCTTTCGGCTGGCCGAATCGCTTCTGAATGTCAGCGACTTCCCGGCAGCACTGCCGCACATCGACGCTTGTTTACAGACCAAGCCAACCGACCCGGCCGTGCGCTTCGCTCGAGCCCGCTGCTTGCAAGCCCTGGGAAAAGACGGCGAGGCCGAGCCGATCTTGCAAGACTTGCTGCGCGAGAACCCTCGCCACGTGCCTGCTCTCGTCCAGCTCGCCCGCTTGCGGTTGGGTCAGGAGAACCCGTCCGGTGCCGTAGCGGCAGCTCGCCGAGCGGTGGAGTTAGAGCCTACAAATGCCGTGGCGATCGGTGCTTTGGCCGAGGCTTTACGTGCAGTACAATCGGATGAAGCCGATGCCTGGGAGGCGAAAGCGAAAGACCTTACCGAGCAAAAAGACCAGGTTAACGTCCTGACACGCGAAGCGGTCTACCACCCGCGCGACGCCGAGGTTCGTTATCGACTCGGTGAATTGCTTCTCAAGCTCGGGCGCAAAGACGAGGCAATCTCCTGGTGGAAGGGCGCTCTCGCCATCGACCCGCAACATAAGCCAACTCGTGACGCTTTAGCGGCTCTCAGTATGCCTCCGTCAATGCCTGCACAGCACTCGACCAGTCCGCCAGCCGACGCATCGTCGCGAAAGAAGACCTCACAATGACGGGTTTCCTGTCAAAATGCCGCCATCGGCCCGTCTCGCGCACCTGCCTGGCAGTGCTGCTTCTCTGCGGAACGATCGCTTGCAACGGCCCGAAGAACCCGCCGGTCGACGAGCTCACGGTCGCAACGGACACCCCTTCGCCCGGATACTTCGAAGACGTTACCGCGGGTTCGGGAATCGATTTCACCTATCACAACGGCCAAGAGGCGGGCAATCTCACCATTCTGGAAACGCTCGGCGGCGGCGTCGCCCTAATCGATTTCGACGGGGACGGGCTGCTCGATATTTTCGTAACCGGCGGCGGCAGCTTTTCCGGGAAAGACAACACGCAGATCGACGGCCTTCCTTGCAAGCTCTATAAGAATCTCGGCTCCTGGAAATTCCAGGACGTCACTGCCGACGTCGGCCTGGACAAGATCCTGTTTTACACACACGGCGTTGCGGTCGCGGACTTCGATCGCGACGGCTGGCCGGATCTGCTGGTAACTGGTTGGGGTCGGTTGGCATTGTTTCGAAACGTTGCCGCGCCCGGCTCGCGCTGGGGCCGCCGATTCGAAGACGTCACCCAACGAGCCGGGCTGACGTCGCGATCGTGGAGCGTAAGTGCGGCTTGGGGTGACCTGGATGGTGATGGTTGGCCCGATCTCTACGTGTGCAATTACGTGGATTGGTCGTTCGCGAACAACCCGCCCTGCCTCACGCGTCCTGACGTTCGCGACACGTGTCCGCCAGGACGCTTCAAGGCTCTGCCGCACATTCTCTACCGCAACCAACACGACGGGACTTTCGCGGATGTGAGCGAGTCTGCCGGCATCTATCAGGGTAACTCGCGCGAATACAGCAAGGGGCTGGGAGTTTTGCTGGCCGATCTCGACGACGACGGGCGGCCCGATATCTACGTCGCGAACGATCAGACGCAGAACCTCCTCTATCTGAATCGTGGCGGCATGCACTTCGACGAGGAGGCGATGCGTCGCGGCGTCGCACGCGACGACCTCGGCCGCGGCAACGCCAGCATGGGCGTCGACGCTGCCGATTACGACGGATCGGGGCATCTGTCGATCTTCGTCACCAACTTCCGCAACGAACTGCATTCGCTGTTTCGGAATCGTGGCGGTGGCCACTTTACGTACGCGACGAAAACGGCTGGCCTGGCTGCCCTCGGCTCAGACACGGTCAGCTGGGGTACCGGCTTTCTCGATTTTGACCTGGATGGCAACGAAGATCTCGTGTTTGTCAGCGGTCACGTCTATCAGCATCCGCAACCACCGGATTCCGTTCGCCAGCGGGCGTTTTTGCTCCGCAATGCTCGGACGCCGAGCGATAAACCGCACCAGGTTCGCTTCGAGAACGTTTCCAGCGCCGGAGGAGCCTACTTCCAAGAGCGACACTGCGGCAGAGGCGTGGCGATCGGCGATCTCGACAACGACGGCCGGCCCGATTTGGTGATCAGTCACCTGAACGAACCCGTCGTGTTGTTACGTAACAAATCGGGGGACGGTTGCCACTGGGTCGGCGTGGAACTGCTTGGCAAGGACCACCGTGATCTGGTCGGCACAAAGCTGACACTCGAGAGCGGCGACCGGCGGCTCGTACGCTGCGTCAAGGGTGGCGGAAGCTACTGTTCTTGCGGCGATCGTCGCGTCCTGTTCGGTCTTGGTCGAGAACAAAGTCTGGAGTCGAATTGTCGCCTGAGCGTGCGCTGGCCCGGCGGGCAGGTGCAAACTTGGGACCGACTCCCCCTCGATCGCTATTCCCGATTGCTCGAGGGTGGAAGCGCCCCGGTGCAGCCGTGACGGCGTGGCCGATGCTCGGCTCGGCACCTGTTATCGCTTGCAGGAGCGGTTTCGTCGGTGAGGCTCGATGGTAGAGCGCATGCCATTCTCCCGTCGGCATTGGTTGGCCCTCATCACGCTCGCGCTCGTGGCGTTCGTCGTGTTCGTTCCCTCGTTGCGTTCCGGATTCGTAAACTTCGACGATCCGGTATATGTCACTCATAACGAGAACGTGCTGAATGGTCTGAACGCTACGGGAATTCGCTGGGCGTTTACTACCTTCAACGAGGCGAACTGGCATCCGCTCACATGGCTGTCGTTGCAATTGGACGCAAGCCTCTGGAAGCTGAATGAAGGCGGCCTCAATCCGTTCGGCTTCCATCTTACCAGCGTCGCAATTCATGCAGTCAACGCGGCGCTGTTGTTTGTCGCTCTGCACTCGCTCACCGGAGCGTTTTGGCGATGTGCGGCCGTCAGTCTTCTTTTCGCCGTTCATCCGCTTCGTGCGGAATCGGTTGCCTGGGTTTCCGAGCGCAAGGACGTTCTCTGTGCGTTCTTCGGCCTGCTTGCGCTATGGGGCTATTCCGTCTATGTGCGGCAGCCGAGTGTCGTTCGCTACCTCGCCGTCATCCTACCTTTCGGCCTCAGCCTGATGGCCAAGCCGATGTTGGTCACATTTCCGTTCTTATTGCTCGTGCTCGACTGGTGGCCGCTGCAAAGGATGCGCGCTCTTCAAGAATGGCGGCGCATCGTGCTGGAGAAGATTCCGCTCTTTGCCGTCGTCGTTGCTGCATGCGTAATTACCCTGGTCGCCCAGAATGAAGGCGGCGCCGTACGTGGCATGGAGACATTCACGCTCGCCGATCGCGTTTGGAACGCAGCAGTGAGCTACATGGTCTATCTGTCTCAGACGGTATGCCCGGTCGGTCTCGTGCCCTATTACGTGCATTCCGGCCGCGAATTGTCGACGGCCTTGATTACCTTGTCGGTTCTGTGTCTGATCGTGGTTACCACGGGAGCAATTGCGCTGCGCAATCGGGCGCCTTATCTCCTGGCCGGGTGGCTGTGGTATCTGGGAATGCTCGTGCCGGTCATCGGGCTCGTGCAAGTCGGCAATCAGGCGCACGCCGACCGCTACACCTACCTGCCCCAGATTGGAGTTCTGATCGCAGTCTGCTGGGGAATCGCAGATTTGGCCAAAGCTCGGGAGAGAATTGCCCTCGGAGCGGCCGTCTCCGCGGCGTTGGTTTTGTCGATCCTCACATGGAGCCAACAGTCGATCTGGAGCGATTCAATCACGCTGTGGAAGCACACAACGGCAGTCGAGCCGAATAACCCGCTGGCCTGGTACAATCTCGGCTCGGCGCTTCAGGAGCGGTCGCTTCAACGGAGCGGCGCCGACAAGCAAGCCGATCTCCGCGCTGCGGCCGACAGTTATGGCAAAGCAGTTGAACTGCGTCCGACCTATGGGCAAGCGCAACTAAGTCTCGGCTATGTTTTCCAGAATCTCGGACGCTGGAACGACGCGATTCAACATTACGAAGCGTATTACATGTTGAATCCGAATGCTTTTGAAGCACGCAGCTATCTTGCGGGTGCATATTGCCAGTTGGGGAATGCGGCGATTGGCAATCAGAATCTCGACACGGCGACTAAATACTTCCAAGCAGCGATCGGCGTGTGGCCACACTCAGCCGAAGCACATTTCTGGCTTGGCTTCGTGAATCTCAATCGCCAGCGTGCCGACCTGGCCATCGTCGAGCTGAAAAAGGCCATCGAATGCGATCCGAAACGACCACAGCCGCACGTACTCCTCGGCAAAGTGCATCAATCGCTGAACGAACAGGATGCCGCCGCCGACGAATTTGAGCGTGCCGCGCGCCTGGCGCCTGGCGATGCTCAGATTTGGTCCGAACTCGGACGCGCGCGTACGTCGCAACAGCGCTGGGTCGACGCAGCCAACTGCCACGCCCGTGCCTTGCAACTGCGACCGGGGTCGGCTCCGCTTCGCAAGGAGTTCGAATCAGCTCTTGATGCTCTGGAGAAAGCCGGAGGCGGACAATTAGCTCAAGATCTGAAGCGCCGTTTCCTCGGCTCCGGGTCGGCCGAGCGCAGTCCGCAGCCGGCTCGGGTTGAGAACGACTGATGAAACTTGCCGCATCTCGATCCGTAGTAGCAAATCGCGACGACTGGCTGATGGCCGTCGTGCTGGCGTGCGTCGTGCCGCTTGTTTTTTTCCGGGCGATGGAGTGTGGTTTTGTCAATATTGACGATCCATTTTGCATCAAGAACGTGCCCGAGGTCACGGCCGGTCTTACGCCGAACGGGTTTGCCTGGGCATTCACGACTTTTCGCCTCGGTAATTGGCATCCGTTGACATGGCTATCGCTTCAGCTCGATTCGACGCTGTGGCCCGGCTCTGCAAAGACCGGCCCGGATCCGCGTGGTTATCATTTGACGAACGTGTTATTGCATGCGGCCAATGCGGCCCTACTTTTTCTGGCCTTGCGCACTTTGACGGCGGCTTACTGGCGGAGTGCCGTGGTTGCTCTGCTGTTCGCTGTCCATCCACTGCGCGTCGAGTCGGTTGTGTGGATATCGGAGCGCAAGGATGTTTTAAGTGTTTTTTTCGGCCTACTCGCGCTTGTGGCATATGCGCGCTACGTTCGTTTGCCGACACGGTTTAGCTATCTGTTGGTCTTTCTGGCGTTCGCGTGCAGCCTGACGTCGAAACCGATGCTCGTGACGCTGCCCTTCGTACTTTTGCTGCTTGACTGGTGGCCGCTGCGACGAGCGTCGGTAATGGGAGCCGCGCCAGCGGCCGCGGCCGATGCGGCGAACAAAGCGCCTGGCGTTCTGCTCAAACAGCCGAATCGACGAAATTCTGAGCCGGTTGGCGCCGGGTCGCGCGTCGCTGTTCTGGAGAGCAAAGCTGCACTAGCTCTCAAGAGCGCGCCGAATCCGTCGCCGGTCGCTGGCGCGAACGAACGAGCCTTTGCGCTGTGGCCGGGAGGCAACGCGTGGCTTCGACTTGCGCTCGAGAAACTGCCGCTTCTTGTCTTAGCAATTGCGATTTCGGCGGTGACCATTGTCGCGCAACAATCCCGCGGGGCAACGCGGGGCGACGACTATCCGTTCGTCGCTCGCATCGAAAACGCCGCAATAAGCTATGTCGCTTACTTGTCGAAGTCGGTCTGGCCAACCGGACTGGCAGTGCTGTATCCGCACCCGCTGTCGCCGGGCGGCGGTGGACTGTCGACCGTCGGTGTTGCGGCAGCTGCCGCGCTGCTGATCGTCGTAACCGTGGTTGCGCTGCTGCTTCGACGCAGGGCACCGTACATCCTTGTCGGCTGGCTCTGGTTCCTCGGCACGTTGGTGCCGACGATTGGGATCATCCAAGTTGGTGGGCAGGCGTACGCGGATCGGTACACCTATTTTCCGCAGATCGGCCTACTGCTCGTGATTTGTTGGGGTGCGGCTGATCTCGCCGGGCAGCGAGCGAAGCGGTTGGCCCTGGCTGCGGCTGCCGTCGCGGCCGGGGTTCTGGCGGTGCAGACCTGGCAGATCGTTCCGGCTTGGAAAGACTCCATCGCGCTCTGGGAGAACGCGCGGCGCGTGACCGAGAATAGTTCGGTCGTACTCGCATGCCTCGGCGATGCGTATGGCGAGCAATCGGATCAACCAAATCTGATGAACGCAGCCAAGATTTATCGAAAATCGATCGCCGTCGACGGAAATCTGTTTCAATCGCACGCCGGTTTGGCCGGCGTTCTGTCACGACTGGGCGACTTCAAACACGCCGCCGACGAGTACAAGATCGCCTGCGATTTACAGCCACTCTTCCCGATCGTTCACTCCGAGTACGGGGTCGCGCTCTACGCCCTGAGAAAATTACCTGAGGCGCGGGCCGAGCAGGAAACAGCGATCAGACTCATGCCGGACTATCCGATCGCTCATCGGAACCTAGGTCAGGTGGCACTGGCACAACAAGACTTTGAGTTGGCTGCCAAGGAGTACACGGAGGCGCTGCAGTTTGGCGTCGCGTCATTCGATGTCCACCTCGGCCTGGGCATAGCCTTGTACAAGACCGGAGAACACGGGGAAAGTCTGAGACACTTGAAGGCAGCAGTTGAGCTGGATCCGACTTCCGATTTGGCTCTTTTCCATCTCGGCCAGGTGCACGAAGCACGAAACGAGCTCGAGGAGGCACTGGCTTGTTACGACCGAGCCGTTCAAGTTCAGCCACGACAGCCGCGCAATCTCTACGGCAAAAGCAATGCTTTGCGGAAACTTGGCCGCGAAGGTGAAGCCAGCCGCTGGCAGGCAATGGCTCGCCAATTAGACGAAGCAATGGGTAGGCCGCCGCGATGAGTCTCAACAAGAGACAAAACGATTCGACAAACCGTCGGAAATGGTTGATCGCGGCCGGCCTGGCGGCGTTGACGTTCATTGTGTTCGCGCCGGCGCTCGATTGCAAATTCGTCAATCTCGACGATCCGGACTACGTGACCAACAACACACGGGTCAAAAGCGGCCTGACGCTCGACGGAGCAAGGTGGGCGCTGGCGACGTTTTCCTACGGCAATTGGCATCCGTTGACGTGGTTATCCTTGCAATTGGACGCGACACTGTGGCAATTGCCGGAGGAAGAGGGACCAGACCCGCGAGGATTCCATCTCACCAACGTGCTGGTGCATTCAGCGAGCGCCGGCCTTTTGTTCCTGACTCTCGAGGCGCTGACCGGGGCTCTTTGGCCGAGCTTGATCGTGGCCGCGCTTTTCGCAGTTCATCCTCTGCGAGTCGAATCCGTGGCGTGGGTCGCTGAACGGAAGGACGTGCTCAGCACGTTCTTCGGCATACTCGCTCTGCTTGCTTACGCGGGCTATGTGCGGCAGCGAACGCTACTTCGTTATCTAGCAGTGTGCGGTGCGTTCGTAGTCAGTTTGATGTGCAAACCGATGATGGTCACGTTGCCCTGCCTGCTATTAGTTCTGGATTGGTGGCCGTTGAGTCGCGTTCGGACCTGGCGAGATTACGGGCGACTGTTTCTAGAGAAATGTCCGCTGTTCGCCGTGGTTGCACTATCTTCGTTCGTGACTTTCATTGCTCAGTCGCGCGGTGGCGCGGTCATGCCGCTCGAGACTTTTCCGATGTCCGCTCGCTTTGAAAACGCGGCCATCAGTTACGCGGAATATCTGAAAGAGACATTTTGGCCGGTGGGGTTGGCCGTGTTTTATCCGCACCGGTATTACCCGTGGGGAGCCGGACTGGCATTGCCGACGGTCATCGGTGCAACGGTCCTGCTGGTTGCGATCACCGGCATAGCGATTTATTTGTGGCGAAAGGCTCCTTATTTTCTCGCCGGTTGGCTGTGGTACATCGGCACTCTGGTTCCAGTGATCGGCATCATCCAGGCTGGCGACCAGTCGCACGCGGATCGATACACTTATTTCCCGCAGATCGGCATCCTCATCGCGGTGTGCTGGAGTGTCGCAGCGCTCGCGCAACGGTGGCCGACTTACTCGTTGGCAGCGAGCGCGGTGGTTGTGCTCTGCCTGTGCGTCCTGACGCGTGAGCAAATAACGCACTGGCAAGATTCGGAAAAACTATGGCGACACGACCTGGCAACAGTCGGTAATAATCCGCTCGCTCTAACGGACCTCGGCGTCGAATTGGACGCTCAAGGCCGGCCGAAGGAAGCCGACGACAGCCTGCGAGCATCGCTCGCTCTCAGTTCGAATTCGGCTCTAACACACATCAATCGCGGCAATCTGCTCCTGACGCTGAACAGACTTCCCGAGGCGGAGATTGAATTCAGCAAAGCCTGTGAGCTGGCTCCGTATTTCCCGCATCCGCGTACTCAGTTGAGCGAAGTCCTACTCCGCCAAAACAAGCTTGAAAAGGCCGAGGAGGAAAACGCGAAAGCCCTCGTGCTGGCGCCCGATCTGAGCGCGACCTGGTGTAACATGGGCTTTATTGAAACGGCGAAAAAGAACTATGAGAAGGCGGCGGAGAATTTCGAAGAGTCCATTCGCCTCGATCCAAAATACTCGGCAGCGCACACCGGCTTGGGCATGCTTCTTTTCTCTCACCTGGGCAAGAAACAGGAAGGCCTCGAGCACCTTGAAAAAGCGGTCGTGTGTAACAAGCGCTCCGGTGAAGGGCATTTCTTCCTCGCGTTGGCGTACGAATCGCTCGGTGACCGGGACAAGGCGACGGATCACCTCGAAAGTGCGGCCAGATTCAGCCCGGGCCTCTCGCAAATTTGGGCGAAGCTTGCGACGCAATATTACCTGCAAAGACGATTCACAGACGCTGCCAACTGCTTTCAGCGCGCCGCCGAAGTGGAACCGAACATTGCGACTCGCCAAAAGTACTTGGATCAGGCCCGCCGGCTCGAGGGGAATCCATTGAATTCGCTTCGACCAGGATGATGCGTCTGGTGGCCCGGAGATATTCGTGCGTGGCAAGTTCAAGTAGCATTCCGGATAGACGATGCCTCTTTTGAATCTTCAACACCGGCTGCGTTATTCACGCGAGATTCTCATCGCTGTCGCGCTGGTAGTCGCGACTCTCGCGAGCTTTTACCCCGCGCTAGGCTGCGACTTTATCAATTATGACGATCCCGATTACGTTGTTAACAACACACACGTAACTTCCGGCCTGTCGCTCACGAATTCAGAATGGGCGTTCACGACATTTACGAACGGCAACTGGCATCCGCTGACGTGGTTGTCGCTGCAACTGGATGCCTCGCTGTGGGGCACGAAGCCTTGGGGATTCCATCTCACCAACGTCGTCGTGCACGCGTGCAATACGGCGCTGGTATTTCTTTGCTTGCGATGCTTGACGGGCGCCGTGTGGCGCAGTGCGGTTGCCGGGCTATTATTCGGGGTCCATCCGTTACGCGTCGAATCGGTTGTCTGGATATCGGAGCGAAAAGATGTTCTGAGTGTCGCATTCGGCTTACTCACCTTGCTGATGTATGCCGCGTATGTCGAACGGCGATCTATCGCCTGCTACGCCTTAGTGTGCGTAGCATTTGCTTTGAGTCTTCTGTGCAAGCCGATGCTCGTCACTCTACCCTGCTTGTTGCTCGTATTGGACTGGTGGCCACTGCAGCGTTTTGTCGCGCTTTACGACGTCCGCAAACTGCTCGTCGAGAAACTGCCGTTATTTCTGTTGGTGCTCTGCTCCGTTTACCTCACTTATCGGGCGCAGGCCGAGCACAGCGCCGTCGGCACATTGCAGACTTTCCCGCTCGCATTGCGTATTGAAAATGCCTCTGTCAGTTATGCGATCTATCTTTGGAAAACCGTCTGGCCCGGAAACCTGGCGATTTATTATCCGCATCCGATTTACGGACCATTGCCGAGTGGGGGCATCCCGGTCGAGACAAGCATCATCAGCGTCCTGGTGCTCTTGACGCTGACCATTGGCTCTATTCGGTTACGAGGGCGGGCACCGTACCTATTGGCCGGCTGGCTTTGGTACCTGGGTACGCTGGTCCCAGTCATCGGCCTCATTCAGGTCGGCAGCCAGGCATACGCCGACCGCTATACGTACTTTCCGCAGATCGGCGTGATTCTCGCCATCTGCTGGGCGGTTGCCGATCTGACGGCCGGTCGAGCACGCTGGTCGCTCGCAGTTGGAGCGGCTGTCGCCGTTGGTTTGATCGCCGTTACCGTTCAGCAGATCGCCGTTTGGAAAGACTCGGTCAGCGTTTGGCAACAGGCGCTGGCGGCGACGTTTTCAACCGCTACAGCCCAAGTCAATCTGGCAGCGGCGCTGGAACAGCGCCAGGATTTTGCCCGAGCTGCGGAATGCTACCGCAAAGCAGTCGAGTACGAGCCGACCTCATTCGAAGCACACCGTAAGTTGGGACATCTGTACCTCTACCGTCTACAGCAATTTGACGGCGCGGCGCGGGAGCTAGCGGCGGCCAACGCGCTGGCCCCGCATCGCCCCGACGTGCTCGCAGATCTAGGGCGCGCGGAATTTCTTCAGAGGCGATTCGGTATAGCGGATGGCTACTTCAAGGAAGCGTTGGTCCTGCAGCCGAATCTGTCGATGGCCCGCGTCGGCCTCGGTTTTTCGCTGTGCACACAGGGGAAAATGCGGGACGGATTACAGCAGCTCTTGGAGGCCGAGAAGTACGACCCGCAATCGGCCGAGGTCCACTCAGCAATCGGTGCGGTACTGGAGCAACAACGCGACCTGAAGGGTGCGGCCTATCATTTCGAACAGGCGTTGCGTTACCGGCCGGAGGTGCCCGCGCACCGCGCTCAACTCGAGCGGGTTCGGCGCGCGCTCGCGCAAGGAGGCGGTTCGGGATAGAGCAGAAATTGCCCGTGCGACCGTTCTGAGAACTGATTTGAATTCCGCCTTCGCCCGATGCGAGGCGTTAGCTAGGCTAGACGATATGACCCCCGCGACACCTTCGGCCTCGCCGTACGCTCGGCGTGACTGGATTGCCGCTCTCGGCTTGGCGATTGTAACGCTCGCCGTCTATTGGCCGGCACTCAATTGCGAGTTCGTCAATCTCGACGATTCCAGCTACGTCCAATTCAACCCGAATGTCAAGGAAGGACTGACCGTTCACGGGGTGAACTGGGCGTTCAGCACGTTCTACCAGGCGAACTGGCACCCGCTCACGTGGCTGTCCTTGCAGCTTGACGCGACGCTGTGGAAGAACAACGCCAACCTCGATCCGCGAGGGTTTCACCTGACGAACGTGTTGTTGCACGCGGCGAACGGCGCGATTCTCCTGTTGCTACTACGATCGCTGACCGGCGCCTTCTGGCAGAGTCTCAGCGTCGCCGTGCTCTTTGCACTGCACCCGCTGCGCGTGGAGTCAGTTGCCTGGGTGACCGAGCGCAAAGACGTTTTGAGCGCATTCTTCGGACTGCTGGCCCTGTGGGCCTACGCCCACTACGCTCGACGACCAACGCTGCAGCGCTATCTGGTCATGGTTGTCGCATTCGTTCTCAGCCTTTTGGCCAAGCCGATGCTGGTGACGCTGCCGTGTCTGTTGTTGGTCCTGGACTGGTGGCCGTTACAGCGCGTTAAAGTGACAAAGGACTGGCAATGGCTGGCTGTCGAAAAACTCCCGCTTTTCGGCTTTTCGTTCCTGTCCAGTGTCGTCACGTTTTTCGCACAAAGAGAAGGCGGTGCGGTTCGCGATTTGGCGGGCTTCGCTCTATCGTTACGAATCGAAAACGCCGTCATCAGCTACGTGACGTATCTTAGTAAGACGTTTTGGCCTCTTGACCTCGCGGTTTTCTACCCACATCCGGCTTACGCGTATGACGGCGGCTCCGGCTTGTCGTTCGAAGCTGTAGGGGGAGCGGTCCTCGTACTGATTGTGATTACGGCTGCCGCCGTGAGGCTGCGAACGCGTGCGCCGTACCTCATGACGGGTTGGTTGTGGTATCTCGGGACTCTGATTCCGGTGATCGGCTTGGTTCAGGTGGGACTTCAAGGCTATGCGGACCGTTACACATATCTGCCACAGATCGGCGTCCTGATAGCGATTTGCTGGGGTGTGGCGGACATGGCTCGAGCCCGACCGCGACTGGCACTGGCCACCGCGGGCGGCTGTGCATTGGCGTGCACGTTGCTTACTGCCAGGCAACTGCAATTCTGGCAAAACTCGGACGCGCTTTGGAAACACGCCTATACCGTGTCCGGAAACTGTCCGACTGTTTTGGTCAATCTAGGTGAGGTTTGCGAGCGCGCCGGCGACAATGACAAAGCGTTCGAGTACTTCAGCCGAGCTGTCAAATTCGATGCGAATTCGGCTCAAATACACCTTGATCTCGGCAACGCCCTGGTGCGCCAAAACCGAAACGACGATGCAATCAAAGAATTCGAGCTGGTATGCGAGCTCGCGCCGCGTTCCCCTTATGGTTTCACGAACTTGGCAAACATCCTTTGGAAGCGCGGAAAGCTCGCCGATGCGAAAGCGCTGTTCGAAAAGGCTCGTGCGTTGGCGGAGGACTTGCCCGAGAGTTTTCTCAACCTGGGTTTGATCGAAGAAGCGCTCAAGGACTTCCCCGCGGCCGCGGAAAACCTGCAAAGGGCCCTGGAGCTGAAGCATAACGATTATCCGAGGGCACGTGTCGCACTTGGCAGCGTACTGGTGCGCATGGGCCAGGACGAAAAGGGCTTCGCTCTTCTCGAAGAGTCTGTCAAGGCCAGGGCGAATGACGTCGAAAGTCACTATCGGCTGGCTGAGGCGCTGGCCGAGCGAGGCAATTTCGATGGTGCGATTGCTCATTTCGATCGCTCGGTCCACCTGGACGCCAAACTTGGGCCGGCATGGTCGGGACTCGGCATCTGCCTGGCACGCAAGGGGCGCGACGCCGACGCCCTGGAATGTCTCTCGCGAGCGGTCGCCTTGAATCCACGCTCGCTCCAGAGCACACTCGATCGTCTGGCGGCGCTGAACCGACCGGATCTGGCCGCAAAACTGGCCGATCGATTCCGCTCCAATTCGGCGGATGCTAGCGGCGCGGCCCGCAGCTCAGCTCCATGATTCTGAGAGAGGACGAACCGAGTCACATCCATGCGTCGCATCGCGGAACTCCTCGCCGAAAGCTCGCGGCGGAACTGGCTCATCGCCGGTAGCCTGGCCGTTCTAGCGTTCGTCGTGTTTATTCCCGCGCTCGACGCCAAGTTCGTGAACTTCGACGACAAGGACTATGTCGAAGAGAACCCCGGTGTCACGGACGGGCTGAGTTCGACGTCCATCGAGTGGGCATTCACGACATTTCACAACGCGAACTGGCATCCGCTGACGTGGCTATCGTTGCAGCTCGACGCGTCTCTCTTCGGACGAGGCCCGCAGGGCTTCCACCGCACAAACGTGCTGATCCATGCAGTCAACACGGCGCTACTGTTCTTGGCCCTGCGCGCATTCACCGGTGCAGTCTGGCGAAGTGCGGCCGTGGCGCTGCTTTTTGGGATTCACCCGCTACGCGTCGAATCGGTTGCCTGGATCTCCGAACGAAAGGATGTACTCAGCGCGTTCTTCGGACTCTTGGCGCTTTGGGCCTATGCGGCGTACGCTCGTGGCGCGACGACTCGACGATTGACGATCGTGTTTCTCGCACTAACGCTGAGTCTGCTTTGTAAGCCGATGTTCGTAACTCTGCCGTTTCTGTGCCTGGTACTGGACTGGTGGCCGCTCGGGCGCTTAGCAAAACGCGACCCGGACGTGAACGAGCCTGATAGAGCATCCTCAGCAAGAGCGGCAGGTGTTGGAGTGCTGTCTGGATCGGCAAAGACCGGTGCTGCCGCCAAGACTGTCCCTTCCACAATGCCGCCGTCCGCTACGACAAAAAAAATCGCGTCGGCAGCCCCTTCGGGTGAAGAGGTTCGCGGCTGGCTCCGGAATAACCGCCAACTTGTGGTCGAAAAGCTGCCTCTCTTCATCTTGATCGCCGCCTCGGCGGTCGTGACTTATGTGGCCCAGAAAGAGGGCGGCGCCGTCGGCGATACGCAGAAGTTCCCGCTGACCATTCGCCTGGAGAATGCAGCAGTCAGCTACGTGTCCTACGTGGCAATGACGTTCTGGCCTGTCAATCTCTCGCCCTTTTACAGCCATCCCGGCTTGCCGGGTGAAGCGATGTCGATTTGGAAACCGGTGGCGGCCGGTCTCTTTTTGGTCGTCATTACTGCGACAGCGATCGCTCTGCGGCGGCGGGCGCCGTACTTGCTCGCGGGCTGGTTGTGGTACGTCGGTACGCTCGTGCCGGTCATCGGTCTGGTACAGGTCGGTCATCAAGCGATGGCGGATCGCTATTCGTACTTTCCGCAGATCGGCTTGTTGCTGGCGGCCTGTTGGGGAAGTGCTGATGCAGTCGCATTCGGCGGAAGAGCTTGGCGTAAAGCTGTGTTGGCGACGTTCGGGTTGGCAGCGAGCGCGCTCGCAATTTCGACCTGGATCCAAGCCGGTTACTGGCATGATTCCGTCAGTCTGTGGCAGCACGCAATCCTCACTACCGGCGCCAACGAGTCGGTTTTGTTGAATTGCGGCAGCGCCATCCAAGACGAGGGCCCGAGGTTCTACAAGGACGCAGCACAGTGGTTCGAGCGAACCTTGGAGCGCTATCCGAATTCAGCGAAAGCGCTCGCCAATCTTGGCTACCTCGTGTCGGAGGAGGGGGATCAGCAGAAAGCGTTGGACTTGATTCGAAGATCGCTCGATATCGAGAACAGCGATCCGGAGGTGCATTCCAAGCTCGGCATCGTTCTCTTTCGACTCGGTGACTACGAGGGAGCACTGCGCGAGCAACAGTTCGCCGTCGATCATCAACCACAGCTCCACGGCGCCTGGGCGCATCTCGGCGAGGTCGAAGTGAAGTTGGCGGAGCGGGACGCCGACACGACGCGCCATCTGCAGCGCGCCGCGGATTGCTACAAAAAATCGCTGCATCTGAAGCCCGATGCGCCCGAGGCTCACAGTGTGCTGGGGAATATTCTGATTCGGCTCAACAACGAAGCTGAGGGATTTTCCCACCTTCAGGAGGCGATCCGCCTCGATCCGGAATACGCAGACGGGCATATCAATCTGGGTAAAGCGCTGGCCGCTCGGGGCGGCATGGATGCGGCTGCCGAACAGTTTCTCGCGGCGATCCGCATTAAGGAGAAAGAGCGCAGCCTCAACCCCTCAAAAGCCGGCGACCAATCGCTGGCGCTGGCCTGGTTCAATCTGGGAGCTGCCCGTAACTACCAGGGCAAGTTCGACGATGCCGTGAACTGTATGATGAACGCTGTTGACTACGATCCTCGGGAAGAAAAATACGGCAGTTACTTAAAAGCCTACGTAGAGCATCTGCGTAGCAAAATGAACTATCAGCTGCCCGGTCCGTTGCAAGACAGACTTCGGCGAATTGAATCGGGCGATTCCGCGACACGCGCGTCATCGCCAGCGCCAACTCGTTGAGGATCTCGGATGGCGTCGATGAAAGTCCATCTGTTGCCCGACTCACGCCGCGATTGGATCGCCATCGTGGTTCTATTCGCGATTGCATTCGGCGTATTCGCTCCAGCGCTGCGTTTTCCGTTCGTCACCTTTGACGATCCTTACTATGTCTTTCAAAACGCCAACGTCCTGTCCGGGTTGAATACCAACTCCATCTATTGGGCGTGGACGACGTTCGATCAGAGCAACTGGCATCCGTTGACGTGGATGTCGTTGCAGCTCGATGTCTCGCTGTGGGGGCCGAACGCGGCGGGCTTCCACTTCACGAACGTATTTCTGCACGCGGCCAACGCTGTTTTGGTCTTCGTCGTATTGCGTGCTCTGACCGGCTCATTCTGGCAGAGCGCCGCTGTGTCGTTGTTGTTCGCAATACATCCGCTTCGCGTCGAGTCGGTTGCCTGGGTCACCGAGCGAAAAGACGTCCTGAGCATCTTCTTCGGATTACTGGCGCTGTGGGGGAGGGCAGCCTACGTGGCGGCTCCGTCTCTGCCACGATATGTGCTTGTTGCCGGGGCACTCGCGCTGAGCCTATTGGCTAAGCCGATGATGGTGACATTGCCGTGTCTTTTCCTCGTGTTGGATTGGTGGCCTCTCGGACGGATCGGTCGGCCGCGCGATTGGGTTTGGCCGATACTGGAAGAGCTGCCGCTGGCGGCCCTGGTCGTGGGTTCTGCAATTCTCACGTACCTGGCGCAGTCCGGGCGCGGCGCGGTGCAGGACCTCGAGACACTATCTCTACCGTTGAGGGTTGAAAACGCAGTCGTCGCCTATGTTCGGTATCTAACTATGACGGTGTGGCCGTTTGATCTGGCGGTCTATTATCCGCATCCAGGTGCGAACCTGTCTGTTTGGAAGATCGTTGCCGCGACTGGCGTACTGGCGACGATCACCCTGGCCGGAGTGTTGTTGCGGCGGCGGTCGCCTTACCTGCTGGCCGGGTGGCTGTGGTATCTCGGTACCCTGGTCCCGGTCATCGGCCTGGTACAGGTAGGGAGTCAGGCGATCGCCGATCGCTACACGTACTTTCCGCAGATTGGCGTGCTGATCGTGATCTGTTGGGGAGTCGCGGAACTCGCCGGGTCCTATAGCCGAGAGGCGATCCTGGCTGTCGTGGCGGCAGCGATCGCCCTGGGCGTGGTGACGCATCGACAACTGCTTCTTTGGCGCGACTCCATCGACCTTTGGCAACACACGCTTGCCGTTGCGGGTGAAAGCGCCACAGCCCGCATCAGCCTGGGGCGCGCACAGGAAGATCGCGGTCAAATCGAGTCCGCTCTCCACAACTATGAGCTGGCGTTACAGGTTGAACCCGACTCACTCCTGGGCTTGACCTGTATCGGCGCCTTGCTGTCGAAGCTAGACCGCCCGGATGAAGCACTGCCTTACCTCTTACGTGCCCGCGACCTCGAGCCGCGCTCGGCCATGACCCATTCGTACCTCGGAGCGGTGTACTTTCAGCAGAAAAAGGCAGACGCCGCCCTTGAGGAGGAGAAGGAGGCCCTCGCCCGTGACCCGAGCTTCGCTCCGGCGTATTGCGCCATCGGGCAGATCGAGTCTTCTCGCGGGAACGTGGAAGTGGCTGTGGAAAACTTAGAAGAGGCGCTTCGTATAACGCCGAATCTTGCCGAGGCCCATCTTGCGCTGGCTGAGATTCAGGTGAAGCGTGGAGAAAAAGACTCGGCCGTGGCGCATCTGACCGCCGCCGTGCAGTTCAAGCCCGGCTTCGGGCCGGCTTTGGTGCTGTTGTCCAAGACGCTGAGCGGCATGGGCAAGGATGCTCTCTTAAAAGGCGATCTCCCGCGGGCACTCGGCTATCTGGGACTTGCGACGAAATACGATCCGCAAAACGGCGAGGCATTCCTCGAATCGGGTAAGGCACTCGAGGCGCGCAGGGATTTTGACGCCGCGGCGGGTTACTTCGAGCGCGCCGCTCAGCTCAACCCGAAATCGGCGGAGTCGCTGTTCTATTTTGGCATTGCCCTGGCACGGCATGGTCAAAGCGGACCGGCGCAAAAGTATCTGGAAGAGGCCGTAGATTTGGATCCTGCAAACGCGAAGTTTCAATCCGGTCTGGCTCAGGTTCTGGACGCAGTTGCGGCTGGTGAAGCCGCCGAAGGTAACCCGTCACGAGCGACCATCACCGCGCGTCGGGCTCGCTCTCTCGCCGCAGCGGCCGGTAACGAAGATTTAGTTCGACAGATCGAGTCGCAGCTAAAGCTCTACGAACAGGGTGAATCCGGCAAACAGCCTTCGAATGCTCGGCCATAATCTTCGTCGAGTGCGCTTTATTTCCTCGCCTGACTCGAGTTGCCTGCCCCCGAATCGCAATGCCTCAACCTCGCTACGACTGGATCGCCGCCCTAGCGATCGCTGGAATCACCTTGGCCGCGTTTGCGCCGTCGATCGGCTACGGGTTTGTCTCGTACGACGATCGCGAATATGTCACGTACAACCCGCACGTGCAGGCCGGCATCGACGCCGATGGCATCGTATGGGCGTTCGGGTTTCACAACGCGAACTGGCACCCGCTGACGTGGCTGAGCCTCGAACTGGACGCGACCCTTTGGAAGTCGCCGAGCGGTGAGCTAAGTCCGATCGGGTTTCACCTGGGCAACGTGCTTCTGCACGCTGCTAATGCAGCGCTCGTCTTCCTGGTTTTTCGGGCGTTAACCGGTGCGTTCTGGCGGAGCGTGGCCACCGCTCTGTTGTTCGCGCTGCATCCTTTACGCGTCGAATCCGTCGCCTGGGTGGCGGAGCGAAAGGACGTACTCAGCATCTTTTTTGGTTTGCTCGGACTGATCGCCTACTGGCGATACACGCGCTTGCGGTCGGTCGGTCGTTTTTCCGTGGCGGGACTGGCATTGGCTTGTAGTCTGATGGCCAAGCCTACTCTCGTAACCTTCCCGTTCCTACTGCTGGTACTGGACTGGTGGCCGTTGCGCCGGCTCCGGAGTGCCAACGACTTGCGGCCCCTCACGGTTGAGAAGATTCCCCTCTTTGTGCTGGTTGGCATTTCATCCGTTCTGACCTTCCTTGCGCAACTCTCCGGCGGGGCGACCCGCGGATTGGAGACATACTCGATCGCTGTCCGCCTGGAGAATGCGTTTGTTAGCTACGTGGTCTATCTTGAGAAGACAATCTGGCCGGCGGCTCTGGCGCCGTTCTATCCCCACGCTGGCGATTCACTGCCAATCTTGTGGGCGGCCTTGTCGGCGATGTTACTGGTAGCGCTAACGGTTGGCACGCTGTGGCTGCGAAGCCGGGCCCCCTACTTGGTGTGCGGCTGGTTGTGGTTTCTGGGCACGCTGGTGCCGGTTATCGGGCTCGTTCAGGTGGGCAACCAGGCTTATGCCGATCGCTACACGTACTTCGCGCAGATCGGCCTGTGGATGGCCGTCTGTTGGGGATTCGCCGACTTGGCACCAAATCGACCACGCGTCCTGATCGCGGCGGCGGCGGCGGCAATCGTGACGCTTCTGGTTCGCACCGAAGTGCAATTACCGGTCTGGCGAAATTCCTTCGCGCTTTGGCAGCACGCTTTGGAGGTCACGCCTCGAAACCCGACGTCGCTGGTCAGCATGGGTACCGTCGAAGAAGATCGCGGCCATCCGGAACGTGCTGAGGAGTATTATCGTGAGGCGATCGGTCTTGTTTCGGAATCTTCTCTTGGCCACATGAATCTGGGGAAACTACTGGCTAGACAGGGCCGCCGGGCCGAAGCCGCCAAAGAATTTCAACACGTCTGTGATCTGACGCCCCGGGATGCCGACGCCTGGACAAACCTTGGTAAAGTGCTCTATATGCAGGGAAAGCTTGATGAGGCAGCGGAGCACCATCGGAAAGCGATTGATCTCGCTCCGGACCTGTCCGAGCCGTATTACAACCTGGCGTTGGTGCAGATGGCATCGAAGGAATTCCGTAAGGCAGCCGAATCTCTTTACGAAGCATTGCGTCGCCGGAGCGTCTATCCCGAAGCACACCTGCTGCTGGGCCAGGCGCTCGAAAAATGCGGCGATGTGTCGGGCGCCGCTGCGGCCTTCGCCGAGGCCGTTCGCTTCGACCCGCACCAGGGGCAAGCCTGGTACGGTCTCGGTATGGCTCGAATCAGACAAGGAATGCCAGCCGACGCTGAGGCCTGCCTCAGCCGAGCCATGCAGGAGGACCCGGCCGCTGTCCGCTATCGCGTCGCTCTTGCAGTTGTCTTGGATGGTCTCGCCGGGCTACAGGCATCCGGCGGTAATTCCGCTGACGCGGTCGGGACGGAACGCCGAGCACTCGACTTACTGACCGGGACCGATCAATCGGACCTGGCTGGTAAGATTGAAGAGAACATGCACCGCTACCAACGCGGCGACATCAGTCGGCCGGGGCCGACGCAGTCGCGGCCTGTGGACGTGCACCCCAATCGCAAGTGAGTTTCATTCCACGCCACGATCACCTATGCGAAGCATCAACAGGGACTGGCTCGCCTCTGCGATCATCGCCGCCATCACGATCGTCGTATTTCTTCCGGCGTTGAAAGGGCAATTTGTCAATTTCGACGATTACACCTATGTATCGCGAAATAACAATGTCCTCAACGGTCTCAGTTTGGCGGGAGTACGCTGGGCTTTCACCACGACGCGAGCGGCCAACTGGCACCCGCTGACTTGGCTGTCGCTTCAGCTCGACAGCAACATTTGGTACGACTCCAAAGAGCCGCTGGAGCCGTTCGGTTATCATCTTACAAACATCCTTCTACACTCCGCTAACGCTGTATTGGTCTTCGTGACGCTTCGTGCATTGACCGGCGCTTTCTGGCGCAGCAGTGCCGTTGCCCTTTTGTTCGCGCTCCATCCCCTGCGCGTCGAGTCGGTCGCTTGGATCGCCGAGCGGAAAGATGTCCTAAGTGCGTTCTTCGGATTAGTGGCGCTGCGGGCATACGCTGCGTATGTACGAAAACCCGAACTTCGCCGCTACCTCGTCATCGTGATCGCACTGGCGCTTAGCTTGATCAGTAAGCCGATGTTTGTCACTCTGCCCTTCCTGTTGCTGGTACTGGATTGGTGGCCGTCGGGCCGAGTTAGCACATTGCGCAACTGGCAATGGCTTGTCATCGAGAAGCTGCCGCTGATCGCGCTGGTTCTGGTTTCGAGCTACGTTACTTACCGGGTCCAAGAACTGGAAGGCGCGGTGATGGCGATCGAGGACTCGCCGCCGCTGGCTCGCAGCGCCAATGCACTGATCAGCTATGCGGTCTACCTACGACAGACAATCTGCCCGATTGGCTTGGCCGTGCTCTATCCTCATCCGGGCGCGGATATACCGTTGGTCCGGACAAGCGTCTCCTCCTTGCTGGTGGTCGGCATCACGGTCGCCGGAGCGTGGCTCAGGAAGTCGGCGCCCTATGTGCTGGTGGGTTGGCTCTGGTTCCTGGGAACGCTGGTGCCGGTGATCGGACTCGTTCAGGTCGGCGTTCAGGCGCGAGCGGATCGCTACACCTATTTTCCGCAGATTGGCATTCTGTTCGCCATTTGCTGGGGCATCGCAGCCTTGCTGAGGAACCATCGCCAAGCAGCCATCTCATTGGCGGCGGCGGCCGCAGTGGCGTCGATGGTAATGACGTCTATTCAGATCACTTACTGGCGAGATTCGCTGACACTCTGGGAACGTGCGAAGACCGTGTCTGGCGAGAATGCCACGACGTACGCAAACCTGGGAGAAACCCTCGAGGAACAAAAGCGCCTCAAAGAAGCCACCGTTTGCTATCGCAAAAGTGTTGAGCTGGCGCCGAGGAATGTTCAAGGCTACATCAACCTGGGTCTAATCCTTCAAAAGCAGAATCAGTTGGAAGAAGCGGCCAAGGTCTATTCGGAGATCGGCGAGGTCGCCCCGAATTCGCCGGCCGGGTACACAAACCTCGGCGTGCTTTATCGGTACCAGAAACGCTACGACGAGGCTGTCGAACAGTTCACGGAGGCGAGCACCCGCGGCTCCGATGAAGAGAAGTGCAACGCATTCATGAATCTCGGAGCCGTCGAATTGGAGCGGAAAAACTTCGAACGTGCAGAAGCTTACTATCGTCAGGCGATCGCACTTCAACCCGGCAGTGCGCAAGCCTATCACGGACTGGGTACTGCGCTGCTGCGTCAAAAGAAGCAAAACGCAGGACTCGAAGCACTAAGACAGGCGATCGAGTGCAACCCTGGATTTGAACCAGGCCGATCAGCTCTCGGTCGAGCCTTGGCAGGGCAGGGCGAGCTGGATCAGGCAGCCGATCAGTTCGAAGAAATGATCCGCCTGAATCCGAAATCCCTCAGCGGCTGGTACAACCTGGGTCTTGTGCGAGGCCAGCAAAAACGCCTGGTCGAGGCTGCCAATTGCTTCGCGGCGGCGGTGGCCTGCGATCCACGAGACGGCGACAGCTGGCGTGCGCTTGAGGGCACATTCAAGATCCTCCGACAAACCGGTTACTCCGACGCCGCGAACCAAATCGAGCAACGAGTTCTCCCACTGATACGCTTCCGCTCGGACGCTCCATCCGGCTGACAGCGCGACGTCGATCAGCGGCGCTCGTCAGGTTGGAGGCTCTCTGTCTTTTCCCTATAGTGGACGGCTGGCACGTACTTTCTTTCGGAATCGCCATGGTCGAGAATGCTCCTGTCCTGTCTTGCCAGCACGCCGGTTTGACCGTTGAGGGCTGGTCGCGGGCGGCCGTGCAAACGTACTGGCGCGTCCCGGAATTGAAGATCGGCTTCGACCTCGGCGCGCAACCGTGGGATTTCATGGGCACGCCGACCTGGCTCATCACGCACGCTCACCTCGACCATATCGCGGCCCTTCCCGTATTCGTTGCCAGGCGGCGCATGATGCGGATGGAACCGCCGGTGATCTATCTCCCGGCGTACGCGGTAGAGGATGTGCGAAGGCTGCTGCTAGTGTTGCAGCGGCTGGATCGCGGCCGCATGGTCTGCGACTTGCGCGGCATCGAGCCCGGCGCCGAATTCGATCTGTCGCGCGAGCACGTGGTGACAGCTTTCCCGACTACCCACACGATCCCCTCGCTCGGTTACGTGGTTTGGGACCGCCGGCACAAACTCAAAGAGGAATACCACGGACTACCGGGCGAGCAGATCCGCGACCTGCGCCAGTCCGGCGTCGTGGTCACGCGCGAGGTCCGGACACCGCTGCTCGCCTATACAGGCGACACCAGTCCGGCCGGGCTCGATAATTGTCCGGCAGCCTATCAAGCAAAGATCTTGATCAGCGAGTTGAGTTTCATCCGTCCAAACCACCGGCGCGAGAAAATCCACAAGTTCGGGCACATGCATTTGGACGACTACTTGGAAAGAGCAGACCGCTTCGAGAACGAGTTGATCATCTGGGGTCATCTTAGTACTCGCTATCATCCGCAAGAGGTGCGGCGGCTGGTGGAAGCGAAGCTGCCGCCCCAGCTGCGGGAGCGCGTTCGTCTATGGCTCTAGCTCATCCTGCCCAATCTAGCCATGTCCGCCGATTTGCCCTTACACCAGTCATGTGATACACTTGTGCACCCGCGGTAGTAGACTGAATCGCCGGTCTCCGCTCGGAGGCATACCCCGATGTCTCAACTGTTCGGCTTTCCCCTTACCCTCGGGGAGGTCGTAACTGTTAGCGCCGTAGGATTAGCGACGGCTTCCGCAGCCCTATTTCTGGGGCGGAAGATGTTCGTGCGCGGAGAGACCCTCCCGACTCCTTCGCGCCCGGACTTTCAGCTTCAATTCGCCATGCCGGGAGCGGCAGCGGAGCGGCGCACTTCGCCTCGCCGGCGCGGCAGTTGCGTGGCAGCCCATCTCGCCGATGACAGCGACTCCGGACCCTCTGAAGTCTGGGTGATGGATCGCTCCCTGGGTGGACTCTGTTTATTGGCCGAAGCTCCGGTTGAGGTGGGTAGCCGGCTCCGTGTTCGACCGGTACATGCCTCCGGAAATCAAATTTGGTCGCCGGTGCGCGTCTGTGCTTGCAATCGCGACCGTGAGGGCTGGTTGGTGCATTGCCAATTTATGCAAGCTCCGCCGATGAACGTTCTTCTTCTGTTCGGCTAATCGCTTCTCGTCTTGCCGTGTTTGTGCCAACTCAACGACGCGACCTCGTCGGGCTTAATCACTCCTCCGTATTGACACATAGTTGACAGGCCGATAGCGTCCCGCCCTCGGACGTTCGGGACATTGCCCGAACGCCATGGCGCGGGGGCCTGGATGATAAGGCGAAGGCGGCCGTACACTTCTGCCATCGGACTGATTAGTGCGCTTCTGGCCGGATGCCTGAGCAGTGCCAACCTGCGCGCTCCGGAGAATCCGCCGCCGGAGAGGCCGGCGGATCCTGCCCAGCCTGTCGCGGTACCCTCGAGCTACCACGCACGGGTTGTCGAGCCTGCACAGCCAATGCCGGCACCGGTAGCGCAAGTGAGTTATCCGAGCGTACCCCTTCCGACCGAAACCGTAGCGAAGCCCGTGGAACCACCGCGTCCTCCGGATGCGCCCCTGGTCCAGGCCATGCGTTATATGTTGGAAGCCCGGCCGAGCGCGGCTGCCGAAGCCTTGCAGCGGTGTGATCCTTCGACACGAGATTTTCTGCTCGCACTTCTTCAAGTCGCCGCCCCTCTGGGTGAAGGCCGGTTGGAGCGATCGTCCCCACAAGACAACACGGCCCTGCTCGAGTTGCTCGATCAACTGAATCATTTGCAGGCAGCGCTGCGGCGGCGGGCGCCGCTGGGTATCGAGAAGATGTGTTTCTGCAGGGAGATTCGCGACTTCGGCAAGTATTATCCGCTACCGCCCGACTATGCGTTTCAGGCTGGCAGCGACGGTCTTCCCGGTGAGCTTGTTCAGGTTTACGTCGAGGTTCGCAACGTCAATTGCCGGCAGCGAGGTGCCACTTATGAGACGGCTCTGAACGGGCACGTCGAGATCCACGACTTCCGTCACAATTGTGTGTGGCAACATGACTTCAACAATCGCCCGGACCGCACGCGAACGCCCTTGCAGGACAATTACGTCGAATTCCACTTTAACGTTCCGCCCGGTTTAACGGCGGACTCGGCGTATACGCTTTGGGTGTACGTCAAGGAAGTCGAGGAAGATGGTAGTTGGAAAATCGGCAGCCGTTCACTCGATTTCCGCCTGCGCTCGCAGCCGCGAGGAAACGCCGCCGGTCAGGAGACCGTGCGACCTTGAACGATCGAACTCGAGAAATGATTCGGGTTGCCGCTATTCCGATAAGCATTTAAGCAGCCGATGCTGTCCGACTGATCGCTCTTGCGAGTTGATCGAGACGAGAGTGCAGACGTGCCAACTCGCCTCCCTCCGGCGATTCTTTTCCGAAGCGCACGCGATAAAACAGATCGACGACCTGGTCCGGCAAGTCGGCGAGCTCGGCGGTCGATGTCTTGCCGGCCAACGCGATGCGTGCCGCGGCTGCCAGCTCGCGCGGAGTTTGCGCGGGCGAGCGCTTGAGATTTCCATTGCGAGCCAGAATTCGCACTAAACGAGCAAAGCAGGCAGCGCCGGCGACGCCGGCGGAGACGGCGCGCCGTGAACGCCCGACACGGAAGAAAACAAAGCCCGTCACGAAAACGAATCCCAGGAACTCCGGCAGAATCCACTTCAGGGAGTCAATAACGATGACGCTCAGGACGCTGGGGGGCGAGATGGCGCTGAGGACCGCCGCCTGGTTGTTCGCGTTGTAACCAACGATGAGCCGCTGCCACATATTCGCGCCGGCGGATGTTCTGTCGTTCCACCACTGAGCGACCGGCGACGGCCGTCGCGACGACTCGACGCCGGGAGTCGGGTCGAGCGTGAGCCAATCGTGCGCCGGTCCGGCTTCGTCGCCTTTGTGCTTCACCAACACTTCTACCCAGGCGTGAGCCATGTTCTTGCGAACGATGTAGGCTCCTCCGCCCTGAGAATCGGCGCCGCGAAAACCCTTGATCAAACGAGCCGGTATCCCCTGTGTTCGAAGCATGAGCACCAGCGCGGACGCATAGCGCTCGCAGTGGCCTTCCTTGACGTTGAAAAGGAAGTCCTCGATCGGGTCGAGATTCAAATTCTTGCGGCGTTGCTCGAGTGAATAGGTGTATCCGCCGGTGTGGGCGAGGTGGTTGCACAGGGCACGAGCGACAAGCTCCCAGTATTCTTCGGGAACCGTGAATGCGCTGGGCCATTGCTTATTCGGTACCAATACCTGCTCGGTCAGACCGTGTCGCTTCTCCGCGACAAGCTCGCGAAGCAATGCTCCCGTCCAGTCTTCGAGACGCGGCAGCGCTTGTTTCGTCAGCCCCCGGACGTAATTGGGGTCGCTGCCGATGTCGGCGGGATATCGGTCCGGGTCTCGCGTCGGCGCTACGACCTGCTTGTAGCGATACCTCGACCAGGAAAGGTTTGGAACGGGCAAAAGTGTTCCAGCGGTATTGACAAAGAAAAGCGGGGAATGCGGTTGGTTGAAATCGGTAAGGACGACCGGCATTCGTTTTTCGCCCGGCTCGCCGAGCTGCACCGGCTCGGTCAGCACCAAGCCGTCAACGTCCTTCAAGTTGATGTCGAAATGAACGACGAATTGTCCGTGGCCCAAGTCCGGCAGCAAATCTTTGTGCCGCGGCCGCTGAAGAGCCATGCCTCGATAGCCCATGGCGAGAGGATCGCACGGCCAGACGCCGTCCTCGTACGTTTCGAGGACAAATGTGCGGAAGCGAGTATCCGGCGACAGATTGATCTTGGGTCCGCGGCCGTCAACGACGCGAATCGAGAACGCTTCGTCGTTGGTCAATTCGATTGGATTGACGCCGTTCAGGTTGGCGCCCTGGTTTGGCCCGGAGGCCGGCCAGCGCGCAGATTGCGGAGCCCGGTTGCCGAAGCGCTGAAGGGGATCCCAAACTTCCGACTGGGAGCGCGGAGTGATCAGGAATATCACCAACGCCGAGCCGCCGCCTGCGAGTGAGAAGCGCACGACGAAACCGATCAGCCACGCGCGCGACGGTGCTTTGCCGATCGTTCCCGGGGCCGTCAGATAGTGCAGCACCAGACAAGTCAGAGCGCTCGCCAGATAGACAGCCATCAACAAGCCAAAGAGCGGCGAATTGGCCAGCACGCAGCCCAGGGCAACCTGCACCAGACCCATTCCTTGCAGGATCCAGAAGTCCTGAGGACCGCGCATCCGAAAGAGTTGGACGGTGAGCAGCGCCATCAGGAACGGGCCGATGTAAGGAACCAGATGAGCCAGGCCGGAGATGTTTTTCAGGACGTTGTTGCCGCCCGGCTGATAGTGCACCCACGAGAAAATGCCGGCGACGATGACGATTCCAGCCAGGTTTGCCCAGGCGTTTGGCAGCGTCCATCGCCCTTCGGCCCGGAAAGCCGCCACGAGCAGCGCCAGATACGGAAGCAGGCACCACGGCAACAAGGGCAGGAAGTAGGCCTCGCCATGAACGAGGCAGATGCCGGCGAGGGCGAGAGTGGCGTGATTGAACAACCGGAACCAGAAGTCGGCGCGAGCACTCGGAATGCGGTCGGAGGAACCGCGTCCCTGAGGGCCCGTTTGAATCGCCGTGTCCACGGACATAGTCAGCTACCCAGTGGATGCAGCATGATGCGCGTAGGACGACCGCCTTCTTTCTCATTGGCCGTGCCGGGCGGTTCGTAGAACTCGAGCAACGATGGATCGGTGACGTCGAGTGTCGTGATCGAACGCCGCAACTGCCTGGCGAGCGGCCCCGCAATTCTTCCCGAACCGACTGCGACGACGATGACCGCTGCCGGCGGATTCGGCAACGCTGCAATTCGATTCAGCAAAGCATCGTCATCGCCGCCGGCCGCTGCCTCGGTGAGGTGCTCGAGGGCTCTTTGAACGAACCCCGGTCCGGCAATGCCGTCGAGTAACAGAGGTCCGCGACCGGCGAGCGCCAGGACCAAACGCTCTGCTCCACCTCGGCACCATTCCCGCGCAATTGTCGCCGCCAGGCTGACGGCTTCCTCGAATCGTTCTGCTGCATCCGGGATGTCGGGGAGCGCCGGATCGAGCACGAGCAACAAACTGTCGCCTGGAGCATCTTCGAACTCACGAACCATCAGCTCTCCGCGACGCGCCGATGTTTTCCAATGAATGGTTCGGGGGCTGTCACCCGTCCGAAACTGTCGCAGCCCGTGAACTTCACCGTGCGCCGCTGGATTCGGACGATGTCTCTGCCGCGGTCCGACCGGATCGGCGCCGCGCAAATGCCTGCGTAAACCGCTACGACGCATGTGGCCGATTTGCGGCAGGACGTAAATACTCTCGGCGGCCGTGAGGGCGAAGCGGCGCTCGGCCAGGCCGAACGGATAGCCGCTGATCGCCCACAAAGGGCCACGCACGTATCGTCCTCGCCGCGGTAGAACGACATCGTCCTGAAACGTCTGTTCCGTTCGGCCGCCGATCCAGGCGACGCGCCAGCTGAGACAGTGATTCTCGCCGCGCTCCTCCAGTCGCACACCCAGACATGCTCGTCTACCGGCGGCAACGCTCACGATCAACGGACAGGGACGACAGGCGAACACCGGGTCGAGATGTCGGCGGCGCACCTTCAAGGATGTTAGACCGCGCCCGGCCAACGCGATATTCAAAACGGCGATCATCAGCAGAAAATAGCCGAGAAGTGACAGGAGGTTGATGTTTCGATAAAGCCCGAATATCAGAAGGCAGGCTGCGACGGCCAGCCACAAACGGCCCGGCCAAGGAATCCGGAACGACCAGTCGCGTATATCGAGAGAACGGGTCGGCTCCATAATGATTCCCGAACATGAAACGGCCAAAACGAGGCGCATCACGCCGGCACAGCGGTGCGCTCGACGATGTCGCGAACAATTCCCTCGGCCGTGTCGCCGCCGCCGCCCCGCGCCGCGCGCGGGAGTATGCGATGGGCCAGGACCGGCACTGCCAACTGCTTGACGTCATCGGGAACAACGAAGCTTCGGCCATCCACCAGGGCGAGGGCTTGCGCTGCTCGGTACAGGGCCAAAGCGGCGCGCGTACTCGCGCCGAGGTGAACGTCGGCGTGGTTGCGCGTCGCCCCGACAACGTCGAGCAAATAGTCTGCCACACTCTCTTCCACTTTGACCTGTCGAACGGCATGCTGCAGCGAGAGCACGTCCGGAACGGTCAGCACCGGCTGCAATTGGTCGATCGGCTCTCCCAATCGATGTCCCGTCAGGATGCCGCGCTCGGCAGCACGGTCCGGATAGCCGACGTGTAAACGCAGGAGGAAGCGATCGAGCTGGCTTTCCGGCAGCGGGTAAGTTCCCTCGAACTCGTACGGATTCTGCGTCGCCAGCACGAAGAACGGCGGACCCAGCGGCCGCGTGTGACCATCGACTGTCACCTGGCGATCGCTCATCGCTTCGAGGAGCGCGGATTGAGTTCGTGGCGTGGCGCGATTGATCTCGTCGGCCAAAACGATGTTCGTGAAGACCGGTCCCGGCTGAAAGACGAACGAGCCATTTCCCTGGTGAAAGACGCTGGTCCCGAGCAAATCGCTGGGGAGAAGGTCCGGCGTGAATTGAATGCGGTGAAATCCGCATGCTAGACTCTTTGCCAACGCCTTGGCGAGCAGCGTTTTGCCGATTCCCGGGACATCCTCGAGCAGCAAATGACCTTCGGCCAGAAACGAGACCAACGCCAGACGAATCACTTCCGGCTTGCCCAGAACCACGCCGGCGACGTTGTCGCGCAGGCGGCTGAGCAGGGCGGCCGGCGTCTCAGTGCCTGCCTTGGCGGGAAATGCGGGGTCGCTGCCGAGCTCAGTTACCGGAGTAAGCGGACGGTGATTGCCTGAAGATGTCATGCGAGTCGAACCGCTCCAGAGATCGTCGCGATGGCCCGAACACTCGACCAGATCCGTCGCACGTGCGAGTGAGGGTGCGACCGGGGGAAAGGACTGGCCGCTTCTTCCGCCTCAATTATAGGTCTGCCGTGCCGACTCTCGCCAGACCGAGTGGCTCGAGCGCACCCATTCCGCTTGAATTTAATAGCGAAGTGCGTGCCATCTAAACAGTGTTCCGGCCCGCTGTCTTCACGTTTCGCTCCGCAGCTGCATTCAGATGACAGAGTGCTATTCAGGTCGCACCGAAGTAAACGCATTTTCCGCGCTTCACGCGGGATGAGCCGGGTACGTTGTCCCCTCTTTCTTCTTAGAGCGGCCATCCGCTGCGTTTGTACCCGTCCGTTCGATCGGCTGTAAGCGACTTTTTCTCACGGTTGGCTCCAATCGGTTGAATCGGTGGGTGTTGACACATTCGTCCATCCGCATTTGCGACCCTTCATCAACCATCTTTGACGACGTTGTGTCGCATTTGTCCGCCACGACCAACACAGCGTTATAACAGTGTCACTCGCCGGCGCGACACAATTGCGTACGCGCCGGGACTCAGTATTCATTCTCTACGCTCGTTCTTGGGACCCTCTTCATGCCCGGCGCTGATATTCTGGCCCCGTAGAACGGAGTGCTCGTCAACGATGTGGCGCTGCAGTCCCGGTCCGATCTTCGCTCTCGAGATGCGCGCCGCAGCCCGGCGGTGGCAGACGTACGCGCTGCGCTCGGGATTCGTCGCAGCGCTACTCGTCGCTTTTCTCTTCGTCTGGCTGATCGATGCCAAGGGAGTGAGCGAACTACGCGTCCGCGATATGGCGCGGATCGGCGAGCGCTTTTACACGTATCTGATCGGGACGCAACTGATCTTGCTGCTCCTGGCCGCGCCGGCCGCGACTGCAGGCGCGGTAGCCGAAGACCGGGCCCGTGGAGGTCTTCTTCACTTGTTGGTCACGGACCTGTCGAACACGGAAATCGTCCTCGGGAAACTGTTCGGGCGTCTGATCCCGGTACTCGGCCTGGTGGTTTGCAGTTTGCCCGTGCCCGGACTGGTTGCGCTATTGGGTGGAATCGAACCGGATTCTCTGATCGGCGCCTATCTCGTCATGGCGGGCACTGCCATTCTCGGTTGCACGATCGCGCTGGTTTTGTCGATCCACGCCAGCAGGCCGTCTGAGGCATTGCTGGGTACTTACTTCGCGCTCGCCGTCCTGGTCCTCCCCTATCCCGTTTGGATGGCGATCGACGGTTTCTTGCGCACATCGACGATTCCATCCTGGCTGGTAAAGACCAACCCGTTCTGGCTTGCTTTCTCGCCTTACACAGCGCGGCAAGCAGGTGGTCTGGCGGATATGGTTCGCTTCTTCGTCGCGTCGGTTATCATCGCTTCGGGGCTGGTGGCCTTTGCCGTGTTTCGAGTACGAGCTATTACCGTGGCTCGAGCAAGTCAGCCGCAGCGGCGCGAGAAGGCAATCGCCACGCCGTGGTTCCCCGGCCCTTCGCTGGATGCGAATCCCGTGCTCTGGCGTGAGTGGCATCGGCAGAATCCCTCGCGGCGCACCCGAGTAATCTGGTGGATTTATGGCATCGTCGCCGGCGTTTTCAGTTCGATGGCCATGGCGGATGTCCGCGCCAGCAGTTTTTCTTTTTGGGTGAACGGTCTGCAGGTCTCGATCGGAATGCTTCTCTTTAGCGTGGGCGCGGTGACCAGCCTGGCCGAAGAACGTGCTCGAGGCAGTTTGGACTTACTGCTGGCCACGCCGCTGGCTACGTCGGAAATTCTCTGGGGGAAGTGGTGGGGAGCTTTCCGAGCGGTTCCGCTGCTGTTGGTGCTTCCGGCGTTCGTGATCTGGCCGCGGGTCGTTGCCAACAACTCATATCTCAGCGCTTTTCTGACCCTGGGACTAATCCTGGCCTATGGTGCTGCTTCGACAAGTCTCGCGATCGCGTG
>Ga0326727_10005287_pt1 | contig 37131 bp, 30 predicted proteins | sample MB2enrmetagenome_FD_207643 | JGI IMG/M metagenome (GOLD analysis project Ga0326727, IMG submission 207643) | Lab enriched peat soil microbial communities from McLean, Ithaca, NY, United States - MB29MY | ecosystem: Environmental > Terrestrial > Soil > Wetlands > Peat | place: USA: New York... | reverse complement strand
TATGACCCGAGCGTCAGCCGCCTCTTCATCGCCGAAGGTCTGCACTCCGGTTGCATCGTGCCGCTGATCACCGCCAACCGGACCCTCGGCACGCTCAGCCTGTCCAGCCTCCGCGCCAGCGCCTTCACCCAGGAGGACGTCGACTTGCTGATGCGCGTGGCAACGCAGGTGGCCATTGCCATCGAGAACGCCCTCGCCTATCGCGAGATCGGCGAGCTCAAAAACAAGCTGGCCGACGAGAAGCTTTACCTGGAAGAGGAGATTCGCACCGAATACACGTTTGAGGAAATTGTGGGCGAAAGCCCCGCGCTCAAGCGTGTGCTGAGCCAGGTGGAAACCGTGGCCGCAACGGATTCCAGCGTGCTGGTTCTGGGCGAGACGGGCACCGGCAAAGAAGTGATCGCGCGCGCCATCCATGATTTGAGCCCGCGGCGTGAACGCACGTTTGTGAAAGTCAATTGCGCCGCCATCCCCACGGGGCTCCTGGAAAGCGAGCTTTTCGGCCACGAGAAAGGCGCCTTCACCGGGGCCATCATGCAAAAAATGGGACGCTTCGAACTCGCCCATCACGGCACGCTCTTTCTCGACGAAGTCGGCGACATCCCCCTGGAACTCCAACCCAAGTTGTTGCGCGTTCTTCAGGAAAAAGAATTTGAGCGCCTGGGGAGCACCCGCACTCTGCACGTGGATGTGCGCGTCGTCGCCGCCACCAACCGCGACCTTACCCAGATGGTTGAGGAGCGCCTTTTTCGCAGCGACCTCTACTATCGCTTGAACGTCTTCCCCATCGTCGTCCCCCCGTTGCGCGAGCGCGCCGAGGATATTCCCCTGCTCGTCCGCTACTTCGCCCAGAAGCACGCCCGCCGCATGGACCGCCGCATCGAGACCATTCCCGCGGAGGAAATGGAAGCGCTCACGCGCTATCATTGGCCGGGCAATGTGCGCGAACTCGAAAACCTTATCGAACGCGCCGTTATCCTTTCGCGCGGACCTGCCCTGCATGTCCCCTTGCCGGAGGACCGCCTTTCCGGCGAGGCGCCCGCTGCCTCGCCGGTGACTCTGGAGGCCGCCGAACGCGAGCACATCCTGCGCACCCTGCGCGACACCAACTGGGTCATCGCCGGTCCGAACGGCGCGGCGGCGCGCTTGGGCATGAAACGCACCACCCTCCAGTCGCGAATGAGCAAATTGGGCATTTCCCGCCCGGGCCGGCAATCCGCTTGAGCAGAAGTGGATAGTCCAAAAAACCCCGATACTCCCCAATAGTCCACGCATCGCCTCTCGATAACTTCATTTTTTTCAATAACATACAAGGGTATCGGCGATCCGGCGGATCAGGGATCGGATTTTTGCGATTGTCCTTGTTGCCAACAACTTCCCAGAGTTGTAGAGAGGCCCCGGGATTTCACTGGACCTCCCGTAAAAACATTTTCGTCGACTGGGAATCTGCTCTGAGTGAGACTGGTACATGATCCAGAGTACGCCGTTGCCTGAGGCCGGGATAGCCTTCGCAAGCAGTCCTTGGAGGTGTATGTTGTGGGAGTGGGGCATGCCCGGAAGGTAGCCTGCGGAGGTCGCCATGTTTCCCCGAAATGCGTTTGTCCTCACGTGCCTGCTTTCGCTCGCACTCCTTGTGCTTTGGCACGGACCGTCCCGGGGCCGCGGGCAGTCGCCATCCTCGGCCGCCGGACTTTTCACTCCTGTCGTAATTCCCGTTGGCGCTGACCCCGGTCCGGTTGCCGTGGCCGATCTGAATCATGACGGCAGACTTGACATCATTGCCGCCAATCCGAACGCTGGAACACTCATCGTCCTGCTTGGCGATGGCCAAGGGCATTTTCGTCCCGCGCCGGGTTCGCCCTTCCCCGCCGGACATCTCCCCAACGACATCGGTATCGGCGATTTCGATGGCGACGGAAATCTTGACCTGGTGATTCCCAACCATCAAACGCCCTATGTCACTCTCCTTCTGGGCGACGGCAAAGGGGGGTTCCGCGCCGCTCCCCGGTCACCGTTCGCGACCACGTCTCGTCCGCATCCGCATGGTGTGGCCGTTGGACGTTTCTGCGGAGCCGCAATGCCTCTGGACGTTGTGATTGACAGTTGGGGCAGTAACCAAGTCGAGTTGCTTGTGGGCGACGGCAAAGGCAACCTCACCGTTGGCCCGCTATTCCCCGCCGGCCCGGGCTCAGACGCACCACTGCGTGCGGCGGACTTCGACCGAAACGGGACGCTCGACATTGTGATGCCGAACCTCGCCATAGGCCACTGGAACGTAAATACGGTGTCCATCCTGCTCGGAGACGGGAAGTGTGGATTTCGGCCAGCCCCGGGCTCTCCGTTTGCGGCGGGGGCCGAGCCTTGGAGTGTCGCCGTGGGGGACTTGAACCGTGATGGCATTCCGGATCTGGTCATCCTTCCCTACGGGCCGAAGGTCAGCGATCCGCGACAGGTCGCTGCCACCGTTCTTCTTGGGGACGGCAAGGGCGGGTTCGCTCCCCTGCCCGGTTCACCCTTCTCGCTGCCGGGATGCGAAAGCCCTTATCGAGCTGCCGTCGGGGACGTTAATGGCGATGGAATTCCCGATTTCGTTGTTACCTGCATGCAAAGCGATTCGATACTCCTGTTCCGTGGGCAAGAGCAGGGAGGCTTTCAGGTAGTTCCGATTAAAGTTCCGAGTGGGGGGAGCAAAGGGGTAGTGACCGAGCGCGGCGTGGCGCTCGCGGACCTCACCGACAAAGGCAGCGACGATATCGTCCTTACCAACGGCGATGCTGGAACGGTCACAGTACTTCTTTCCTCCCGAGGGCGTTAGCTGTTGGGAAATCCCCAAGTAGCTCCCAAAGCTCTACGGCTTACTGCAGCGCCTCGTGAAGATGGGAGGGCGGCTGGTCAAACACACACGCTATTATTGGCTCCTGCTGGCCGAGGGCCATCAGACGCGACGCCTTTTTGGAGCCATGCTGGGCAGGATCGCAACGCCTCCATCGCCAGCGCGGTAGGCGAGTTGCCACCCAGGCTGGGTTTCGAGCAACGAGCAGGCAGGAGAGAAGGAAAGGTGTCGGAGCAGTCGTGCGAGAGAGGGGCAGGATCGTGCTTGGTCATTCTCATAAGGGGTAAGGATGGTCCCTTTCGTTCCCGCTGGAAGCTCCCAACGTTGAAAACCCGGCTGGCGATTGTATGGGCGGGTGGCCGGCTCTATAATTTGGGTCTCGTCGGAGTCCGTAATGGAAATTCCGGCTTCCATTCGTGGCCGAACGAGTTGGACGTTACTCCGGTAACTTTAGAAGTACATCTCGCGGGGGTCGGATCGGGATACCTTGCAACGGGAGGAACCAGTGGCTAATTTGACGCGAAGAGGATTTGTCGGATCGCTTTCGGCGGTCGCAGCCGCAACGTCGTTGTCGGCTCGGCAGGGCGGCAGGGTGTTGCTCCCGGAAAAGCGGACGGGGCATGTCTCCATCAAAATCACCGACCTTAAGTGTGCCATCATCGGGCAAAACCCCGTGGTTCGAGTGGTTACTGACCAGGGTATTTCCGGGTATGGTGAGGCTGAATCCGTCAAAAACTATCTCAAGCCGATGGTGCTGTTTTACAAGCAGTATCTTTTGGGCGAGGACCCGACTGACGTCCAGCGCGTGATGCTCAAGATCCGCCGCATGGGCGCCTTCAAGCCCTGGGGTGCGGCGGTGAGCGCCATCGAGATCGCTCTGTGGGACATCGCCGGGCAGGTAGCCGGCGTGCCGGTTTATAAGCTGCTCGGTGGAAAGATTCGCGACCGCGTTCGTGCCTACGATGGAGCCGTGCGTTTCCCCATGCACGGCCAAACGCCCGCCGATTATGCCGAGAACACGCAGAAGATCAAGGAGTCAAAGGAAGGCTTCACCCTGATCAAGCAAGCGGTGGGGTTTCACAATCCGGCGATGATCAAAGCCGTGCCCGACGGCTGGTACGATTCTCCGGGGCGGTCGGGACCAGGGCACCCGGATCGGGGTATGCTGACCGAGCGCGGCATGGAACAGATCATCGCCTGCGCCGAAGCCATGAAGAAGGTCCTGGGCGATGAAGTGGGTCTAGCCCTTGACTGCGGACCCGGCTGGATGCTCAAGGACGCCATCACGTTTGCACGAGCCATGGAGCCCTACCACCTGGCTTGGCTCGAAGACCTGCTCACCGGCGACTACTCCACTTACCCTAACGCCCAGTTGTTCAAAGAACTCACGCAGGCGACTTCGACCCGCATTCACACCGGAGAAGAGATTTATCTCCGGGAGAACTTCAAGGATCTGATCGAAAACCAGGCGGTTAATGTGATCGGCCCCGACCCAGAAGATGTGGGCGGAATTGCGGAGTTGAAATGGATCGCGGAATACGCCGATCTGCACGGCATCCTGGTCGCTCCCCACGGGATTTTCGACGGGCTGATTGGGCTCGCCGCGCATGTGCACATGGCCGCCGCCCTGCCGCAAAACTATATTGCCTTCGAGTATCCGATCGGCCAGCCGGAATGGTGGAATGACATTGTCGAGGGCCTGCCCGACCCGATCATGAAAGAAGGTTTCATCGAGGTCTGGGACGCGCCGGGTCTGGGTGTCAGATTTAATGTCCAAAAAGCTCAGGCCCACCTGCGTGACGAGGATCGTGACTTCTTTGACTGAGACGAAGGCAACGGCGAATATCGGGTGATTAGAGATAACGAATGACAGACGCCCATGTATCCATCGATGCGACGACCACTCCTGGATGGTCCACTCGGAAGTTTGCCCGCTCCGAGGGACTAAGTACCTGGCGATAAATCCCCTTCGCACCAGGGAAACACCCCGGAAGTCGCTAGCCTTCCCGGAAACCGGCCGACTGCCCCAGAGTTCAAGTTCACCACCGCACTATCTCCTCATACCTTGACCGTCTTCCGGGCATCCGCGATAATGAGTTTCTCTTTTAATCTGCATGTGGCGGGGGGGGCAACTCATGCGTGACATCCGCAAAGTGGCTGTGCTAGGCGCGGGGACGATGGGGGCTCGCCTGGCTGCCCATCTCGCCAACGCCTCCGTTCCCTGCCTGCTGCTCGACATCATTCCTAAGGAGTTAACGCCCGACGAGAAAGCCAAGGGGTTGGGGCTTGACGCGCCACAAGTGCGCAACCGCCTGGCGCGGGCGGGCTTGGACGCGGCGCTCAAATCACGTCCGGCGGCATTCTTCGTCCCGGAGGCTGCGCGCCTGATCGCCATCGGCAACCTTGAAGACGCTCTCGCCGGGCTCAAGGATTGCGATTGGATCATCGAGGCAGTGATGGAGGATCTCGCGGTAAAGCGCTCGCTGCTGGAGAGAATCCAGGCGGTTCGCTCCCCGGGCGCCATTGTCAGCTCGAACACGTCGGGAATTTCTATTTCCTCCCTGAGCACAGGATGCCACGAAGAATTTCGCCGGCACTTCCTGGGCGCCCACTTTTTCAACCCTCCGCGCTACCTGCACCTGCTGGAGATCATTCCCACTCCGGAAACACTTCCGGGTGTGGTGGATGCGATCTCTCATTTCGGAGACCAGGTGCTGGGCAAGGGCATCGTGGTGGCCAAGGACACGCCGAACTTCATTGCCAATCGGATTGGAGTCCTCACCACCCTGGACGTGCTCCGCATCATGCAGGAGGACGGTTACACGATCGAAGAGATTGATACGCTGACGGGCCCGGTGCTGGGCATGCCGAAATCCGCCACCTTTCGCACCATGGACATCGTCGGCCTCGACGTCCTGGCGCACGTGGTGAAGAACTTGCGCGAGTCATTGCCCCAGGACGAGCGCCACGCGCTCTTCCAAGTCCCCAACTTTGTGGATCAGATGATCCTACGCGGACTGCTGGGTGACAAGACCGGACAAGGCTTTTACAAAAAGGTTAAGGGGCAAAGCGGAGACGAAAGCGAAATTCTGACCCTCGATCTCGCGACGTTCGAGTACCGTGCCCGCCAGCGCGCCACTTTCCCCTCGTTTGAGTTGGCGCGAAACTTGGAAGACCTGCGCGAGCGTTTCAAGACCCTTTGTCGGGCCCCGGATCGAGCCGGCCAGTTTTATCGCAAGTTGTTTTCTGACATCTTCCATTACGCGGCCATGCGCGTGCCGGAGATTACCGATGACATCGTCTCCATCGACAACGCGATGAAGTGGGGATTTGGCTGGGAGATGGGCCCCTTCGAGCTGTGGGATACCGGGGGTGTCGAGCGCATCGTCGAAGATTGGGTAAGGGAAAAGCGGCCCATTCCGCCACTCGTGGAAAAGTTGCGGACTACAGGAGGCAAATCCTTTTACATTCGGGACGAAGGAACCACCACGTACTTTGACTGGGCATCCACCGCTTATCGCCCGCTTCCGGAGAGGCCGGGCATCATCCTTCTGCCCGCCCTGAAGGTGCGCGAGAAGGAAGTGAAGAAGAACGCGGGCGCGAGCCTAATCGATTTGGGCGACGGCGTGTTGTGCCTGGAGTTTCACTCCAAGATGAACACCATTGGCGGCGACACCATTCAGATGGTGAATGCGGGGCTGAAGGCCCTGGGAGAAAGTTTCGATGCGATGGTCATCGGCAATCAAGCGCCGAACTTTTGCGTGGGTGCCAACCTGATGTTGGTCTTAACGGCGATTCAGGAGGGTGATTGGGACGAGGTCCACCACGCCGTGCGCGCTTTTCAAAATGCCAACATGGCTTTGAAGTACGCACCCAAACCCGTGGTGGCAGCGCCTTTCGGCCTGACGCTGGGGGGCGCGACGGAAATGTGCCTGCACACCACCCGCGTGCGCGCCGCGGCGGAAACTTACATGGGGTTGGTCGAAGCCGGAGTCGGCCTGATCCCCGCGGGCGGCGGCACAAAAGAGATGCTGTTACGCGCGCTGGACGGCGTGCCAGCCGATCCCGAAGCCGACCCCTTCACCTATGTGAAGGAGGTGTTTCTGAACATCGGCATGGCCAAAGTCTCCACCAGCGCCGAGGAAGCGCGCCGGCTGCGTTATCTCTCCCCGCAGGATTCCATCAGCATGAACCGCGACCGGCAGATTTCTGACGCCAAGCAACTGGCGCTCGACCTGGTCCGTCTGGGATATCGCGCCGGCCAGCCGCGCGCGGACATTCGCGCCCTCGGCCAGCCCGCCTTCACCAAGATGAAGCTCGGACTGCACTTGATGCGTCGCGCCGAGTACATCTCCGATTACGATGTGGTGGTCGCAACCCAGCTCGCCAAGGTCCTTTCGGGTGGAGGTGAATTCACCTCACCGCAACTCGTTTCAGAACAGTATTTACTCGATCTGGAGCGCGAAGCATTCCTCAGCCTTTGCGGGCAAAGGAAGACCCTGGAGCGCATCCAGTTCACATTGAAGAAAGGAAAGCCGCTGAGGAACTGAGGGCGGTGGCGATTTGCGATTGGTGATTAGTGATCGCAATCCCTCTGAGTGTCAGGGACAACTGCACGGGCTGGCTGGCGCGGAGCGCAGCTCTGTGACTCATCAGTGTCGCGCACAATATCGCAGAGTTTCGCTCTGCGCCAGCCAGCCCTGTCGGCGCGTTCCCTGTGGCATCCTCGCGTCAAATTCCAGGGTTCAAAGACCGCATCCTAGCGGGCGTCCCGCTCAAAAGCGCAGAGATTACTGTTCGAAAGGCGCCTGAGGTTGTATGACCCGGAGGTAGCCACGGCCAATTCGTCTTGGGAGTTGACCCTGGGTTCATCATCGAAGGAAAAACCCACGGTCACGAGAGCAGTGACCGTGGCCCGCTCCTCGGCAGAGCCACAGAAGAGGCTATTTATTCGAGAACGGTGGGGTCCAGCAATGCCTTCAGTCGTATACCCTCCACAGCATTGAACACTTTTTTCAGACGGCATTTTGACAGAACCTCCGCACGGTCCTTGAATACGGCCGTGCAGGAAAGGAACTCTTCGATGACCGAATTCTTAGGAAAGACAACAGCCATGGATTGGACTTCCCGAATAAGGAACATCAGGTCATTCCAATCCTTTTGAAATTCTGTCGTACAGGGCGTGGCGTCGTCGTACAGGGTCTGGAAGCGGTCGAGGGAATCGTGGATCTCGTTTGCTTTAAAATATAAATCGAACCACTTTCTCTGTTTCCAGTCTCTTCGATCACGGTCAGCAACCTGCTTAGCTTGAGATAACGAGCTCCAAGCAATAAAAACAGCAGCCACTGAAACCATTAGCGAAGCTATGGCGACCCACAGGGGGATGGACTCATAATTTATCGCCGTTTTGCCGTTCATTGGAGGGTCTTCCATTTTGACAGACCCTCTCCAGAAGACCATTAAGAGCAGCATTATGCCTAGCATCACCAGTGCGACGAGCAGTAGGAATACTATCTTATCTAGGTTCACACGGACGGCTGGTTCGGGCAGCTTCGCAGTCTTGTTAATTAGGTTTTGTGCCCGGATGGCGAGAAGCGCATAAATGACGCATAGGATTAAAAGTCCTGCCGCCAGTCGGATCATGTAATGATTTGTTGAGCTATGCAATACTGCCGCAGCCGCGATCAAGATTGTGAAGACAAGGTCACGCTGGGACTCCTTGTAATCGAAGGATTTGTCATAGAAGTTCTGCATTTTTGGATCTAAGGGTGGCCTGTGACTCACAACTTCCCCATAATTCAGCCAGTTCCAGAGCCTGTGGAGCATTTGGACGGACCTTCCTTCCTGACGGCCAAATTACGCCAAATACTGCCTCGATCCATCATGACGAAATGACAGTTGAGCAAGTAGCTACGGTCAATGAAGTTCTAACCGTGGGTCCTTCTCCTGATGCCGGACGCACCGACCTTCCCACCGCGTCTCCGCTGGGTGCTTCTCGTGTACGAATCATAGTTGAGGAGCACGTATCCCGGACCACTTTTTATTGATCTGTGGCCCTTGGGTGCGGTCGGTGAGAAGAGCTGCAGAACTTGAGAAACGCATCTGCGCTTGCTCTGCACGCACCTCACGGACTTGCGGTTTTTGGTCCGTCAAAGAAGATTATTGTAAGCTCCTTGTTCTATGAGCCTCTCGATCTCCGACTTGAATCGCAGACCGTGGTCGGGTTCGGGATCTCCGTTATCGTTCATAAGGTTTAGGTGAACCAACTCATGCAAGAGCAAAATTCTGCAGGGCTTCTCAAATGCAGTGAGCGCCTGGGGGACAATTATTAGCTTCTGTGTGGGCTTAAAGCACCCCCCTTCACCGGCCTCAGAGCTGATCGCAATGGAAATCTTGGCTTCGGTCCCCCCGAAGTATCTTCTTTGATACTCCTTCACCCAGTTCTTCAAATCCTCAACCGTCGCTTTTTCTTTGATGATGTCGCCGTTCTCATTCATGTAGAATTCGGCCATCCCATCTACCCTCCGGCACTCTCTCAGTAGGGTCTAATCCAAATGAAGTCCTTCCATTCAGGTTTGAATCGTTCGCCGCATTCCTTGTAGTCCTTGAAGGACCACTTTCCGATTGGCGTTATTACTTCTGAGCGACCTTCGACACGGCTCGGCGTGTACTTCGTAAAGACCATTTGTCTTTGGAAAGTGCATACCTTGTGTGTCTGTCCGAATCGGTTGGTCCAAGTGACAGGATATTGGATGGTACAGACTCCGCTGTATCGGCCATCCTCCAGTTTCAGGTCACACCCGGGAGCTCCGGATGCGCGCTGTTCATCCGCGGCAAGGCGTTCGATGTATGCGTGCCCCTCTTCGAGCCGCACCTTGTATGTCGCTCCGGCGGTGAGACTCTTCCATTCGCCGGATATATCCGTCGGCGTTGTTCTCCCAAGCTGAGGCGACGGCTGCAATAGGGTTTCGTAATCCTCCTTATAGTTCGGGTTTTTGGGGTCGAGTGTGTAGGCCGCGCGATATTCCTCCAAAGCACCTTGGCGGTCGCCTTTCTTCTCCAGCGCGAAACCTAGGTCGGCGTGGGCCGCGTCATTATTGGGGTTTAGGCGTAGCGCTTCACGTTCTTCAGCGATCTCGCCATCCCAGTCGTCCTTCTCTCCGAGCACGAAACCGAGGGTGTTGTGCGCCGCGTCGTTATTGGGGTTTAGGCGTAAGGCCTCGCGAGTTTCCGCGAGCGCCTCATCCGACTTCCTTTGACCATTCAGAGCGCGGGAAATGGCAACGTGCACGTCGGCATTCTGGGGGTCCAGACGAACTGCGGCGCGGTACTCCGACTCGGCATCCGCGTACTGTTTCTTCTGAAAGAATTCCGCTCCGCGCGCCACGTGTTGGCGAACCGCGGCCTGTCGCGCCTGCGCTGCCGGATCAACGGTCACGGGCTTCATCACCTTGGCGATCTTGAGTGCGCCAATTAGTTCCTCCTCACCACCCGCCAAGCGGACTTCCTGAAGGTAGTCATCCGTGGGGTCAAAATCGATTCCGCATTCCTGGACCAGCATAGTGACCCGGTGGCTCGGCACTTCGCCCACCAGTAGGGCGAAAACCTGCACCTGGTTCAGCGGCTTTTTCGCGCTTGCGGGCTCGGGCGGCTTGGCGGCGCGCAAGGCGTTAAGAAATACCTCGCTCGCGCCTGCGGCCTTGAGGGTTTGCATAAAGTCCTCCGCCGGAGCAAAATCAATCCCGCGCTGCTCGATCAGCTTCGCGCCCGATTCGTCTCCGAACCCGTCCCGCACCAAGGCTTGCACTTGGTCCTGCGTCATGGGCTTCTGTTGCGCCACGGCGGGCAGGGCAAAGATCAACCCCATCACCAGCATGAAGAAAGTGAGCGTATTGCGGAATCTCATTGCCACCTCGCGCGGCTGTCGAGGACTGAGAAAACCTATGGGGCAGATTCTACCACGAACCGAGGGAACGGTTGCAGTTGCAGGAACGTTCTCGATAATACCGCCATTGGTACTTTTCGTCCCCCTCGCAGTGCCCCCGACATTCCCCCGTTTCGTTTATCGGCCAATCTCGCCGGACGGATGAGCGTTTTTTTCGCAAGCCGCATTCCGAGGAGCCTGTCCCGACTCCCGTATTCTGACTCCTGTATTCCGGCCCCATCGCAGTGCCCCCCACACTCCCCCGCTTCGTCTATCGGCCAATCTCGCAGGGGGGATGAGGTTTTTTTGACATGCCGGGGGCGGTGCAGTTTGATGTAGAGGAGGCTGTACGCCGCCATGTGGTCCGTCGGCCGACGGATGAATACGAATAGATGCTGCTAGGGCTTCAAACTTAATCACACAGCATTTTTCGGTAGTGGTGTCATTTGGAATCGGATCCCCTTCGAATCACTGGTCATCCCCGCGAAGGCGGGAATCCCATCCTTCATTGCTGAAAAAGGGGTTCACACAGAGGGCGCGGAGATTGGCGCACAGAGAGCATGGAGAAAACCCGCTAACCTCTCCACGCTCTCGGTGGTCAAATGGTTCAATGATTTGCCCTCCGTGAACCCTGTGTGAAATGCTCTTAAGCCTTCCTTTCTTATTCCAAGTCTTGCCGATTTCCTGACGGATTCGAGTACAGGAAGTTGCCAGGGGAGTAGATTCGGAATGACTGTCCCTGAGAGCAACCGGCTCTCGCCAATGACACCCCTATTCATTTTTCTCTTGACAAAGCCTAGCTGTGTGTGTATACTTGATGCGGAAGTTCGCGCCCTGCGATAAAGGGCTGTGCACATGCCAAGGATGGAAGGCTCCAACCTCCGCCCAGCGCGGCAATTTCGCCACATCTCAAACAAACAAAAGGTACATACGGGGAAAGGCCCAGAAAAAAAGATGTTAATTTATGACGTTCAAAGCCGTTATGTGTATGAAAACAAAGAAAATTATGACAAAATGCCCGACGGAATATCGGACATTTAAGGCAAAGTGAAGCTAATTTTGCAGAAAATTGCGGATTTGGAAGGACAATTTGGTCATTGGTGATTTGCGATTGGTGATTTGTGATTGACAAGTTCTTCCAATCATCGCGGATGACTGCGGGGTCGCATTGGGCAATCACCAATCACAAATCACCAATCCCGACTGACGTCTCATGGAGGGAGCGAAGTATGAGGGAGGCCGTCATCGTTTCCATTGCGCGCACGGCGATTGGCAAGGCGCCGCGCGGCGTTTTGCGCTCCACGCGGCCGGATGACATGGCCGCGGCGGTGATCCAGGAAGCCCTGCGGCGTGCGCCGGCGCTCGACCCCAGCGAAGTGGAGGACGTTATCCTGGGTTGCGCGATGCCGGAGGCCGAGCAAGGGAATAATGTGGCCCGCGTGGCGTCGCTGCGGGCAGGCCTTCCCGTGACGACCTCGGCGATGACCATCAATCGCTTCTGTTCCTCCGGACTCCAGGCGATTGCCCTGGCTTCCGAATGCATCTTGGCGGGCTTCGCCGAGGTGGTGGTGGCGGGCGGCACCGAAACCATGAGCATGATTCCCATGGGTGGATATCATTTCTCCCCGAACCCTTACCTGATGGAGCATTACCCTGATTGCTACTTGAGCATGGCGCTCACCGCGGAAAACCTGGCGGCGAAATATCACATTACCAGGGAAGAACAAGACAGGTTTTCACTGCGCAGCCACGAGCGGGCGATGGCCGCAATCGAGCAGGGGAAATTCCGGGAAGAGATTGTGCCCCTGGAAGTCATTGACGTCAGTTTGAACGGCGGGAACAAACCTCAAACGCGGAAGGTGAAGTTCGAGACGGACGAAGGGCCGCGACGCGATTCGTCCCTGGAGGCGCTGGCGAAACTCAAGCCCGTATTTCATGCCCACGGAACGGTGACGGCGGGCAATGCCTCGCAAATGAGCGATGGAGCAGCGGCCGCGGTGGTGATGTCGGGCGACAGGGCCAAGGCTTTGGGCCTCGCACCGCTGGCGCGCTTTGTCAGCTATGCGACGGCCGGCTGCCCCCCGGAGGAAATGGGCGTGGGTCCCGTATTCGCCATTCCCAAGGCCCTGAAACTGGCCGGGCTGAAGTTGCTGGATATGGACGTAATTGAACTGAACGAAGCCTTTGCCGCGCAGGCGCTGTCCGTGATCAAGCTGGCCGGGCTCGACGTGGACAGAACTAATGTTAACGGCGGGGCCATCGCCTTGGGTCATCCGCTGGGCTGCACGGGCGCGAAGTTGACCGCCACGCTGCTCGGCGAGATGAAGCGCCGGAAGGCTCACTATGGCATGGTGACCATGTGCGTGGGCGGCGGAATGGGCGCAGCGGGCATCCTTGAAAACTTGCAGTGAGCGGAGACCGCCATCGCCCCGTGACAAGGCGTAGGGGCTCGCTTTGCTCGGTGACAAGGAGTAGGGGCGGTTCGCGAACCGCCCCTACTCCATCGTTAAGCCTCTCTTCCGTGGTGGAAGAACGAGGCGTGGAAGAACAAGGCAAGGCGGTGTCGAGCCGCCGCACTCCAAGGTGCTTCGCACAGTTTCAGGCCAAGGGGGAAACATGACAGAAGCAACTGTAGCGGCGCAGCGAATCAAGGGTGGCAGTTTTTTGATTGAATCGCGCGCGCCGGAAGAGGTGTTCACGCCGGAGGACATCACGGACGAGCATGGCTTGATTGCGCAGACGGCGCAGGAATTCATCGACAAAGAAATTGTGCCCCGCCTGAACGAAATCGAGGAGAAAAAACCTGGAGTGCTGCGCGAACTTTTGAAGAAGGCGGCGGGGCTCGGCTTCTGCGCCACGGACGTGCCGCAAAGATTTGGCGGGCTGGAGCTCGACAAGATCTCTTCCATCCTCGTTGCCGAAAAAATGGCGCGCGATGGTTCCTGGGCCACCACGGTGGGAGCGCAAGCGGGCATCGGCATTCTCCCCATTACATTTTTTGGCACGGAAGAACAGAAGGCGAAATACCTCCCCAAACTCGCGAGCGCGGAGTGGGTGGGCGCCTACTGTCTGAGTGAGGCATCGTCAGCCTCCGACGCTCTGAACTGCAAGGCGCGGGCCACGCTCGATCCGGACGGGAAACATTACATCCTGAACGGCACGAAAATGTGGGTCACCAACGGCGGTATCGCCGACGTCTACGTGGTCTTTGCCAAAGTGGACGGAGAGAAATTCACAGCCTTCATCGTGGAGCGCAACTTTATGGGAGTCTCGCCCGGCGCGGAAGAACACAAGATGGGCATTCGCGGTTCCTCCACCACACCCCTCAATCTTGAGAGCGTCCCCGTGCCCGTCGAAAATGTCTTAGGTGAAATCGGCAAGGGGCATTTGATCGCGTTCAACATTCTGAACATGGGCCGGCACCGATTAGGCGCCGGCTGCGTGGGCGGTTGCAAATACCTGCTGGCAGACGCGTTGAAGTGGTCCAAGGAGCGCGACGCGTTCGGCCGTAAAATCGCCGACTTCGGGATGATCAAGGAAAAGCTCGGTGAGATGGTGGTGCAAATCTACGCCCTCGAGAGCATCTCCTACCGCACCAGTGGAATGATCGACGCAATGCTCAAGGGGATTGACCGGGGGACGGCGACTGCACCCAAGCAAATCCTGGAGGCCTTGCAGGAGTATGCGGTGGAGTGCTCCATCTTAAAAGTTATGGGCACGGAGACCCTGGATTTCATGGCCGACGAGGCGGTGCAAATCTTCGGCGGCTACGGGTTTTGCAGCGGGTACGACGTTGAGCGCGCTTACCGCGACCAACGCGTCAATCGAATCTTCGAGGGCACCAACGAGATCAATCGCTTGTTGATCACTGACATGCTGATGAAGCGCTCTCTGAAAGGCCAATTGCCGCTGCTTCCCGCCGCGCAAAAGCTGACCGACGAAATCCTGGGGATGGCGCCGCTCGAGGAGACGGATGACGATGCGCCCCTGGCCGAAGAGGCAAAGCTGGTGCAGGGAGCCAAAAAGGTCCTGCTGCTGGTGGCAGGAAGCGCCGTGCAGCGCTACATGCTGGCGCTCGAGCACGAGCAGGAAGTGATCAGCGTCCTCAGTAACCTGGTGATGGCGGTCTACGCCATGGAAAGCGTCCTGCTTCGCACGCAAAAGAAACTGGCGAAGCCTGCAACGCCAGCCGGCGAACTCGGAATTGCCGCGGCGCGCGCGTACCTCTACGAGGCGGCCGATCGCATGGAGATAGAAACACGGCGGGCGGTCGCGCGCATCGCGGAAGGCGACACGCTCCGCACCCATCTCTCCATCCTTCGAAGATTCCTGCGACGTACGCCGCCCGATTCGATAGGCTTAAAGCGGCAACTCGCCGACCGCGCGCTGGATTTAAGCCGGTATCCGTTCTCGTGAAGGAAGAGCGCACGGAGACATGTTTCGGAGTGCGGGAGCTTGGTCCCGCTCTTTCTGCCGCTGACTCGTCAGCGGCGGGTGATGCGACGCGACGAGTCGCGGCGAGCAAAAGCGGCGACGAATCGCCGCACTCCAAAATTTCGTTCCGCGCGGCCGTGGTAGGAAATTCGGGCTAGATCCCCCGCAACGCCTTGGAAGCTCCTACGACGTCCGAGACCGACAAGACAAGGTCCGCTTTCTTGCCGCCGGTGGGGACGCTGGCGTAAGCGTACTCGATGTTGATGTTCCCGGCCCCCAGGCGCACACCCACCTCGCCCAACACTCCGGGTTTGTCCGGCAAGGTCACGCGCAGGACTTCTTCCTCCGTAACGCGCACGCCGAGTTCCTGAAGAACTTTCTTCGCCTTAGAGGGACTGGTGACGAGGAGATGTACAGGGCCCTCGCTGCCGGCGCTCCAGCAGGTGACAGCCGAAATGTTGACTTGTGCTTTGCCTAATGCAGCCGCGATGCGGCCAAGTTCACCGGGTTTGCTCTCCACCCAAGCCGTAAGCTGTTTGACTTTAGCCATGGTTTTCCTCCCTGGGGAGATCCCCCTTATATTTTCAAGTGCCGAGTTTATGGTAGGTGGGGTTTGGGAAGGTGGCAGGTGGGGCGGGGGAAGGTAGGTGGTAGGTCGTAGGTGGGCGGCACTTTTAGAGTCTCGCGTCTCCCCACTACCGCCTACCTGCCCTCCCAAGGCCCTATCTAGCACCTGCTACCTACGACCTACCATCTTCCCACCTACCGCCTACTGCCTGCCATCTACTGCCTCGGCCGCAGGATGAAGTTGCCGAGGAAGCCGCGATTCTCGCCGTCACGGTCACGCGCGGTCAGGCTGACGCGGAAGGCATTTGCGGGGCAAGGGACCGTCTTGTTTAACCTGACCACCTCGCGCGGATCGACCGCCTGAAGCGTGACGTGGCCCAATTCCTCACCCATCGCACTGAAAAAATCCGCCTGTAGCGTCCCCGGCGAAAACACTCCAAACGTGCCTTTCAGGGTCACACCCGTTCCCTCGAGTTTGCCGGTAAGGGGCTCGCTCGCGACTCCGCCCGAGGTCGGATCGCTGGAAATGGGATTGGGCACCCGCGTCGGCGACCAGTAAATCGGGTAGGAGTATTCTTCCCCCGGCTCTAGTTGGGCGTAAGGGCTCATGCCTTCAGACTCGAGGAAGTAAGGCGTCCTTTTCGGGTCGTCCGCCAAGGTCTGGTCAAAGGGCCCGCGGGAAATGGTTCCTGGCCCGTCGTTCCAAGTTTGCACCGAGGCCCCATCGGGATATTCCTGATCGGGAAAGTATTTGAAGTTCTCCACCAAGCCGATATTCTTCTGTCCGTTGACCACCGCATACCACCCCGAGCTGGAATCGGCAGCCGCCTTGCACACCCGATACAAATAGTGGACCCGCAGCATTCGACCACCGGGAAGGACCTCGTAGCTGGGGTGACGCGCGTCTCCATAAGGTTTGTAATACCCCTCCGGGTATTTACTGCGTGGATTTAGGGGGATGTACATGTAAAGATCGGGATTGGGCTTGGAGGGATCGTTTGCGTCCGCGGCGTCATTCTGAATCAGGTGCCATATGCCCCAGCGAATCTCCCGCCGGCTGATGTTCCGCATCACCTGATCCACCTTGATCCGCGTGGTATCCGCGTAAACATGGAAAGTGCGAATGAATTGTGTGCCGGTACGGGGGTCCTCCGGACTGGTCACGCGCACGGCGACTTCGGCCGGCGTATTGGCGATCACTTCCGATTTGTAATGTGTGCCGTCCAAGATGTAGTAGGGCACGCTCGCCCACTCACCATCGTTCATCCAACCCTCAGGGCCCGGCCAAGCCTTATCTCCACCATAATTCGCCCAGCCGGCTTTGAGATTGTTTTGCGACTCCGGCAGGACCTTGCCCTCCAGATCCTTGTTCACAAAGAAGTACTCGTGATCGCCAAGCTGAAGCTGGATCGCCCGCCCTCCAATGTCGGGAGCGACAAATAAAGAAACTAAGCCATTACTGAGTTTATAGACGCTCCACTTCCTGTATTGCGTTTGTTCAAGCTGAGCGGAGTATTCCGATGCAGGGGCTGCCATAACTGACCTCACAGAGAAATATGACATGATATATCTTGCAACGCCCGAGGGGCCCGGGCCGCCCCGCGAGGGGGCCACCGCCACGCCCACGAGGATGGCAAAAAGATTGAGCGCAGCGAGCAAAGGCAATGGTCGTCTCATGATGCGAACCTCGGGGGTGGTCTTCCCCTCTGAAACCAGCCGGAATGATCCGGCGCTTTTACGGAAATATCTTGCGCGGAATGTCCCCTGCCCGGCTCAAGCCCCGGCGGATACTAACCTTGCCAGAGTGTGCGAGAACTCCCGCACCGCCGGATAAAGGCCACGATAAACCTGATAGTACCGTTCATAGGCCGCAACGTTTTCCGGTTTCGGCGCCATGGATTCTTTCACCTGAATAGCTTCCTGCGCGGACTCTTCCACCGAAGCATAAATCTTGGCTCCCACGCCCGCCAGCAAGGCGGCGCCGAGGGCTGACCCCTCTGAGGTGCGCAACGTGACGAGTTCTTTGCCATAAATATCCGCCTGGATTTGCCGCCATAGAAAGCTGCGCGAGCCGCCGCCCGACGCGCGGATCTGCTCGACCGGGATACCCAACTCCTGGAAGATCTCCAGAGAATCGCGGAGGCTGAACGCCACGCCCTCCAGGATGGAACGAACCAAGTGAGCTCGCGTGTGCGCCGCCGTCAGGCCGAACCACATGCCCCGCGCCTGCGAATCCAGGTGGGGAGTCCGCTCGCCCATCAGATAAGGCAGCCACAATAAGCCGTCACTGCCGGGACGGATCCTCTCCGCTTCACGAATAATGAGTTCATAGGGATCCACATCGGCTTGCCGGCCGTACCAGGATTCCGTGGAGCCGAAATTATCGCGAAACCAGCGCAGGGAAAGTCCCGCGCCTTGCGTGACGCCCATGACGTGCCATTTTCCTGGAACCGCGTGGCAGAACGTGTGGATGCGCCCGCGCGGGTCGAGCTTGGGCGCCGCAGTATACGTAAAGATAACCCCCGAAGTGCCCAGCGTGGCGGAGGTAAGTCCCGGGAGAACGATGCCGTTGCCGACAGCGCTGGCCGCCTGGTCGCCGGCGCCCGCAACGACCGGCGTGCCCGCGCTGAGGCCGGTCAGCACTGCCACTTCCCGGGTGATTTCGCCCGTGATCTCGGGTGACTCGAAGGCCTTGGGTAAAATTTGCGAGTCGATTCCCAACGCGCTGAGCATCTCCCGAGACCAGCGACGGTGGGTGACATCAAAAAGCAAGGTGCCGGAAGCGTCGGAAACGTCGGTGGCAAACTCCCCCGTCAAACGGTAGCGGACGAAATCCTTGGGGAGCAGGAAATGGGCGGTGCGCTCGTAGAGCTTGGGCTCATTGTCGCGAACCCAGAGGATTTTGGGCGCGCTAAAACCGGTGAGCGCGGGGTTGGAAACATATTGAATGAGCTGCTCCGCCCCCACTTTCTGAGTGATCCAATCACATTGCGCCTGACTGCGCTGATCGCACCAAATGAGGGCGGGGCGCAGCACCGCGAGTGCCATGTCGAGCAGCACGACGCCGTGCATCTGTCCGGAAAAGCCCACGGCGGCGATGTCAGACCCTTTCACCCCGGACTGTTCAAGCGCCGTGCGAATGGCCACCAGCGTCGCTTGCCACCAGTCTTCCGGGTCCTGTTCGGCCCAACCGGGTTTGGCCATCCGCATCGGCTGATGGTCGCCGGTCGCCGCTCCTACTACGTGCCCATCCGGACGAACGATCACGGCTCGCGTGCCCGTGGTTCCAACATCAATTCCCATCATGTAGGCCATAGTCAAATCCCCCAAGAATCCGGATTTATTGGTGATTAGCGATTGGTGATTGCTCAGCGCGACTTTGCTGGAGTGCGCGACGCCTGGAAAATCCGCACCAACTCGTTCGCCTCAACCAATAAGTTTTCCAGTCTAGCTCTCTTCACGATACTTGCGTCGATGAGCACCAATCGCAAATCACCAATCGCCAAAGCTTTAGACCTTTACTTTCTCCCATCTTCCTGATTTCGCCGAATGTTCGACGGTGTCGAGCACCGCTTGATTCCGGACGCCGTGGCGGAAATTCGGCTCCGGCAAACGACCCTCGTCGATGGCGGTGAGGAAATCGTGGACCCCATGAACGAATGTGTGCTCGTAACCAATGATGTGCCCGGGAGGCCACCAGGCGCCGACATAGGGGTGCTCAGGCTGCGTCACCAGGATGGTCTTGTACGCCTGCAACTCCGAGGGTTCGGTGCGATCGAAGAATTCCAGCTCATTCATGCGCTCCATGTTAAAGGCCATGCTTCCCTTGCTGCCGTAAATCTGAAAAGTGTTGTGATTCCGGCGGCCGCCCGCGAAGCGCGTGGACTCGAAAACCCCCACGCTGCCGTTCTTGAAGCGCGCCAGGAAATTCGCGTCGTCATCAACGGTGACCTTGCCTTTGCCTTTTTGGCCTTTAGCTCCCCAAGCGCCTGCCCCCTCGGCGGGCAGAGGCCGCTCTTTGATGAAGGTGGTCATCTGGCCGGTCACCGTTTGGATTTCCCCGTTCAGGAATTCGGCCAGGTCCGCGGCGTGCGCGCCGATATCCCCCAGCGCGCCACTGCCGGCAAATTTCTTCTCCAGCCGCCAAACCAGCGGGAACTCGGGATCCATAATCCAGTCCTGCAAATAGGCGCCGTGATAATGGTAGACTTCACCGATCTTGCCTTCGGCGATCAATTGCTTCGCATAGGCGACAGCCGGCACGCGGCGATAATTGAAATTGATCATGTGCATCACGCCGGCCTTTTCCACGGCCTTCAACATGTCTTTGGCTTCCGCCAGGCTGTTGGCAAGCGGCTTCTCGCAAATAATGTGCTTGCCCGCCTGAGCCGCGGCGATGACCATGGGATGGTGGAGATAGCCGGGCGTGGAAACATCGATCAGGTCGATGTCCTTGCGCCCCACCACCCGCTCCCACTCGCAATCAGATTCTTCCCACCCAAACAGCCGCGCGGTTTCTTCCAGTTCTTCCGTGCACGCCTTGCCGCACAACACCTTCATGCGCGGAACCAGATTTCCCGGGAAGAATCTCCGCACCTGCCGATAGGCATTGGAATGCGCCTTACCCATAAAGCGGTGACCGATCAATGCTACGTTGATTTCTGGCATACGCGATTCCCCTCCTCAAATAGTGAACGGTGGACAGTGAACAGTAGACGTTGCACTGCAAGCGCACCCCCCTCGGCCCTGGGGCTGAGCATAAGCATGCTACGCGCACTTCCTCATCTCCCCTTCACTGTCCACCGTTCGCTACTTGCGAGGCTCAAGAGATGGCCGAAAGTTTTCGGCGCAGGGAGGTGATCATCCTCCTCAATTCAAGGATAAGAGACCGGGCCTCTTGTGCCTTTATTTCGGAACAAAATCCCAAATCTATGCTCAGTGTAAGTTGAGTGTCCAGTTCCTATGCTGAGCCTGCCGCGTGAGAAAGAAACTGGATGAATTCTCCCGTAGTATAGTGGGCTTGGCCTTCGGCGATGTTGGACGGCACTGAAACGGCAGCCCTGCGCATCTGGGTCATGAGGCCAAACTTCTCCGTCGCGGGAAAGGGTTGAGTGAGCAAATAGATTTGCTTCGCCAGAGCCATTCCCTTCTGCCAAACGAGGAGGTCATGATAATCCTTCGGTCGCGCGGTTCGTGTTCCTCTTCCGGCATGGTCATCCTCGGTGGTTCGCTGCAAACCGGCCGTTGTTTTCTGCCCACTATCCACTGTTCACTATTCACTGTTCACTGTCTTTTCACGCCCACCACATTTCCTTGAGTTTTTCCTTGATGACGACTTGGTTGAGGAAGGCGACGGCTTTGGTCAGGCCTTCGTCGACCGACATCAGACTGTCCTCGTGCTCGATGGAGAGCACATCGTCGTAACCCACCATTTGCAGCGTGGAGACGAAATCACACCAAAAATCCGCGTCGTGGCCGTAACCGACGGTGCGGAAAATCCAGGAGCGATTCTTCTCATCGCTATAGGGCTTGGCGTCCACGACGCCGTTGACCTTGATGTTGACGTCGTACAGGCGCGTGTCCTTGGCGTGGACGTGGAACACCGCATCGCCCAGTTTGCGCACGGCCGCGCAGGGATCAATACCTTGCCAGAACATGTGGCTGGGGTCGAAGTTGCAGCCGATAGCGGGCCCCGCCGCCGCGCGCAAGCGCAGCATGGTTTCAGGGTTATAGACCACAAACCCGGGGTGCATTTCGATGCCCACGCGCACCCCGTGGTCTTCCGCAAACTTGGCGTGCTTCGTCCAGTAGGGGATGACTTTCTTCTCCCATTGCCATTTCAAGATTTCCAGAAAGTCGGGAGGCCAAGCCGTCGGCGACCAGTTGGGGTATTTGGATTTGTCCGAATCGCCCGGGCAGCCGGAGAAATCAATGACTGTCTTGACGCCCAGTTTTTCCGCCAGGAGGATCGTTTTCCTGCTGGTGGCGGCATGGAGTTGCGCCAGTGTCTTATTAGGGTGCAGAGGGTTGCCGTGGCTACTCAAAGCGCTGATGGTGATTCCCTCGTCCTCGAGCTTTTGCTTGAATTCTTTGAGCTTGGGTGCCTGGTGCAGCCATTCGAGCTTGAGGTGCGGTTCGCCCGGATAATTCCCGGTGCCCAACTCCACGGTCCGGATGCCGAGCGGCTTTATCTTCTGGATTACTTCATCCAGACTCAGTTTGGCCAGCAGTGCCGTAAAGAGTCCTACCTTCATGGTGTATCTCCCCCCCAGTCAGTGAATAGTGGACAGTGAACAGTGGGCCGTGAACAGTGAAAGGCAGAATTTGCGCGCCTCGGCTGTAAACTGTTCACTATTCACTGTCCACTGTCTCACGGTCCCGAGTTCAAATTCCACCCGAAAAGACGCTAAATCTATAGTCCGGCCGCCCCGGCGTCAACTAGAAAGTTAGCGCATTACTTCAGATGGTGGTCGTACCATTCCAGGGTGCGCTGCATAATGTCGCGGCGGTGCGCCGGGTCGTAAATCAGGTGGCCCTCGTGGGGATAAACCACAAATTGATTCTCGACGCCCAGCGTCATCAGGGCGTGCCAGAATTCGAATGATTGCGCGGTTGGACACTCGCCGTCGCGGTCTCCCACCAGGATGAGCGTCGGCGTTTTCACGTTTTTGATGAAAGTTATGGGAGAGCTTTTCGCGTACACCGCCGGATCGTCATAAACGGACGCGCCGAAAAAAGGAATCATCCACTGGTCGATATCGTTCTCGCCGTAGTAGCTTTGCCAATCCGCGATGCCCGCTCCGGACACCGCGGCGCGGAAGCGGTGCGTTTGGGTGACGGCCCACATCGTCATGTACCCCCCATAACTCCACCCGCCGATGCCGACGCGGTCGTTATCTACAGGAAATCGTTTCACGACATAGTCAACACCGGCGAGGATGTCTCGTAAGTCGCCGTACCCAAAATCTTTCACATTCCCGCGCGTAAAAGCCTCACCCTGGCCAAAGCTGCCGCGCGGGTTGGGCCGCAATACGAAATAGCCGTAGTGAGAGAGGGGCGTGAAGTCAAAGAGCGTGCTTGGCCAACTGGGGCGCGCCATGGCGCCGGGGCCCCCGTGGACTTCCACTACCAAGGGATAGCGCCGCGCGGGGTCATAGTTCTGGGGATAGGTGAGCCAGCCCTGAAGGTTGAGGCCTTCATTCGTCCAATGGATGCTCTCGGTTTTTCCCCAGTTCGCGCGCTCGGCAGGGTGAGAGGTGGTCATTTGCTTCCACGCCCCGATCGGCCCGGCCCACACCTCCGGCCGGTCGGAAAAGGTCTCGCGAAGCACCGCGGAGGTCTTGCCGTCGCTCGCCACGGAAAGGCCAAAATTCCACCAGCCGAGGGAAAGCGTTTCCGCCCCGCTCCATAGCGGGGTGACTTTGCCGTTCCGGACGCCGAGCGTCGCGATGCCACTCGCGCCATCGATACTTTCCAACAAGAGAATTTCGTCGCCACCCGGCCGCCAAACGAGCCCACTGACGGAAGCCTTCAGGCCCGGTGTCAGGTTGCGGGCAGCGCCACCCGTGGCGGGAATAAGGTAGACATCGCCGCCGGTTGAACCTTCGTCGCTCATCAGTCCGCTGATGAACGCGATACTGTTTCCGTCCGGCGACCAGCACGGCGCGGCAATTTGTTGCGCCGGTTTATACAGAGATTTCATTTCTCCAGAGTCGGCCTGGAGGGTGTAAATCTCCGCGACGTACCATTGGGCGTCGCCGGCGCCGCGGGCTGCGGTCAATGTGAATTTCTTCCCGTCCGGCGACCAGTCATATTCATAAACGTAAAGGTCCGGGGGAGAGAGTTGCCGAACACGTCCCGTGGCCACGTCCACCATGGTCAGGCGTTGTTCGTAGATTTTGCCGCCAATCACCCCGGAAGGAAGCGTCATGGGCTCCAGCGGCCCGGGCAGGCGCGGAGCGTTTTCGGTGAAAAGCAGCGCCAGGGTCTTGCCATCGGGGGACCATGACGGCGCATCAAGCGAGCCCCTCAAGTCGGTAAGCTTTCGCGCCTCACCTCCCGTGACTTTGGCCACGTAAAGCTGCAACTGGTCAGGCGCCTGAGCATTCGACAAGAACGCCAGTTGGCGGCTGTCCGGCGACCAGGCGATTTCGCGCTCTTCGGATGCCCCATCGCCACTGCCCGCCGTGATGCGGCGCCGGGTCGAGGCCGGCGACTCCAAGCTGCAAACAAAAATTCCATGCGGGGAAGCGCCACTACCTTCTTCGACCCACGCCACGCGTTGGCCTTCCGGCGAAATGGCGACTTGCCGGATATCGTGCGCCCCCGCCAGCGAATCGAGCATCGCATCGAGGGAGGACTCCTGCGCCCCGGCGCGGCCGGAAAGCAGAGTGAAAAGCACGGGCAAAACCAGCGCGACAGTTCGCGCCAAGCGGCTGAACATGAAAGGACTCCTAATGGTAGGTGGTAGGTTGTAGGTAGTAGGTGGGGAAGTGCGGTCTCCTGTTTCCTGTCTACCGTATACTGTCTACTGTCCCATGTGCCACCTACGACCTGCCACCTACCGTCTGAACAAAGCCTGACGCGCCATCGTAACGGAAGCTGCATTCTACGGCAAGCGTTGCCCCCCGGCGTGCTCTCCCGGTTGGTAGTGGGTCAGTTGCCGGTGAGGCAACTTCAGGGGAGTCAGGGGTTGCACTTGTACGAGTGGGCCGTTACGTCCAAGTGGACGCCTTTCATGTGTTTCACAATGGGTCCCTTTGTGAATCGTGCCTTACGCCGTCATCCCTGCCCGCGCGTGACGCCGCCGCCCAACTGTGGCATAAAACAACGATGAGAGGGTAGGAGTATGGCAACACTCGATTGGTCACAATGCCCTGCCGTCGAGAGCATCCCCGGCAAGCGTAGCGGCGCATGGGTATTCCGGGATACGCGGACGCCGGTTTCAGTTGTCTTTGACAATCTGGAAGTGGGAGCCTCGATCAACGAGATCATGGAGTGGTTTCATTTGTCCCACGAACAGGTGGTTGCCGTGATTGAATTTGCGGCGCGAAGCCTTGACGCGCTACCGGTGCAGCCTCCCGCCCCAAGGGTCGATGCTCATATGTGAATGCGGCGACTCCCGGCAGTTACACCGAAGTGGACATACCGCCCAAGTAAACCCCCGCCCATGACAGATCCCATAATGCGATCCTGCCCGGCGTAAGGTAGTTCTACGAGTAGGCCGTTTCTCGTCAAAGTGAAAACGTGAAAAGATTCCGGCAAAAGCGAGAGCGTTCTCTGACACTGTCATTCATGTCGGCGACATCGGGCGAAGTCGCCCCAAACTCCCCAGTTTCCAGACCCCAGTCGCGCGCACTCGGCGGCGACCGGCGTCTACATCCAATGCGCCGCCCCGCGCATTCCGAAGCAAATTCACTTGCGCAGTGTTCCAACTGGGGGTAGTATTGAGGCGGATACGAGCGAATAAAAAGCGAAAATAATCAGAGCTCGACAATGGATACAGGTCAATCATTCGGGGGCAGTTGGACAGAGGAGAAACTTAACCTCCTAACAAAATATCTAAAGGCATACGTGACGATTTTCACCAGGAATCCCCGCGCACGACTATTCCATACGGTTTACGTAGATGCCTTTGCAGGCGCTGGCTACATTCACCAGCGCCAATGGGACGCAAACCAGAGCGACCTTTTTGCAGACATTGCCTCCGATGACGCACAGGGCTTCATCAAAGGAAGTGCGATGCGGGCCCTTGAGCTGAATCCAGGATTTGGAGAGTATCTCTTCATTGAAAAGCAACCAGACCGGTTTAAAGAACTTGCAACCCTCAGCGGGAGGTACCCTGATAAAAGGATTTCAGTTGAGAATGTCGAGGCAAACGGGTTTCTCCGGAAGTGGTGTGCCAAAACAAATTGGAGGACAACACGCGCCCTAATTTTTCTTGACCCATACGGTATGCAGGTTGGCTGGTCCCTCCTTGAGGAAATTGCCAAGACGAAGGCCGTTGACCTCTGGCTGCTCTTTCCCCTGGGTGCAGCGCTGATGCGGCTCCTTATGAAGAGACAATCCCCTCCGCAGGCTTGGGCCGATCGGGTGACTGCGGTGCTGGGGACCGAGGCGTGGCGAGACGAATTCTACAAATCAACAAAAAGTGATACGTTATTCGGTTCCGAAGAAACAGAAGAAAGGGAGGCTGATTACCAGGTTGTTGCGGACTTCTTCACCCGACGATTGCAAGGAATCTTCGCGAGAGTTGCGCAGAATCCCCGCGTACTTAAGAACTCCCGGAACTGTCCGCTTTACCTCTTTTGCTTTGCTGCGGGCAATCTAAAGGGCGCACCCACGGCTGTGAAAATTGCCCAAGACATCTTGGGAGGCGCGTGATGGCTGCGAATTCGGCAATTGAGTGGACGGAATCCACGTGGAACCCGCTCACAGGTTGCGCGAAGATCAGCCCGGGGTGCAAGCATTGCTACGCCGAGCGGATGGCCCTGCGCCTGAAAGCCATGGGCCAGCCAAACTACGCCAGCGGCTTCGACCTGGCGCTCCACGAGAACGCCTTGGAATTGCCGCTGAAATGGAAGAAACCGCAGACCATTTTCGTGAATTCCATGAGCGATTTGTTCCACAAAGACGTGCCGGTGGAATTCATCGCCAAAACTTTCGACGTGATGCGCCGCGCCGACTGGCATAAATTCCAGGTCCTCACCAAGCGGTCAGACCGTCTGCTGGAACTCTCCCCTACGCTTCCGTGGGCGCCGCACATCTGGATGGGCGTCAGCGTGGAAACTATCAAATACACTTCCCGCATCGACCACCTCCGCCAAACCGGCGCCATGGTCAAATTCCTGTCGCTCGAACCCCTGCTGGGCCCGTTGCCTGGGCTTAATCTTGAGAGTATTGATTGGGTGATCGTGGGCGGCGAGTCCGGCCCTGGCGCTCGCCCCATGGACCCGGCTTGGGTTTTGGAGATTCGTGACCAGTGCCTGGACGCGCGCGTTCCCTTCTTCTTCAAACAATGGGGAGGGACAAGAAAGAAGAAAGCCGGACGAGAGCTCGAAGGCCGAACTTGGGATGAGATGCCGGCGCAGGCCTTAGCTTTGGCTCTGTAACCTACCCGCTCGATGGACAGCGTTATTGCCCCGGGTCTACACGCGACGCGGGAGGAAAAGAACGTTCCGCCGGTCCGTCAAGTTGCGAGAAGATTCAAGAATTCGACGGCGCGGACAATCCGGATGCCACGGAACTCTTTCAGCTCCAGCAGGTCCTTATCGCCGCTGACGATGTATTGCGCATGGCCCTCCAGAGCGCATTCGAGGACCATGTTATCGTCCGGGTCGCGGCAGACCGCCGTCACCGCCTTGGGGATCTGAATCACCCGCAGAAAGCCCAGATAGTCCGCCAGCGTTGCCGCGACTTGGTCCGCGGAGAAATGGAGGCGGGTTTCCAGCTTCTCCGCCAGTTCCTCCATCAATTCCGGGCAAGTGAAGACCCGAAACTCGCCGGCACGCGCCCGCTCGACGCATAGAAAGGGGTTTCCACGCCAGCCCGTCGCGGAAAACAGGATGTTGGTGTCGAAAGCGGCGGTAATTGGCAAGGCTATTTCTCGTGCAGTAAGACGTCGACGAAGGACTCGCGTTCATCTTCCGACATGCGGTCCCAATCGAGGCCACGTTCCGCGCACGTCCGGCGCAACTGCGCATCGCCGAAGCGCAACCGCTCGTCCCGGCCCACTTGCGCGTCCTGGGCAAGCGCCAGCAAAGCCGCCCGCTTGCGTTCGGCCGACAAACCCCGCACCAGTGAAATGACCTGTTCGTCACTCAATTCCAAAGTGCTCATGTTTCCTATGATATCACCCCAAGCAATCTTAGGCTCTGATTTGTGCAGCGAATCCGACCTCGGCGTCTGCCCCATGGACCCGGCGTGGGTGACCGAAATCGGCGACCAGGGAAAATAAGGGAAATAGGGACACGCGTGCCAGTCCCTTTAGTCCCTTCTGACGCGCTTTTTCCCTCCTTCGCGGGGATTGCTTGACCCGCATGGTATTTAGCAGTCTAATACCGCCACCAGTGGATCCCAGCCCGATGATTCTCGGGTATCCAAGGGCCATGATCGATCCGCGACGGGAGACCCATATGGCGGAGGACGCAAGGTACCCAGCCGATATTCAGCAGGTACCATAGTCATACAAACTGACCCTGGTCCCATACCGATGTGGGACCTAGCCGAATTCTTCAGGCTCTTTCGAATTGCTTACGCTGCGGCCTATCACGCGCTGGCAGGCACCTGGGAGGCAAGCCAACCTTTAGATTTCGAAAAGTCCCTCCAACGCACCTGGAAGTACTGGCAGGCCCTTAGTGAGACTGAGGTCAGGCAACTAAGGCGGCCCAAGTTGGTCCTGCCTCCCGCCGAACCAACCATACTATTCATTCACCGTGACAACCCGATCATGCTCGTGGTCGAAGGCATCGGCATCTGCCTCGCACTTGCGGTGATCCTTTCCGGAGGCAAGTTCCAGGGGTTCGGCTTCAAGGTCGAACTCCCCCCTCTCGGCAAGGGGATCGAACATCTTCGAAAGGCCCTCCGGCGTTCGTCGACGGGGGACCCACACGACACGCGCCCCGCTCGTATTCGCGGGAGTAGCGAGGAATTGTAGCGTGCTTTTCGTTGGCCGGCTGGCGCAGAGCCCGCCTTTTTCGGCTCTGCGTCTTGCCCATTGCCTAAAATGAAAGACGTTAGCCAAGGATTCAAAAACGAAGGGCGGCGAGAGGCACGTGTCGCAGAGCTGCGCTCGCTCTGCGCCAGCCGGCCTGACTGCGGCGCACCCCGAATCCGAGGCCCAGTAAAAGCGATGTAAAGCTGCCCTGTTTTGAAGGTCTGCGGTTCGTCCCGGCTCTCAACAGAAACCCGCGAAGCTTCCGACCGCGTCCGCGATGCCCGTGCTTAGTGAAACTCGGAGGGGCTATATGAAACTCAAACGGCTACGACTTAGGAATTTCAGATGCTTTCGAAGTGAAACGACAATCGACTTCGAGGACATAACCGCCCTCATCGGCAAGAACGATTCCGGCAAATCCACAATCATGGAAGCTCTGGACTTGTTCATGAACGATAAGAATCCTGACAATAATGACGCCTCGAAAGGTGGCGACCCAAAGGATCTTACGCTAATTTGCGAGTTCGCCAACTGGCCCAGCGAGGTTATAGTCGATGAGGATAACCCCACTAACCTTGGCAGGGAGTTACTCTTGAATGCGGATGGCAATTTGGAAATCCATAAAACATACAGCGGCCAATCGGCGGCGCCCAAATGCATAAATATCGAGGCTTTCGCCTGCCATCCAACCGCCGACGGCGCGAACGACCTCTTGCAACTTAAGAATTCTGACCTGAAAAAACGAGCCAAAGAGCTGGGTGTGGACCTGGCGGGTGTCGACACAAAAGTTAATGCGCAAATCCGGGCGGCAATCCGAACACACGTCCGGGACCTTAAGATTGCTGCCAGAAAGATTCCATTGAACGATGACAACGGAAAAAAGGTGTGGGAAGGCCTAAAGAACTACCTTCCGGCGTTCGCCCTGTTTAAATCAGACCGCTCTAGCACAGATCAGGATGACGAAGCTCAGGACCCCCTAAAGGCGGCCGTCAAGGAGGCGATCAAAGCGAAGGAAGGTGAGCTGCAGGCCATCACCGACTACGTCAGGGGCGAGGTGGAGAAAATCGCGCGGTCGACTCTGGAGAAGCTGCGCGAGATGGACCCGTCATTGGCCTCTGAGCTCAAGCCTTCCTTCGCTGCGCAGAAATGGGATACTCTTTTCAAAACAACCATCTTCGGCGATAACGATATCCCAATAAATAAGCGTGGGAGCGGAGTGAGGAGACTAATTCTCCTTAATTTCTTCCGCGCCAAAGCTGAACAACTCGCGAAGGAGGCCGGCCGCACTGCGGCGATCTACGCGATTGAGGAGCCAGAAACAAGCCAGCACCCGCATAACCAGCGCATGCTGCTTAGAGCCCTTTCCGACCTGTCATCAGAGGCGCAGGTGATGATAAGCACTCATACACCGATGCTTGCACGAGCCCTCCCTGACAGCTCTTTGCGATATATCCACATCCGGGATGACAAAACCAGGGAAATAATGAAAGGAGGACCAACAACAAACAAGGTGTTCGCGGAGTCACTTGGCATTCTACCTGACAACACTGTGAAATTGTTCATTGCTGTGGAGGGTCCCAATGACATCGCGTTTCTCGCGGGCATTTCCACAGCCTTGCGGAGCGGGGGAATCGATGTCCCAGATCTGGAAGCGTTGGAACTAAACGGGGAAATCATTTTCTTCCCGATGATTGGGTCAAACCTGGCCCTTTGGTCTTCCCGACTTGGGCCCCTTAATCGATGCGAGTTTCACCTGTGTGATAGGGAATTCGCACCCCCGGCTCCCGCAAAATACCAGGACCACATTGACGCTGTTAACGCGCGCCCAAATTGCCGAGCACGATCGACACTAAAAAAGGAGATGGAAAATTACCTCCACAAGGATGCGATTATCGCTGCATATCAGCGAAATGGATTCAATCTGCCAATAGCAGCGAACTTTGGTCCCTTCGACGACGTTCCGCAGGAGATTGCCCAGTTAGTGCACGAAGCGTCCGGTGCCGGATCGCCTTGGGATCAACTGCCAGATGATAAGAAGGAACAGAAAGAAAAGCACGCCAAGCACACTCTTTGTTCATTCGCGGCCAGCGAGATGAATAGTGCGATGCTGGGCGAGATCGACCCTGAGGGTGATTTGGTTCAATGGTTCAACGATATTAGCGAGCTCTTGGCAGAGGCACAAAACCCATAACGCGCGACGTGCGCTCCGGCTTTTCCGGCAGGCTGGCGCAAGGCGAGCGCAGCCCTGCGTTTTGGAGAAGGATCGAGGGGGCGGGGGCTCGAAATGAAGTCCGCAATGAGAAGAGAAGAAGTATCCGCGCACGCGGCGAGGATCGCGAGTCGCATGGCTGTGCTCGCCATGCGCCAGCCCGCCGAAGGGACTGTCGAGCAAGCTTGACGGCAAGGGAAGGTTCCTTCGGAATCGCAGACACCCAAAATCCGGTGTCTGCGCCAGCCCCGTGAAGCAACCATCGTGAGTAACAAGCGTCGAGCCCGGCGCAAATGCGCCCAGGGAGTTGTTATGCGCCAATCTCGCGCACTTCGCCCTTTTTCAGCAGCGAAAGCGCATTCAACAATGGGGGGACGATGGGCCGAAGGTCGCTTAAGCGATTGGTGGGAGCGGTCAGGACCACGACCGCGATACTGAAGCGCGGTAGATTCTGCTGAAACGACAGATTGCGATCCGTGGTGACGAAAGCTTCAAAGCGCTTTTCCGCCAGAGCCAGAAGTTCGCCATTCTGCTTGCCCTTCCAACCCATCTGCCGGACCGTAAGCACGTCGTGCCCGGCAAAGTCATGAGCCAGGCGCTCATCGACACATTCATCCAGCAGGATCTTCACTTGACCTCGGCGAGGACTTTGCCTTTCGCGGTCTCCAGCAACACCACCACTTGCTGGCGCGTCACGGTGGGAAAGCCCGCCAGAAAATCATCAATCGTGTCCCCGGCCTCCAGGTACTCGAAGAGGGTTTGGACGGGCACGCGGGTTCCGGTGAAGACCGGGGCGCCTCCCATGATGTCTGGCGAAATGGATATCAAATGATCGCCCATGACAAGGAGTCTAAGGGCAAGGGCGGTCTGCTTGCAAGCGGAACAGTATCGAGCTCGATGATGCCGCCACGTCAAGGGTTTAGACCTTGACTTCAAGAGGAAGGATGCTTTGGAAAGGCGAATCCACCAGCTTGCCCGCACGCGCATAAAACCCGCTCCTCCAGTGGAAGTCGTCTTCGAGGAAATTCGAGGAATGACCGTCGGTAGAATCTCCGTGGCGCGCGGCGAAAAGCCGCTGTACACGCTGGACAATGTGGTTTACCTGCGGCGAGGGTCTTCCGACGTTCAGGCACAGCCCGATGAAATAATCTCCCTGCTCACCCAGTTCGCCTTCTAAAATTCTGGCCCCGGTGATTTCGATTTTTGATCCCGTAAAATCTTTACGTCTACTTGACGGTAAGTCGCCAAACCGGACTAGCGCCGAGGATCATTAACGCCGCAGATGGCGCAATGGCTCCCTCGAAACGCCTTTTCTGGAAATTGCCCAGACAGACTCACTACCCCTCGGCATCCATCAACTCCACGACGGCGCGATGGCCCGGGGCTCTCGCGAGGGCGCGGTCGCAGGTGAGAAGCGGCGCATCCAGAGCTTCCGCCAAAACAACGTAAGCGGCGTCGTAAGCCGTCACGTTGCGGCGGAGTTCCCAGATGCGAGCGAGGAATGGCCAGTGGGGGTGGCGTTCGAGCGGCATCTGGACAAACGCCAGGAGCGCTTGCCGGGCCCGTTGCGGTCGCATCTCGCCCGCCGCCTGATAGCGTCGCAAGGCTTGGGCAATTTCCAGGTCGATCAGATGCGGAGCATGCAGCACTTCGAGAGGATCGAGCAAACGCTGGGCGACGCGTTCCCCGGACGGCCGGTTCAGCAAAACTTCCAACATGGCGGAGGCATCGACCACGATCACCGGCTGTCCCTCTCCTCACGAATGATCCGGGCAGGCGGCACGCGGGGATGGACGGGCGAGAGGAGGGCCAACCGCTCCTTCAGTTCTTCCAGCGTGGGCCGCTCGGCGACGCGTTGGATTTCGCGGAGCAGATAGTCGGAGAGAGACTTGCCCTCCAGGGCTGCCCGCGCCTTCAGCTTGCGGTGCAGGGGGTCCGGCACATGGCGAATTTGAATCATGGTAGGCATGTGTATAACATAGTTGCATGTGGAGCACATGTCAAGGGATATCTCCTGCCCCAACGTGGCCAGGGGGGCGGTTCGCCAACCGCCCCTACACCGCTCTGGCTGACGGGTCCAGATCATTGGTCTGGATTATTTGTCTGGACGTTTGGCCACAATCTGTTTGCCTAGTGTGTAGCCTCACTTTTTAGTTGACACAGGCTAGTATTGTATGTATGCTGGCCCCTGGCGTTGGCCTCGGCCGGGCGGCGAGAAAGGCCGCGGGCCGGTAATACGGGCCGGCATGGAACAGTAAGCAGCAGGCACTCGGCAGCAGGCACCAAGGGGTGGGGAACGGGGATGGACGATGGCTGAAGGCCCGCCGTTGATTTCTGACCGCTGATTCCTAATGGCTGAATGCCGATCGCGGATGGCCAAACGGCGGCGCGGGAGGAGGGAGTCTTGGGAATACGCCCGCGAACCCGTGATGTTCATAAAAACACAGCCACTTCGCGAAGAATTGAGGATTTCTTATGGCCCGCTCAAAAAATCAACCCTATGCAAATACGGGACTTGTAATTTCTTGCTCTAGGCTAGAGGAAACCCAGAAAAAAGGATGGTAAAATGAAGGTATTACCCGACATGTTCATGAAAACAAGTGAGATTCAAATCTGACGTGAGTCAAACCCATCCCCAGGCCGTGATGTTTAAGAAAAATCAACCATTTATCGACGCGATGCCGACATGTTATTGATAGAAAGGGAGATAGGCGTTGGCAAGGAGGGAAAGCAAAGTAGAAATCGGTTCATCGGTTCATCGGCTCATCGGTTCATCGGTTCATCGAACTGTCGACGGATCGCAGGGTGGGTCTTGCCTGGCGTGAGGACAAAGAGCAGTGATGAGTAGCAAATGGCCGGAACCGACAAGGGCCGAAGGCGGAGAGGCGGGCAACCCTGCACACTCACGATCAACCGGGCCGCCCACACTCCCCCGCTTCGGTTATCGACAGTGCCTGGGGAAAGGATGAATCAAACTGCTGGGTTGGAAAATCGCAAATCACAAATCGCCCATCACTCAATGACCCGATGACCCGATCCATGGCCGGGCTGGACAATTTTGGGGACTCCCGTTCTAATACGCGTATGTCCAAAAAACATAAAGAAGCCGTCCAGAAGCAATTTACCAAGACCGCGGAAGCCTTCTCGACGTTCGCGATGCGCGATACGCCGGAGGTTCTGAAAGAGAAGGTGGACTTTGCCAAGCCCCAGCCCACTGACACTGTGCTCGATGTCGCCTGCGGACCGGGGGCGTTCGCTCTGGCGCTCGCGCCGCGCGTGCTCTTTGTTCGGGGGGTCGATCTGACGCCAGAGATGTTGCGACGGGCCCGCGCCTATCAAGCCGAAAAACAGATTTCGAACGCCGCCTTTGTACGCGGCGACGCCGAGCAACTTCCCTTCCCTGCGGGCACGTTCGATCTGGTGTCGTGCCAGTGCTCGTTCCACCACATGCCCAAGCCCCAACTCGTGCTGCGGGAAATGGTCCGCGTGGCCAAGCCCGAAGGTCGCCTGGTGATCATCGACCCCCTCGCGCCGGAGAGCGACTCGAAGTACGAAATCTACAATCGTATCGAGCAGCTTCGCGACCCCTCCCACACGCTCACCCTGCGCCTGACCGATTTCTTGAGCCTGTTTGACGGAGAGGGCCTGGAGATACTGCGACAGTCGCTCCGCCGTCGGCCGCGATCTTTCAACAACTGGATGCTGCGCGGCGGCCATGCGCCCGGAACCAAGCGGTACCTCGAAACGCGCAAGCTCCTGGAAGATTCCATGGCCGGCGACCGGGCCGGCTTCTCCGCCCAAGCCCAAGGCGAGGATATTCAGATTGTTCATAACGAAGGGTTGTTTTTGCTTGTGAGGAAAGGTGTCGGTATTAGTTAGGGGGGCGGAACCATCGGGAAGCATAACGACGGGAGCATGTGCGTGACGGCAGAGGGGTGCCCTCTCGCTGTTCCCTGCATTCCGTCTGCTGTCTACCGTCTACTGCTCTTCGAACGGCCATTCCCTCCGCGCCCGCGCGCGCGCCATGTAGGCGGCGGTTCCCACGGCGAAGATGGCGAAGGCAAAGATCAGAGAGCGTGCTGCCGCTGTCGCCAGCACGTAGATCCAGCCGCACACCGAAATGATTCCGGGGAACGGGTAGAGCCACATTTTAAATGGCCGCGGCAAATCCGGTGAGCGGAAGCGTAATAGGAAGAAACCAACGGTCTGCGGAAGGTATTGGATGAGTACGCGCGTGGCGATCAGACTGCCGATAACTTCATTCAAGCGGCCCAGGCTAAACAAGGAGGCGATCAGCCCCAGGGTGATCAGCGAAATGTGCGGGAAGTTGCCCTTCGGGTGCAAGCGGGCGAAGACGGGAAAGAAATTGCCGTCGACGGCGGCGGCGTAAGGAATCCGCGAGTAACCCAGGAGCAACGAAAAAACGGAGGAGAAAGCGATCCAGAGCAACAGCACCGTCATGAGTTTCCCCGCCGCAGATCCAAACAGGATCTGAACGTATACGGAGGCAATGTAATGGGTCTCGATGGCTTCGCGCCAGGGGATGACGCTCAAGAACGAGGCCGTCATCATGATGTACAGCACCGCAACGGCGAGGATCGAAAATAAAATGGCGCGGGGTATGACCCGGCCCGGGTCGCGGATCTCCTCGGCCAGGTAACAAACGTTGTAGTAGCCAAAGTAATCGTAGAGGGCGTAAAGCGTGGCGTGGCCCAGTCCCACCCAGAAAATCAAGTTGAGATGAAATGCTCCCGGGGGGAAATCAAAAAGACGCGCGGCGCTTAGGTGGGGAACGCCGGAGATGGCAATCCCCAGGCACCCGAACAGCACACCGGTCACGAGCACCACGGAGAGGTTGCCGATCGCCCCGATGCGGCGGTAAAGCAGTGCCACGAGCAGCAGCGGAAATGCCGCGGCCACCCAGCGAATCTCCCAGGAAGTAAGCTGCGGCGCCAGGTAGTGAAGGTAATTGGCGAAGCCGATGCTGCCGCTCGCCACCGATAGCGGGGCGGAAAAGATGATCTGCCAGACCATTAGGAAGGAAAGCCAGCGCCCGCAGCGAAGCGGCCCGTAGGCTTCCCGCAGGTAGTTATAGCTGCCACCGGCCTGGGGCAGCGCCGCGCCGAGCTCGGCCCACACTAAGCCATCGCAGAAGGCCAGCACCGCCCCTACCAGCCAGCCCAGCATCGCCTGCGGACCACCCATGGTGGCCAGGAAGAGGGGGATGGTGATATACGGGCCGATACCCACCATGTCGGTGATGGCGAGCGCGGTGGCCTGCACCAGGCCCAGTTCTCGCCGCAGACCTGGCATGTTTGTCGACGGTTCCAATCCTCACCTGTTAGGCGGCGCTTTACGAGAAATCTGGCGAAGCAATTCCGATTTCACGCGCCGATGGGGGCGAGCTGGTTTGGCGGCGAGGCCCAGAAGGTAGACCGTTTCCGCGGCTTCGCGGACGCGCGCCAAGCAATGCGGGCAACCGCGCGCCAAGTGCTCGCGGAGATCAAAGGAGCCCTGTTCTGAGATTGCGCCCAGCAACCATAACTCGTAGAGTTCTTCTAAATGTTGGCAGCCCATGTTCCACACACGGCCCGGCGCCGATGCTTTACAAAAGTCACCGCGGCCCGCAAGGACGTTCGCACTTTGCCCAAGGGTTCGCCCATCTCTGCCGCAATTTCGGATTCCCTGAGCCCCCCGAAGACGGCCAGCTCCAGGGCCTGCCGTTGCGGCTTCGGCAACTGATTGATTGCCTTGTGAAGAAGGACCAGACGATCATCAATCAAATTGATTTCCTTCGGTTGGGGCAACCAGGCTAAGGGAAATGGGCACAGCGCCGGCGCGCTTGCCCCATCCGCAGGACGGGATTTTGTCGCTTGGGTTTTTCCGTCGGGTGATTTTGCCGCCGAAGGCACGAGGGCGGCGGCCTTGGACTTTCGCGGGCCGGCGCTGGAACCTTGCGGGGCGGCGTTTGGCGCATTCTTGCGCAGCGTGCGAAGCCGATCCACGGCGGCCTCACGCGCGGTGACCACCAACCATGCCACGACGCTTGTACCTTTTTGGCTCAGGCTCGAGCTCTCATTCCAAAGGCCCAAGAACACTTCCTTCAGAATCTCCTCCGCGGCGTCGCGTGAGGGAAGGATATGCACCATCAGCCCGTAGACACGCGGGGCATACCGGTCGTAAAGCTCGCTCAGCGCGGCCACGTCGTGCCGCGCAACGCGAGCCAGCAATTCTTCGGCTGGCAGTTCTTCGCTCATCAGACAACCCCGAGTCAGCGGCGCCGGCACCCGCCGAGTCCCTCGACCCGTACCCCTTTCCCAGGCACTATCGGGACGATGGAGATTCGCCTCGACGCAGAAGGGAGAACCGCTCGCCTCCATCCCCAATTGTATCGCATCGTGATATATCAAATCTCGAAAACAAAACGGACAAAATGCGTGCCGATTCTTTTGATTGCTCCTATAAAGAGAATCGATTGGACAGCTACCGGCCCTGGGTCTAAATTTGAC
>Ga0326727_10005286_pt1 | contig 37140 bp, 24 predicted proteins | sample MB2enrmetagenome_FD_207643 | JGI IMG/M metagenome (GOLD analysis project Ga0326727, IMG submission 207643) | Lab enriched peat soil microbial communities from McLean, Ithaca, NY, United States - MB29MY | ecosystem: Environmental > Terrestrial > Soil > Wetlands > Peat | place: USA: New York... | reverse complement strand
CGTCGCTCTCCGGTACCTTTGGAGTTGATGACATCCAGATTACCGTCCCGCCGGTGTTGGCCGTCGTTCTGGAGGGGGGTGCCCTGACGCTCCGCATGGACAGCCTCATCCCTGGAACCTCTTACACACTCTGGATGTCGTCGGATTTGTCTCACTGGACCACAGGCCTGATGGAGCCAATCGTGGCCACCTCAACTAGCGCCACATGGCCCATTCCTGCCGGCCAACAAAAGGGCTTTTTCCAGCTCTCCTATACGCCTTAGTGCGCTGGCTCAGAACGGCGTTGCCTTGCCGGGTGAGCGGGTCTGACCGCGGCCTGTCGCTGGGCGTGGGGTCCTGCGTCCGGCCAGCCCGACGCCTGAACTCCGTCGTGCGAAAACAGGGAGCTGGTTTCGCACGGCAGAGTCGCAGGTGAGCGCCATGACCTGATCGGTTCGCACGTCCGACAACGGCACTGATTTCTCCGCTATGGACGCGGGCCTCGCACCTGCCAGCCCTTGAGATCCCCCTCCAAACAACAGGGCCGGGGTGACATCACCCCGGCCCCGAATTTCAACCTGTCAACACCCCCTTACTGAACCTTGACCCGATAAAACTGCGGCGTCTGGCTCACCGCGTTGGTGAAGGGTGACGTTGCGCTCGGGACGTTGGTGTAGGTGCCGGTGACAGCGGGGGCCGACTGGAGCGTGCCGAACGGCCACGAGAGAATGATGGTGTTGCCGGACCGCGTGATGCCCAGATTCACGGTTGCGTTGTAGTGGGCCTGGATCTGGTTGAGTGTCAGGGCCTTGTTGTAGAACGCCACGTCATCAAGGGCGCCCTCGAAACCGGGGCCATTGGCGTCGAAGCGGAAGCCCAGACTGGTGTCGCCGTCCCCATTCGGGATGAATGCGTCATAGGCCACCGTACCCGCGAGGTTCCCGTCGAGATAGCTGTAAAAGAGCGCGCCATCGTACGTCAAGGCCGCGTGGTACCAGGTGTTGGACTGAATGACACCGCCACCGCCCAGCCAGGCAGCATTCCAGCCTTGACTGAAAAGTACCCACACCAACGTATTGTTGGGTTGTTGATAGAGCAACCAACCGTTTGGACCGGTGCCGCCTCCGAGCCCGTCGGACGAAAACACGGCGCGATAATCCGTAGAACTCAGCGATGCGGGTTCGAACCAGACCTCAGCCGTGAACGGCCCATGAGGATTGAGTTCCAGCGCCCAGGGGATCTCGACCTGGGCTCCGCCTGAGACGCTGATAGCCGTATCGGTCTCACGCGGGATGCCCGTGGCGACCCCGTAGGTAAGCGTTCCATTTCCGGGAGTGTAGGCGCCATCGAAGCTGCCAGCCGCGTCCACGGCCGTGAGGCTGCCGTTCGGCTCATCCAAACGCCAGTACGCGACCGGGTCGTCAGCCATCACCACTTTGGCATAGCCGGTGATCGGAACTGTGACCGCCCGCGGGGCGACCGTGAGCGTGGCCGAGTCACTGTTGGTGTTCGCCCAGGGATTGGCGATATAGGCAGAGTAGGTTGTTTGGTCGTCTGTGCTCTGGACATTGGACAACCACAAGACCTGGTTCGTGGCGCCCGGAATCAGCGTCGTCCCCTTGTACCACTGGTAGGTGACCGGCAGGGCGCCTCCAGGAACCGCGATGAAGGCCGCCTTGCTACCGACTTCACGCGTGATGGACGCCGGGCTCGAGACCAGCGTCAGGTCCGTCATGACCGTGAGGGCGGCGGGGGCGCTAGTGGCGGACCCGTAGAGGTTGGTGACCACCACCTCGTAGGTTGTGCCGTTGTCAGCGTAAGCGCAGGTGAAGCTCAGAATGTCGCCGGTTGCCCCGGGGATCAGCGTGTTGCCTTTGTACCATTGATAGAACAGCGGCGTGGTTCCGTCCGCGTTAACGCTGAAGGTGGCGGTGCGCCCGGCGTAGGCAGAGGTAGGCGCCGGATCCGTAACCACATAAGCCGCAATCGGGGGCACGGCGAAATTGGTGATCCCCACCGCGTAGTGCAACTGGATCTGGCTCGCCGTCAGGGCATTGGTGTAGATGGCCACTTCGTCCATGTTTCCGTCAAAGAACCCGTCACCAATGGCGGGGTCGCCGCCAATGCATAAGGGTCCGGTGGCGTTGGGCACCGGAATCGTGCCTGTGGAGCTCCACATATTGGTTCCGTTGGCGTAGAAATAAACCGTCGTGCCGTCGTAGGTCACGACCAGGTGAGTCCATTCATTCTTGGTGATGTAGCCTGCCGCCATGTAGATTCCGCCCCCATTGTGCACATAAAGCCACCGGGGCGTTGTCCCCGCCTCTTGGCGGAACCACCACCCTGCATTGTAATTTTGGAAACTGGAGAGGAAACAACGATTCCCGCTACCCCAACTGGTTACACGCGCCCAGCATTCCGTCGTGAATGGCCCGGGAGGGTTGAGGTCCGGGTTATACGGCACGCTGACGTAAGATGTTTCAGCTCCGTACGCATCGGTATACAGGTGAAAAGCGATGGAATTGGAAGCAAGCCCAGGTTGGCCCAACTGTGGCCAGGCGCCAGAGTTGTCAAAGTTGATGGTCCCCGGATTAGCGCCGGATGCGCTGCTGTCAATGACGGTGGTCGCGTTCGTGGGGTCTTCGAAGCGGTAATAAGCGATGGGATTATCTGCCAGGACGGTGTCCGGGTAAGAGGCGGCGTTTGCCGACGGCAGAGCGAATAGCGCAATCGCTGCCAAAAAGGGCAGCGCAGGGCTTGGACGCGGGAGATCTATATTTGGGGATTTCATATCAGGCTCTTTCTATTGATGGGTTTCCACTGCAGCACCAGCCAGTACAATCTGGCCGCTGCGGAACGAATTATGATCTAACGAGGCTGGCGAGCAAGTGAATTCTTTCTAATCCCTGCCTCAAAGGGCCCAAGGTGGTGCTTGACCCGGGATCCCAGTGTGCTCAACCTTCCGGCATGCAGCAGAGTTGGAACCTATACACCTTCAACCGCCCAGCCTCCCGCCACCGGCACCCCGGCCGGACCGGCGGTTTCACGCTAATCGAACTGCTGGTAGTCATCGCGATCATCGCCATCCTGGCGGCGCTGCTCCTGCCCGCGCTCAACGGCGCCAAGATGAAGGCCGCCGGCATAAGCTGCATGAACAACCTGCGGCAGCTCCAAATGGCTTGGTTCATGTACGCGCAGGACAACAACGACCGCCTGGCCGGCGTCAGCGGCGGCGGTTACGCAAACTCCGACACCTGGGTTTCCGGCTGGCTCGACTTTAGCAACAACAATCCGGACAACACCAACATACTCTACCTCACCGACGCGCGCTTCTCCCAGATCGGCCCCTACGTCAAATCCCCAGCGGTCTATCACTGTCCCGCCGACCACAGCATGGCGCCCTTTGGCACCCAGTTACTGCCGCGCGTCCGCAGCATGTCCATGAACTGCTGGATGAACTACATCCTCAACGTGGACATCGGCCAGTCCCAATACATCATCTTCCGGAAATACACGGACATTCAGCAGCCGCCGCCCGCCATGGCCTGGGTGCTCATTGACGAACGGGAAGACAGCATCAACGACGGCCTATTCCAGACCGACCTGGTAGATCGCGGGTCTGCCGCCCGCATCGTTGATTTTCCGGCCAGCTACCATGGCCGTGCCGCCGGCATCTTGTTCGGCGACGGCCACGCCGAGATCAAGAAATGGCGTGATTCCCGCACCACGCCGCCCCTGAACCCGAACGGGCTGATCACTTTGGACGTTGCCTCGCCCAACAACCCGGATGTCGCCTGGATCCAGGAGCGCAGCAGCAGCCACAAGTAGGCCCTTTCATCGCCATAAGACCGGCCCAGCTTCAAGGCGAGCAGGCTCAGCGAGATGGGCACATCCGCTCCGCTTCGCGCCTTCCTGCCTTCGCTGTTAGCAAACGGCTCAAGTCCAACCGTCCCTGCAAAACCGGAGTGGACTGAGGCACCGTTTGCTGTCGCTCTGGTCGAGGGGGATGAACCGCCGTGAGATTGCTCAGGGTTACTGGGTTTTCCCTTCCGTCTTTTTCTCTGCTGCCGCGATCTCCTCCCAGGACAGGGCGCGCCACAGCCACCGGCACCCCAGCCGCGAAAGGTCTATGTCCTCAGCTCAGGCGACAGCGCAGCCACCATCGCCCTGATGTACGGCCTGCCAGTCACCGCCATTAAGGCAGCCAACCCAAAGGTGGATTTCAACAAGCTGACTCCCGGGGTCGCGATAACCATCCCTCCATCGCCCTGGACGCCCGCCGCTTCGCCGTAAGAGCGTAGCGCGGGCCGCGATCGCTGCTTTTGCCTCATCGGCTTCAACCCGTCTTTCCTGGTGAGCCGGTCGTTGTCTTCGACCAACAAAATGTCGCCGGCCCTGCCACGCTGCGTTCTATGGGTGAGGCTGCCGGGCGGCGGTGTTGTGCCGATCGAGCGAAGTCCGCAGCGCGACCTGGAGCGCGACCTGTCGCGCACGCGTGCTCAGCGACGCGTCGGCCTTGACCCTCTCGACGACCTTGCCGGCATCGCCCAGCTCGGTGAAGAGCCGCTGTACCATCGGCTCGACTTGCGCCAGGATGGCCTGCCGCTCGCGCCGCCCCTGCATGCGGTCCTTCAGCGGCTGCGTGTCCCAAATGCGTACGGTGTAGTCGCCCGAACCGGAGATGAGCTGTTGGCTGTCGGCCCGCCACGCCAGCGAATAGACATAGTCTTCGTGGCCGCGCAGCCGCGCCACCTGCTCGAATGTCTCCGCGTCCCAGATGCGCACATTGTTGTCTCTCCCGCCGCTGGCGATGCGCTTGCCGTCCGGACTGTACACGGCGCAGAACACGTAATTGCCGTGTCCGACCAGGTCGTGCAGCCGCGTGCCGGACGTGGCATCCCAGACCCGCACGATCCCGTCTTCCGAGGCCGTCAGGATCCGCCGGCTGTCGGGGCTGAACGCCACGGAGCAGACTGGGGCGCTGTGACCGTGCCGCCATCCACGAACCGGCTCCAGCGATTGAGCATCCAGGAGGTCGAGCGTGGGTTCGTACCCATTATGGACGGCGATGGTTGCACCGTCGGGACTCCACGCCACGCACGAGCTCTTGTTGAGGACCCCGCCGAACATTCGTCGCGATTTTCGTATGGCGCCCGTCCGCGCGTCTGTAATCTGCGCAATGCCCTGGCGGTTGTCGATCCAGATCACGTTCTGACCGGACGGGTCGAACGCCAGCGAATCGATCCAAGCAGGCCCCCCGGCGACCGAAGCCACAGTCGTCCCCGTGGCGGTGTCGAGGACGTCGATGCGGCAGAACGTGTCGTTCGTCGCGACGAATGAGACCGCCAGGCGGGAGCCATCCACTGATAACGCGGCGCCGCGGACGTACACGTCTGCGGCCCCCGTGGCGGCGATCTGGTCGCCGGTGGCGGCATCCCAGAAGCGCAGGGAGCCCGTCTGCCCGGCCCAACCGTCCCAGCCGCCGGAGTAAATCGTGGCGCCGTCAGGCGACACCAGCACGGGGTACACGAAGCTGCGATGTCCGTGAAGGACCCAGGCGTCGGACGACCGGACGTCCCAAAAACGAACTCCATTGGTGTCGCCATTGATCAGAGTCTGGCCATCGGGAACAAAGCTCGGGTGAAAGCCATCGGACTCGAACACGCCTCGGGGACTGCCGGTCCGTGTGTCCCACAGGCGGAGGGTCCGATCCGCACCGCACGAGGTCAGCAGCGATCCCTCCGGCGAGAAGCACAACGCCAAGACCCAGCCGGTGTGGCCGCGCAGCGTAGCCACCGCAGCGGGAGGATTCGCGGCGACGTCGGTGATGCGTATGGTGTTGTCGTAGGACCCCGTCGCGAGCCACCGGGAATCCGCACTGAACACCATGGGCATAATGTTATTCTTGTGCGCTTCGAATGTGCTGAGGATCTCGAGGGAATCCGTGTCGAGCAACGCGACCTCTCCCACCGACTTGCAAACTGCTAAACGCCGTCCATCCGGTTGAAAGCACACGGGGCTACCGCCCCCCATGAATTCGTCAGTGGCAAGCAAGGGGCTGGTGATGGCCGCCCGGGATACACGCGTCGCGCCAGATTTCGTGTCCATGATATGAATTTTTCGCCGCCACTCGTAGGCGACCCGCAAGCCGTCCGGCGCAGCTTGGACCACCGTAGGAACGGGCTGCGACGAGAGCCGCGTGCCGCGCTGAAGGTCCCACACCTCAATTGTCTGCGCGTTGCTGCCCGTATCGCTGGCCTGCGTGACCAGTTGCGTTCCACCCGCAATAAGCCACGATTGCCAGCAGGCATGCCCGGTTGGGATCGTCTGCAGCAACTGGCCGGTGTCAATGTCCCAGCGCTGAATCCCTTCGCCAATGTCATAGTATGATCGCGCATCCGGCAGTACATGGATCTGCGAATAAGATGCTCGCACATGCTCGTGGACGCGCGTCGTAAGGTCCAGCCGGCTCGAAAGATGCCGCCATTCCCAGCCGCGCAGGTCCGGCGGCGCGCTGTCCAGGTAATGCCGTGCCGCGGCGATCTGTGCATGTTCGAACGCGTCGCACGCGCTCAGCAAGCTGGCGGAGTAGGCCTGGCGAAGGGCATTTGTTTCCGCGACGCGCGCGGCAATTTCGGCCTTTTTGGCTTCTTGTTCTCCCCTCTCCGCCCGCTCTCTCTGGCGCTCTGCGATACGCGCCGCCTCGTCCGCACGAACGTGCGCCTCGGCCTCCCGTCGTCCCGCCCTCGTCGCTCGGACCGCCTGCCAGGTGCTCACTAAGACACCCAACACCAACGCCATTCCAACCGCCCCCGCCGCCGTGTACACCAGCCGGTTTCTCCGAAAACTCTTTTGCAGCCGGTAACCCACGCTCGGTGGCCGGGCCAGCACTGGCTCGTGCTTCAGGTGCCGTTCGATGTCCAGCGCCACGCCGTTCGCCGTCTCATATCGCCGCCGCCGGTCCTTCTCCAGGCACTTCATCACGATCCAGTCCAGGTCACTGTCGATGGCTGGCTTTTGACCTTTGACTCTTGATGGGCCAGCGCCCGTGCCGCCCTTGGCCGCCAATTCATGTGTCAAGCGCGTGCTTGGCCTAACCGGCTCCCGCTCCCGGATGATCTTCCGCATCTCATCCAGCCCCGACTGCAACAGCTCCTTCGTGTCGAACGGCGTGCTCCCGGTCAGCAACTCATACAGCAACACCCCCAGGCTGTAGATGTCGCTCCGCGTATCAATGTCCAACCCGCTCATCTCCGCCTGCTCCGGGCTCATATAGGCCGGCGTCCCGATGAACTGCTGGAACTGCGTATAGACGGTCTTCTCCGTCAACTCCTGTTGCGTCGCCTTGGCAATGCCGAAGTCAATGACCTTGGGCACCGGCACCCCATCGTGCAGCGTCACCAGGATGTTCGAGGGCTTGATGTCCCGATGGATAATCCCCTTCTGATGCGCATGTTGAATCGCGTGACAGACCTGGATGAACAAATCCAGCCGCTCCCGCGTGGCCAGCTTCTCCTGGTCGCAATACCGGGTAATCGGAATCCCTTTCACCAGCTCCATCACGAAGTAAGGCCGGCCCGTATCCGTCGCCCCCGCATCCAGCACCTTGGCGATGTTCGGATGATCCATCAAGGCCAGTGCCTGCCGTTCCGCCTCAAACCGTGCCACCACCTGTTTGGTGTCCATCCCCAGCTTGATGATCTTCAGGGCCACCCGCCGCTTGACCGGCTCCCGCTGCTCCGCCACATACACGACGCCGAATCCGCCCTCCCCGATCTTCTCGAGAATCTTGTAGCGACCAATCAGGGTGCCCGGACCTTCCTCTGGCGGAAGAAGAACAGTCTCAGTCGTTGGCGGTGCAGCCTGGGGTTCGAGGAATGAATCTGGACTCTCATGCGCTGTCAGCAACTCTTCGATGCGTCGCCGCAAACCAGTATCGTCGCCGCACTCACGTGCAAGAAACGGAGCACGTTCCGCCGCAGGTTTCCTCAGCGCCAGCGCAAAAAGGGCCTCTTCAAGGGACGGGTTCACTGCGCTCCAGCCTCCCTTCTCTCCCTCGCCTCCGCCGCCTCAATCTCCGCCCACGAAGGGGCGTGCCAGAGTCGCACCTCGTGGGTAGTAAGCGAGATAAGTGTGTTTCCATCTGGCGGCAGGAATGCGAGACCCCTTATCGCATCATCGCGCTGGGCGAGTTTGGGGGCCACCCAGTCGTTAACACCTTTGAGGGTGGCTACCTGTTGACCAGTCGCTGTGTTCGAGAGCTTGATAAGTCCGCTCCCGGCGGTGCCTGCGGCTATCCGTTGGCCATCAGGGGAGACTGCGAGGGAAAAGAACGCATTTATGTCTCGACCAAATTCCTGAACTATTGGCGGGGTCTCTTGCTGTGGTTCAAGATCCCATAGGTATGCCATGCAGTCATTGCTGTCGGTGACCAACCTCTTACCGTCGGGCATGAAAGCCAGCCCCAAAATCAAGCCTTTGTGGGCTTTCCACTTAACCACACGCTCCCTTCGGCGAAGATCCCAAACCTCAACTGTTCCGTCACGGTTGCCGACCGCAACGGCCTCGTTGTTAATCGCAAAGCAGAGCTGGAACGGTGCCGCCGCCGAGTTCGTTAAAGTCGCCACCTCCGCAAGCTTCTCAAGATCCCAGAGCTTGAGGCCCTTTCCGGCAGCAACAGCCGCCAGGAGCTTCCCATCGGGTGAGAATTCCACTACCGACGAGTCCGAGGGCCATCCGGCGAAGTGGGTAATCTCGCGTTCTCGCTCAACGTCCCATAAATAGAGGGGTCCTTGACGGGTGGCGAACGCCGCACGTTCACCTCCGGGCGAGAGTGCCGTTCGAACGATGTAGTTCGACAAAGTGAACTCAGGCGCCGGGTGTTCCGGCAACTCGCGGAGGGTCAGCGGGTTCCAGAGGTTGAATGTTTCGTTCGTGTGCCAGCAGAACGGAATCCCGTAGGAAGACAGCCAAAAATGCCCGGCGTCATCGGGGCGCCTGAGCACATGGGTTCTTGGCGCGTGCGGCCGGCCGTCCCATGCGACAATCTTGCCACCTTTGAGGCCACTAAATAACGTCTTCCCGTCGCTGGAGAAAGCGATTCCCCAAATCTCATCCTGACTGCCTTTGAGCGTGCTGACTTCCCGCCAGTTGCCGGTGTCCCAAAACTTGATCGAGGGATCAGCGCTGGCCGAAGCCAGGGTCTTTCCGTCCGGTGAGAAAGCCAGAGCAGAAACCCAGAACGTGTGATTGGTCAGGACCGCTACTTGACGTTCTTGCCCCAGGTCCCAAATCCGGACGCTCTTATCGAAGCTCCCCGCTCGCACATCCCAGCCCGCCGATGCCAGGGTCTTGCCGTCCGGTGAAAGAGCGACACATTGCACCTTGTCGGTGTGATTGGTGAACTCAGCGATTTGTTGTCCGTTCGTAAGGGACCACACTCGGATCGTGTGATCCCCGCTCCCGGTGACCAAAGTGTGGCCGCCGGGCGAGAAAACCAGGGAGCTGACTATGGAGGAATGGCCTTCCAGTGTCAGCACACGGGCCAGAGTGGTGAGGTCCCACAGAACGACCGGACCCTCGAGCGAGCCTATCGCCAGTTGCCCGCCGCTCGGGGAAAAGCCCAAGGCCGGGGTGGCGAATCCAACCTCCATGGCCTCTCCAGGAAAGCGAGCGATTTCGCGGTGTTCGTGAACACTCCAGAGTTTGACCCAGTGTGAGGTCGCGAAAGCCAGCAGCTTGCCATCGGGCGAGAAGGCCACTGACTTGGTAGCTTGGTTTGTCTCTGGAGTCTCGGTCAGCCGGTGCTTATCCAGGTCCCAGATGTTCAGGGCGCCTTCCCAGTTGGCGATGGTGGCGAGGAGCTTGTCATCAGGGGAAATAGCGACACCAAAGACGCCGTGAGCGCCGTCTGTGTGCTGCCCCAAGGTGTAAAGCGCGTCACTCCGGCAAAGACTCCATAGGTAGCGCCATTCCCAGCCGCGCAGATCCTGCTCTTGCGGACCGGGGCGGTGCTTGTTCAGCAGTTCGAGCGCCAAGCCAATGTTGTTCTCCTGCTGAGCCTGGCACGCCAGGTTCATGTCCGCGGCATAGGCTTCCTGGCGGGCGGCCAGTTCGCTTGCTTTGGCCTTTTGTGCTTCTTTCTCCGCCCGCTCCCTCTCAGCATCGGCCACCCGCGCCGCCTGATCCGCCTGACGGCGTGCCTCGGCCTCCCTTCGTCCGGCCTTCGTCGCTCGCATCGCCTGCCAGGAGCTGACCACCACTCCCAGCACCAGCGCCAACCCAACCAATCCGGCGGCACTGAACACCAGCTTGTTCCTCCTAAAACTCTTTTGCAGCCGATACCCCATACTCGGTGGTCTGGCCAGCACCGGTTCGTGCTTCAAGTGCCGCTCGATGTCCAGCGCCACCCCGTTGGCCGTGTCGTAACGCCGTGTCCGGTCCTTCTCCAGGCACTTCATCACAATCCAGTCCAGGTCGGTATCAATTGCGGAGTGCGGAGTGCGGAGTGCGAACTCACCCGAGCTTGCAGGTTGCGCGGCCCGCGTTTGACTAAGGCGTGTGCTCGGCCGCACCGGCTCTCGTTCCCGGATGATCTTCCGCATCTCATCCAGCCCCGACTTTAGTAGCTCTTTGGTATCGAACGGTGTGCTCCCGGTCAGCAGTTCATAGAGCAACACCCCCAGGCTGTAGATGTCGGACCGGGTATCAATGTCCAACCCGCTCATCTCCGCCTGCTCCGGACTCATGTACGCCGGCGTCCCGATGAACTGCTGGAACTGCGTATAGACCGTCTTCTCCGTCAACTCCTGCTGCGTCGCCTTGGCAATCCCGAAGTCAATCACCTTGGGCACCGGCACCCCATCGTGCAGCGTCACCAGGATGTTCGAGGGCTTGATGTCCCGGTGGATGATCCCCTTCTGATGGGCATGCTGAATCGCGTGACAGACCTTGATGAACAAGTCCAGCCGCTCTGCCGTGTCCAGCTTCTCCTGGTCGCAATACCGGGTAATCGGAATCCCTTTGACCAGCTCCATCACAAAGTAAGGCCGGCCCGTATCCGTCGCCCCCGCATCCAGCACCTTGGCAATGTTCGGATGATCCATCAACGCCAACGCCTGGCGTTCCGCCTCAAACCGCGCCACCACCTGTTTGGTGTCCATCCCCAGCTTGATGATCTTCAGGGCCACCCGCCGCTTGACCGGCTCCCGCTGCTCCGCCACATAGACGACCCCGAACCCACCTTCCCCGATCTGTTCGAGAATCTTGTAGCGACCAATGACGGTGCCCGGACCTTCCTCTACGGCCAGAGCCACGGTCGCATCAGCGGTCGGTGTTGCCTGGGGTTCGAGGAACGGGCCGGGACTCTCGTGAGCTTGGAGGAGAGCTTCGAGTTTGCCGCGAAGCGCCTCTTCCCCCGCACAGGCCTGGTCGAGGAAAGCTTCGCGCTCCGGGCCCTTTGCCCGTTGGAGTGCCTCACGGAAAAGGACTATCTCGTTGTCCTCAGGAGGTTTCATAGGAGAAGCAAGTGGTGCTTTCGATCATAGCTGGAGCTTTTAGTCCTTGCCTTCTGGATCCAGCGTTACTTGGATGCCTTTGAGCGGGTTGCCGTCCGCGTCAGCGAAGCGGACCGAACCCAGCCACTTGTCGACCTCATTCACCACTTTGAAAACCAGGACATTGATCCCGGCTTTCAACTCCATGCCCGCCACCACGTCTTGATCGGCACCGTAAACTCGACCCCCCACCCCCACCCATTGATGGATGAGCTTGCCGTTGAGATAGACTCTGGCTTGGTCATTACTGCCTACCTTCAACACCACGTTGGTCTGGGCGGCTTCACTTTGGATATACGCAGCGGCGTAAGCCACGCTCCACTCCGTCATGGCGCCCACCAGGCGGTTAAAATCAAGCAGGTAGTCTTCTAGTTTCACCTGGCGCCAGACCAGCTCGTTCTGGCCGGCTTTGCTCCGCTCGCCGACATGCGGACGCAGATCGCCTTCCTGCGCTACCTGCTCCTCCTGTAAGGCGCGGTCGCCGTCTCTGCCTTCGTAGCCGATGGGCAAAAGGACCAGCCACTGCTTGATCGCCCCCGGGTCTTGCGCACGAACGGCGCGGTCACCTGCCGTCGCGGCCGCCCGCTCGCGTTCTTGCGCGGCCCAACGCTGGGCAGTCGCCTGCTGTTCTCGGCGCCAATGCGTGACTTGCGCCTCCGAAGCCGCCTCCCACACCCTGGCCGTGCCATCCAAACTGCCGGTGATGATCCGCTGGCCATTGGGGGAAAACGCCACAGAGCTGACCCCACTGTTGTGTCCTTTGAGCGTGAACAGTTCCTTGCCGGTGGCGGCATCCCACACCTTGGCAGTCCGATCATAGCTGCCCGTGACAATCCGCTGGCCGTCCGGGGAGAATGTCACAGAGGTGATTGCCTCGCTGTGCCCATTGAGGGAGAGCAGTTCTTTGCCGCTGGCCGCCTCCCAGACCTTGGCCGTCTTGTCACCACTACCAGTCAAAATCCGCTGGCCGTCCAGGGAAAATGCCACTGAGCTGATCCAACCGTTGTGTCCTTTGAGCGTGAACAGTTCCTTGCCGGTGGCGGCATCCCACACCTTGGCAGTCCCATCATAGCTGCCCGTGACAATCCGCTGGCCGTCCGCGGAGAATGTCACGGAGGTGATTGTGTCGCCGTGCCCGTTGAGGGTGAGCAACTCACCGCCCACCGCGGCATCCCACACCCTGGCGATCACATCAAGTTGACTGACCGTCACCAACCGCCGCCCGTCCGGGGAAAGAGCCGCACAGTTGATGTAAGCGTTGTGCCCTTTGATAGTAAGCCGCTCAACGCCGGTGGCTGCGTCCCACACCTTAGCCGTCCGGTCGAAGCTGCCGGTGACGATCCGTTGGCCGTCCACGGAAAAAGCCACAGAGTTGACCCGAGCACTGTGCCCTCTGAGAGTGAGCAGTTCCTTAGCGCTGTCCGTATCCCATACCCTGGCCGTCTGATCATAGCTTCCCGTAACAACCCGCTGGCCGCCCGGGCAAAAAGCCACAGAGGTGATGCCATTGGTGTGTCCCCTGAGGGTGACCGATTCCTTCCCGCCAGCCGCATCCCACACCTTGGCAGTCTGGTCATAGCTGCCAGTGACAATCTGCTGGCCATCCGGCGAGAAAGCCACCGAGGTGATCATGTCGCCGTGCCCTTCGAGGGTGAACAGTTGTTCACCGCTGGCGGCATCCCACATTTTGGCCGTTTGATCATAACTGCTGGTGACAATGCGCCTGTCGTCTGGCGAAAATGCGGCAAAAGTTATGCCGGCTCTGTGCCCTCTGAGGGTAAGCAGTTCGTTGCCGGTGGCGGCGTCCCATACCTTGCCCGTCCAATCGCCACTGCCAGTGAGAATCCGTTGACCGTCCTGGGAAAAGACCGACACGTTGAGTCCAGCCCTGTGCCCTCTGAGGGTGAGCAGTTCAACGCTGGTGGCTGCGTCCCACACCCTGGCCGTCTGATCATCGCTTCCCGTAACAATTCGCTGGCCGTCCGGGGAAAAGGCCACCGACCGGACCGAGGAGCTGTGCCCTTTGAAGGTAAGCAGTTCCGTGCCAGTGGCTGCGTCCCACACCTTAGCCGTCCGGTCGTAACTGCCGGTGACGATCCGCTGACCGTTGGGGGAAAACGCCACAGAAGTGATCGCAGCGAGGTGCCCTTTGAGGGTCAGCAGTTCCTTGCCGCTGGCCGCGTCCCATACTTTGGCCGTCTGATCAAGACTGCCGGTAACAATCCTGCGACCGTCCAGGGAAAAGGCCACCCACCGAACCTGGGCGCTGTGCCCTCGCAGGGTGAACAGTTCCTTGCCGCTGGAGGCGTCCCACACCTTGGCTGTCCGATCGAAGCTACCGGTAACAATCCGCCGACCGTCCGGCGAAAAAGCCACGCTCACCACAGTCCCAGAGTGCCCGCGCAGGGTCTGCAACTCCGTGTGTCTCTGCCGCTGCCAGTAATACCATTCAAACCCAAGATCGGGATATGTCGCGGTCTCTTCCAACAACCGCCGCACTTGCCCGGCGTTGTTCTGTTCCCATGCCTGCTGCACCAAATTCATGTCCGCCGTGTAGAGGTTTTGCCGGGCTGCCAATTCACTCGCTTTCGCCTTTTGTGCCTCTTTCTCCGCCCGCCCCTTCTCACCATCCGCCCGCAGGCGCGCCTCTGCCTCCCTTCGCCCGGCCTTCATTGCTCGCATCGCCTGCCAGGAGCTGACCACCACCCCCAGCACCAATGCCAACCCAACTGTCCCACCGGCCGTGAAGACCAGCTTGTTCCGCCGAAAACTCTTTTGCAGCCGATACCCCACGCTCGGCGGCCGGGCCACTACCGGCTCGTTCTTTAAGTGCCGCTCGATGTCTTGCGCTAACCCGTTGGCCGTCTCGTAACGCCGGGCCCGGTCCTTCTCCAGGCACTTCATCACGATCCAATCAAGGTCAGTGGCCAGTGGCGAGTGACGAGTGGCAAGTGGAGACGGCGATGCGGTGACAGCGGTTTGACGCAGCCGGGTCGAGGGTCGCACCGGCTCCCGTTCCCGGATGATCTTCCGCATCTCATCCACACCCGATCGGAGCAGTTCCTTCGTGTCGAACGGCGTGGTCCCCGTCAGCAGCTCATACAGCAACACCCCCAGGCTGTAAATGTCGCTGCGCGTGTCAATGTCCAGGCCGCTCATCTCCGCCTGCTCTGGGCTCATATACGCCGGTGTCCCGATGAACTGCTGGAACTGCGTATAGACCGTCTTCTCCGTCAACTCCTGCTGCGTCGCCTTGGCAATCCCGAAGTCAATCACCTTGGGCACCGGCACCCCATCGTGCAGCGTCACCAGGATGTTCGAGGGCTTGATGTCCCGGTGGATAATCCCCTTCTGGTGCGCGTGTTGAATGGCGTGGCAGATTTGGATGAACAAATCCAGCCGCTCCCGCGTGCCCAGCTTCTCCTGGTCGCAATACCGGGTAATCGGAATCCCTTTCACCAGCTCCATCACGAAGTAAGGCCGGCCCGTATCCGTCGCCCCCGCATCTAGCACCTTGGCGATGTTGGGGTGGTCCATCAGGGCCAGCGCCTGCCGCTCCGCCTCAAACCGTGCCACCACCTGTTTGGTGTCCATCCCCAGCTTGATGATCTTCAGGGCCACCCGCCGCTTGACCGGTTCCCGCTGCTCCGCCACATACACGACCCCGAAGCCGCCTTCCCCAATCTTCTCGAGGATCTTGTAGCGGCCAATGACGGTGCCCGGACCTTCCTCGGGCGGGAGCAAAACCGTCGCAGCGGCTGCCGATGCTGCCTGGGGGTCGAGAAACGGCTTCGCACTCTCATCGGACTGGAGAAGTGCTTCCAGCCTGGCGCGCAGCGCATCGTCTCCCCTGCAGACTCCATCAAGGAATCCTTTGCGCTCCGGGCCACTGGCCCTCTGGAGGGCTTCGCGGAAGAGAACTTCTTCCCGGTCGTCAGCCGGTTTCATAGGCCAAGGCGTTGGTGCCTTCAATCATACATGCAGGGCAGTTACGGGGAGATCGGTCCCGCATTCGGACGCTGGCGCTCGCCAGGCACCCTCTTTGTGCCGGTGTCATTTCCGTCCTGACTTCGGACCTTCAACTTTGGGAGTTGCGACCACGGTGTCCCAGGTGAATTTCGTCAGCGGTTGCTTCCGGGCCGGTTGCCCTTTTTCTTGCGCCGGAATGACAATGCGGTTGGCGCAGGCCGGGCACTTGATCTGCCGTCCCGACAGAGTGGTCTCACATTCAATGTGCTGCCCGCAGTAAACGCAGGCGAACTTGAAGTAGGTTTTCATGATGTGCAGGTTCGTTCGCTTGGTAGCGTTGAGTAAAACTGCGGGCGGGGCGGCGGACTCAATTGAGGCCGCGCCTCGTGTCCGTATTGATGGCTCCCATATCATTTTGCCAGAAGCTTAGCAAGAGCGGAAAATGCCTTCTTTGTAATGCCTCAGTGAAGGCCCAGCAAAACGGGGGCGCTCGAACGGGTTTTGAGGTCAAGGTGCGGGTCTGCGGCGGCACGCACCAGACTGCTGAAAGGCCGGGTGTTTTCCTCTTGTCCTGCTGCGAGCCCATTCCTCCCATCCCGCACCCGACCTTCCCGCGAGCCCCAAGGGAGTCTCGCCGTAGTACCTCTTATCTCGGATAAGAGATAAGTTTATTGTCATTCATTTTTTCCAGCAGACTGGAAAAAATGAATGACAATAAATGGCGCTCCTGGCGTCGCGCAGTCCTTGGCCCGCCTGTGCAATTGAGCTAAACCGGCGGTATGAAAACCCCGGATGCCTTTGCCACTTATCATGCGCACTTAATCGAGGCCGCTTACGACTGCGTGGATCGCTTGGTCGTCAACTGCTACTACCCCCTGGGGCAGGCCGGAGGCGGATTCCGCACCTTTTGGCGCCAGTGGCAGGGCGATGACTCCGGTCTGAGCGGCCCGGCGTTGCGGCAAGCCGCCGGGGACCTGGCCCGTCGGCTCAAGGCGCATTGCCTGAAGCACTGTATTCTCTGGATTGAATGTGGCCCCGGCGATCTCAAATATCAGATCGCGCGCGAGCATCGGCCCAAAGACCCCGCCTTTCGCGGGGTCTTCGCCGTGTTGGTCGGACGCGCCCCGGCCCCGCTGTGGGAGGTACAGCGCAACGGCCGGGGCCAGATCACCGAGTTGCGTCGGACCGCGCAATGGCCCTATGTCCAACACTACTACTTTCAGATCATTGACCCGGAGTGGGGACACGTGGTGGTGCGCCTTTGTGGCTATCCCCCTTGGGGCGCCCAGGTGATTGTCAATGGCCACGAATGGGTCGAGCGGCAGGCGCGCGCCCACAAGGTGCGCGTGGCCAAGGAGGGCAACTGTTTCATCGAAGGGACCCACTACCAGGCCGTGGACCGCTTGGCCAGCGCCTTGAACGGGCCCGACTTGGGGCCGGGACTGGCAGCCCTGTGCGCGCGCTGGCTCTACTCAGCTTGCTTGTGTTTTGCCCTGCCCCTGGCCGAGCAGCAACGCCTAGACTTCCACTACCACTATTCGATCTGGCAGCTGGAATACAGCCGCAACTATCTGTTCCACCAGGCCCAGGTGTTGGAGGAGGTCTTTCAGAAACTGATTGACCGCACGCGAGCGCCGTTGGATCTCAAGACCTTGGAAACCATCTTCGGACGCCGGCATCGCCAGCCCACTAAAAAGCCACAACGGGCGGGACGCAGCGGGTGCGAAGTGGCCAAGGAGGTCGATGCTTCCAGTTGGGATGTGACGGTCTGGCGGGTGCGCTGGGGGGCGGTCGTGCTCAAAGTCTATGACAAAGCCGGGCGGGTGTTGCGGGTGGAAGTCAAGGTGCTCAACACGGCGGGGCTGGGCTGCGGCAAGGGGTTGGGCAAGTTGGGCGAGCAACTGGAGTGCGTGCAGGGGATGCTGGAGCGTTTTCTGGCCAGCCTGCAAGCGGCGCACGTGGCGTTTCTGGACGCGGGGCAGTTTGAGCGCTGGGCCCAACCGAGCCAGCGCGGGAACCGACGATTGGCGGGCCTGGATCTGAATAAAGCTCGCAACCGGACGGTGATCGCGGCGCTCAGCGGGTTAGCGACCCGACCGGGGGGGTTCACCAGCGCCGATGTCGCCCAAGCGGTGCGGGGCCGAACCGGCTGGAATGAGGTTCAGTATCCGACCCGGCGAGCGGCCTATGATCTAGCCAAAGTGCGGGGCAAGGGGTTGCTGGAGCGGGTGCCGGGGCGGCGGCGTTATGAATGTCGGCCCCCCCAGTTGCGGGTGTTGTGCGCCTATGTGGTCTTGCGGGACCAGGTCATCAAACCGGTCCTGGCGGGACTGGCACACGAGCAACTCCCGCCGTCTCCCCCCAAGCTGGCCCCGCTCGACCAGCACTACCTCACCCTGCGGGCCGAGTTCCAGCGCACCTGCCAGACCCTCGGCCTGGCGGCCTAAAACTCGCCCGCCGAAAAACGCAAAAAACGACAACATGTTGGTCGTTCTTTTCGGATCAAGCGTACTACGGCGAGACTCCGGTGAGGCTACGGAGGTGTCCGCTGGCCGTAGGGGACGCTGCCGCCTCCCATTCGACCAAACACAGCGAAGAGCCCAGCGCTGATCGGTAAGTCGCTGTGGTCTAGCCAGTCAGATACTGCCTCGGGAATTTCCACGGGGCGCGGTATTTCGGCACAGCGAGCCGGGCGGCTTCGGAGTCGCCCAGGATCTTCTCCGTCGCGGGGTCGAAGCGGATCGAACGGCCGAGCTTCAGCGAGAGCAGGCTCAGCGAGATAGGCACATTCACCCGCACGTGATAGAACACGCTGCATGAGGGCTGCTGCCTTGACTTGATACAGTCGAGCCATTCGCGTTCATGTCCCGGCGAAGGCGGGATGGACTTGGGCGGCGCTACGAGGTCCTTCATTTTGTCGCCTTCGGGCAGGACCTTCAGCGTGTCGTAGTCGGCGGCCAGAGTGGCGTTGGCGCAATGGAAGTAGATGCCGAGCCGCCGCTTGGGCGCGGCGTCGCCCTCAAAATCGAAGCCGTAGCTGTTGGTCAAGGAGGACATCCATGTCAGCGTGAGGTTTGGGTATTGCCAGAGGACCTCGTGGTTGTCGTAGGCGTCGCCGTCGTCCTTGAGGAAGTAGCGGCCGCCGGAAGAACTGGTCCGGAGCGGGAAGCCGAGGTCAAGCGCCCAGATCGGCAGGTCAATGATGTGGGGCGCCATGCCGGGCGTCCAGCCGCCGCTGTAAGCCATCCAGGAACAGTGGTTGTAGGAGTCATTGGCGAGAATGGGATTGAACGGACACAGCGGCGCCGGGCCGCACCAGAGGTCCCAATCAAGGCCGGCAGGTGCCGCTTGCGGCGCGCTGTGGCCCACGCCGCCGGGCATCTGGTTCATCACATTGAAAGTGCGGACGGCCGCGACGGGGCCGAGGTTGCCCGAACGGACCAGCTCGACCACGCGCCGATAATTCTCGGAAGCGTGAATCTGCGTGCCAATCTGGCTGATGGTATTGTGCCTCTTGACGGCGTTGCGGACGGCGAAGCTTTCCGCCAGGTGCAGCGTCATCGGCTTTTGGAGGTAAATGTCCTTGCCCGCCTCGCAGGCGGTGATGGCGATCAGCGCATGCCAGTGAGGCGGGGGAGCGATGACGACGGCGTCGAGGTCCGGCTGCTGCAGCATCTCGCGGAAGTCGCGGTAGCCTTTGCAGGTGCTCTTGAACTGCTGCACCACGGCGTCGCGGCGGGATTCCCAGGGGTCGCACGCGGCGGTGACGACGACATCGGGTTGGCTGGCGCAAGCGCCAAGATTGGCGCGGCCCATCCCGCCGCAGCCGATCAGGCCCAAGTGGATGCGGCTGTTGGGGCCGGGCTTGGGCCGGGAGGCCGACCGCGCGGCCCCAGCAAGGTGCGGTGCGGCAAAGCCGATGGCAGTGATCGTGGCCGCCTTTTCCAGGAAGGCGCGGCGGGTGATAGAGTTGTCCTGATTCATCGGGGGGGACTCTACGGACGGGGCGCGCCAATTACACGGCTTTTTCTTCTGGCAACGCGCGACCGTCAGGGCACGATGACGCGCAGGCGGGAGGATTGGAGGGAGAACTTCGCGGGCAAGTGGCCGAGCAGTTCGCCATCGGCTTCCAGCGGGGTGACCCTGGGGCTGGAAACGGTCAGCGATTCGGCCTGGAACGCCTGCGTCGCGGAAGCGGGCAGCGTCCCGCGCAGCAGCAGGTGGGGACCGCAGCGGGCGAGGGCGAGCCAGGTCACGCGGGGAAAGACGCAGACGTCGAGCCGGCCATCGCGCAAATCGGCTTGCGGGAAGACCCGGAATGGCCCGCCATAGAAGCGGCCATTGCCGATAAGCACTTGCTCGCCCGTCAGCGAATGCCCGCCGCCGGTGGCAGTGATTTTGGACTGGGCGCCCAGCAAGGCCTTGAGCGCTGCCACCACATAAGCCAGGTAACCGATCTTCTTTTTCAGTTGCCATTGGACCAGCTCGACGGCGCGCGCATCGAGGCCGGCACCGGCCAGTTGCGCGAAGCGGCGGCGTTCCCACGTGCCGTTGGCCTGGTAGTCAACGCTGGGCAGGTCAATGCTCGTTTCGTGTCCCTGGCGAATGGCAGCCCACGCGGCATCCAGTTTGGTGGGGATGGCCAGCTCGCGGGCGAAGACATTGACCGTTCCCAGCGGCAGCACGCCGAGCCGCGCCCGCTCAAAGCCGTCCGGCACGTCGCTAAAACCGTTGAGGACCTCGTTAAGGGTGCCGTCCCCGCCGGCGGCGACCACGATCTCGAAGCCCTCGCGAATGGCCTCGGCCGCGAGCCGGCGCGCCTCTCCGGCGGCAGCCGTCATTTTGAAGCTGCTCTGCGCTCCGATGGCATCCAGGTGGCGGCGGAAGCGTCTGGCCTTCTCGCCCCGGGCCGTCGGATTAAAGATGACGCAGATACGCACGGCCCATTGTTGGGGTTGGCGGGCGGGGAGAGTCGAGGAGAAAGGAGCGTCGGCCCTCTCCGCGCGTCATCCCAGCCTTGAACTCCGAGCGCGCTTCCTCTACACCTTGCGCCAATGAGCGAACCTATTGCGCCGAAGTTGACCAAATGGCCGTTCTTTCTCGGGGACGCCATCCTGCTGGGTACGGCTTATTTCATCGGGTATCAAAGCAAGCCTACCCTCGGGCACTGGGAACTCTGTTTTGTCCTGCTCTGCGTGGCCGGCGGCGCGCTGCTGGGGGTCGCGCCGTTTATCCTCGAATACCAGGCGCTCGCGAAGGTGACCGAGGCGGGGGCGCTCGACACGGTGGTGGCTCAACTGAGGAGCCTGGAAGGCATTGCGAACCAGATCAGCGGCGCCACCGGCAAGTGGCAGGACGCGCAGGAACAGGCGGACAAGACCGCCGCGGCGGCCAGGGAAATCGCCGAGCGAATGACGGGTGAAGTACAGGCCTTCACCGAGTTTATGAAGCGCGCCAATGACAGCGAGCGGGCGACGCTGCGGCTGGAAGTGGAGAAGCTGCGGCGCGGTGAGAGCGAATGGCTGCAGGTGGCCGTGCGGATGCTCGATCACGTGTACGCCTTGCACCAGGGCGCCTCCCGCTCCGGCCAGCCGAATCTGATCGAGCAAGTGGGCACCTTCCAGAATGCCTGCCGCGATGCCGCGCGCCGCGTCGGCCTGACGCCGTTCATGGCCACTGACGCCGAACCGTTCGACGCGCAGCGGCATCAGTTGGTCGAGGAAGGCGCCAAACCGCCCGCCGATGCGATCGTCGGGGAGACGGTAGCCACGGGTTACACGTTTCAGGGGAGATTGCTCCGGCCCGCGCTGGTGCGCCTGCGAGGGGATGGTGCCACGGTTACCGGCATCGCCACCGAACCTGCGCCTGCGGACCAAGGCCAATTGCCCTTGCAAGCGGAGAACGGGGGCACCACCACTCATGCCAGTCCGCCATGAGTACAGACTGGACCTTGCGGTAGCAAACCCTCGCGCGGGCTACTCCGAACTTCGCGCCATCATCACTGAGGGTAACTCTCCCTCGGAGGCACTCTTCGCCCGCGCCGGGTTCCATCGGGCCGATCAATGACGGCGCCAAAGTGAAGCCACGAGGGGAAGCAGCCGTTCCGCTCAGATGGCATTCGCGAGTTATCGGCGGCTGTCTCTCGTGGCTCACGCTGCCGTAATGCGCAAGTCCGGCGCTGCAAGGATCGTCGCTTCCGCGCAGGATTGCGGCGGCAAAACCGCTAACGGCGATTCCCCTACGCCAGCCCTTTGAGAAGGGCGATTTCCTTGCGCAGGATATCCGCCCGCTCGTTCTCCGGGTACTTGCCCAGCGACTCGTCCTCCACACACAGATCGCCCCGGTAATTCGCCTTGCGCAGAATCCCCACGATGCGCTTGAAGTCGAGGTCCCCCTCGTAGATGGGACAAGTGTATTTCTCGTATTCCCACCCGATCTCGCGCCGGACGTTCTGCTTGTCGGCGGGGTAGCGAATGCTCTTGCAGTGGGTGTGCACCACCCGCGGTGCGAACTTCTCGTAGGTGGGATAGAGGTCCCTCAACGGCAGCCCCCACCAGTAGAAGTTCGCGCAATCGAGCGTCAGGCCGAGCTTCTCCGAGCCGACCCCGTCGAACAGCTTGTCCAGGAACTGAGGGTTGTTGGTGATCGCGCCGTGGTTCTCGACACCAAAGCGGACGGGCGTGCCGCCGGCGATGCCGCAAAGGCGCTTGCAGGCGGCAATGGCAAACGGCAGGAACTGGTCGCCGCTCAACTTGCGTGGCACGACATCAATGCGGATGGCGTTCACACCAAGCTGCTGGGCCGCCTTGACCAAGCTGCGCGCACTCTCCAGTTCCTGCTCCAGCCGTTCGTCGAAGTGATTGGCCGTACAGAAGGCAGTGATGCGGCACCCGCTCGCCGCCAGGTCGTCCTCGAGCACCCGGCTTCCGTCGGCAGTGGCCAGCGTGTATTTGTGCTGCGGGTGGGAAAGGTTCGGGCAAGTAAGATCCAGTTCGACATAGACCTCGGCGCTCTCCGCCCCGAGCGCTTTCATGGCGGACCAACTGTCGGGCTGGCCGGTGTGCCTGAAATTCACGTCGCGGCAGCCCACCGGCCATTTCTTCGCGTCCGCGGCCACTAGCGGGCCGGCTGCGGGCAGCGTGGCGGCGGACAATGCCAGGCTGGTCGTCTTGATGAAGCTACGCCGTGACAAGGTGCGAGGTATGTTCATGGTTCTTGTCTGCGGCTCATAGTCCTGCCGGAAGCTTCGGGAACTTCTGGTGCGGCTCCTTCTGATACCAGTAGCCGACAGAGGCGACGACATCCTCCAGGGGCAGGTAGCGCCCGCCCTCTTGCCAACCTAGCGCCTGGATGGTGACCTTCAGGCCCTTGCCGAAGCGCACCGGGTCGGCGATGTGCCACCGGTACAGCCCGAACCGCTGGCCAGGCTCGTAGATCTTGTCCGGCGGGATGACCTGCGCCAGGCCGGTGTAGGGCGTCGAGAACAACTGATATTTTCTCGTGTCGGGGTTCTCGAAGTCGTAGGAACCGCAGAAGTAATCCTCCGTGCCCGTGCCGCAGATGGTCGGGAATTCCTTGTCGCCATCCAGGTAAAACTTGATCTCGCCCTCGCCCCACCAGCCGGAACTGTGCACCTCCCACGCCAGGTACGTCCCCACGTACTGGCCTTGCCCCTGGACGCCGTCCAAGATGGTGTAGAGGCCCTTCTGTCGCAACGGCGATTCGCGTCGGAACTGCGCATGGAAGTAAGCGGCGTCTCTCGGCACCCGGGTCAGCGTGTAGTTGATCTGGTAATAGATCGTCATGTCCTTCTCATCCTTGTTCTCCAGCGTGATCCTCGCTTTCTTGCGGAAGGGCATCTGCCAGTAGCAATTGAAGGCGCTGCCCGGGTTCACGCACACCGGCAGGGAGTTGATCTGGCAATACTTGCCCCAGCCGCAGGCGAAGAAATCGCCAACGGGGCATTCGACCGACGGCTCGGTCTCGTCGTCCCAGTAAAACCGGAGGATCGAATGCCGCCAGTTGCCGGTAGGGGTCATCCAAATTTGCTGGATGCAGCCGGGGCCTTTGATTTCCCCGAGGGTAAAGATGGTCCCGGCCTTAACATTGACCGACGGCGACACCTTCCAACCCCGGCCCAGCTCGCGCGCCGCGCCCTTGCCGGTGCCTTCGGTGGCCATGCCGGCCTTGCCTGCTTCGCCGGTGAAATTCTCCGGGCTGATGGACCGTGATTGGGCTCTCGATACCAGAAAGAGGTTGCCCATGCCGACACCCAGTCCATTAAAATCAGTGTCCGCAGCCAGGGCACTCGTGAGGTGATATGCGGCAAAGGCGGAGAATACGATGAGCAAGCGGGGAAGCATTTTCATATTACAGTGTTGCGATTAAGCATAATTGGACCAACCTGTTGCCTGCCGGAGCATCCTGCTCCCGGCAGGAAAGACGGGCTAGTTCTACTTGACGCCTCACCGTCGCGCAAGCCCGGACTGGCGCTTGCCTGCGACCCGCCTTTGCGGGCAAATTCCCGCCGTGCAAGAGACGCCGCCTGCCATCGCAGCAGTTCTGCCAACACACACGCCGGAGTTGTTCCAGGCGGCGGTGCGGCGGGCGGCGGAATCCCTGCGGGCCGGAGAAGTAGTCGCCCTACCAACGGAGACGGTCTATGGGTTGGCCGCCAGTGCGCTGGACGCTCGGGCGGTTGAGCGGATATTCCAGGTCAAGGGTCGGCCGGCACACAACCCCATCATTGTGCACGTTGCCAGCATCGGCATGGCGCAGCGGTGCGTGGCGGCTTGGCCACCCATAGCCGGCAAGCTGGCCAAGGCCTTTTGGCCGGGGCCGTTAACGCTGGTCCTGCCCCGGGCGGAAGGAGTTCCCGGCATCATCACCGCAGGCGGACCGACCGTCGGCGTGCGCTGGCCCAGCCATCCCTTCATCCAGGCGGTGATCCGCGAGTGCGGTTTCCCCCTCGCGGCTCCCAGCGCGAACCCTTCCAACCGCGTCTCGCCCACCACGGCCGACCACGTGCGAAAATACCTGGGACTCAAGATCCGGCTGATCGTGGATGGCGGCCCGGCGCAGATCGGTATCGAATCCACCGTGCTGGATATTTCCGGCTCGCCCCCGCGCCTGCTGCGGCCGGGCATGATTCATGAGCAGGCACTGCTGGCGGTGACCGGGGAACTGGCGGTCGGCGCCCGCGAAGGCCCGGAGGTCTTGAAAAGCCCCGGGTTACTGCGCAAACACTATTCGCCGCGAGCCAAACTGGTGGTTTGGTCCTGGAAAGATGAGGCGGAACTGAAAGCGCGCAGCGCGGAGTGCGGAGTGCGGGACGCGCGGGTGCACGTGATTGCGCACACTCGAATTCCCTCAGGTAAAGGGCTCGGCTGCGTATCGGTGATTCCCCATGATGCGGCGGCGTTTGCGCGGGCGATTTACGCAGAGCTACATCAATGCGACGAAGCCGAGGCCGAGTTGATCGTCGTCGAGGCGCTGCCGGACGCCCCTGAATGGCGCGCGATCTCGGACCGGCTGCGGCGGGCGGCGGCCTGATTTTGCCGTGAGGCAATGCCCCCAAGCCCTGTCCAAGATACCGTGAACCGAGCTCAGCGACGTTTGTTTGACTGCGGGCACCGGATTTTGCAAACTACCCCCGCGATGAGACTGCTAGGAATTCTGTTGGTGTTGGCCGGCACGAGCGTAGCGGCGCTGGCACAAACAAATGCTCCGGGCGCCCGGAAGATGTCGCTGGACGACTGCATCCAAAACGCGCTGGAGAAGAACCTCGATATGCGCATCGCGCGCATCAACCCGCCGATGGCGCTCACCGACGTGCAGGCCGCCTACGCCGGATATGATCCCAACCTCACCGCCGCCGGGGCGCACAACTACAGCATGTCAGGCGGCGGTTTCAACCCCACCATCGGTGTCGTCCCGGCTACGACTTCAGATCAAAACAGCTTCAGGAGCAGCCTGGGGGGATTAATGCCCTGGGGGTTGAACTACAGCATGCAGGGGAATGTCGCGAACACTTACGGGAACTTCCCGGAAACGGCCAACGGCTCGGCGTCCTTCAGCCTGTCCCAGCCGCTCCTCAAGAACCTCTGGATAGACGCGACCCGCTTCAACATCAAGGTCGCCAAGAACCGCCTCAAATACACCGACCTGGGCTTGAAGCAGACGATCATGACTATCGTCACCACGGTCGAGCAGGCCTACTACAACCTGATCTACGCGCGAGAAAACGTGACGGTGCAGGAAAAGGCGGTCGAGCTGGCCGCCCAGTTGGTGGTGGAGAACAGGAAGCGGGTCGAGTTCGGCGCTCTGGCAATCCTCGACCAGGAGCAGGCCGAAGCCCAGGAGGCCTCCAGCCGCGCGGCCTTGATTGCCGCCAAAGGAACGCTCGTCACGCAACAAAACACCGTCAAGCAACTCATCACCGATGATTACGCCGCGATGGAACCCGCCGAGTTGCAACCGACGGCCTCGCTCACCGCGCCCGTCCGGGTCTTCGACCGACAGATCAGTTGGAGCAAAGGGTTGACGGAACGGCCCGACCTGCTCCAGGCCAAGCTGGATGTGGAACGCCAGGGCATCACGCTCAAATATAACTATAATCAGCTTTTCCCGGAGTTGGACGTGCTGGGCAGCTACGGCCACGGCGCTGGCGGCTCGGACATCGCTCAATACAGCCAAGCATTCAATGAAATGGCGCAAGGCAGCCGGCCTTACTACTCCTACGGGGGACAACTCACCTTCCCGATCGGCAACACGGGCGCGCGCGCCACCTACAAGAAGAGCAAGCTGGCTATGGAGCAGTATCTCCTCACGCTCAAGAAGCTCGAACAGACGATCATCATCACGATTGATAACGACATCGTCCAGGCCCGGTCCAGTTATGAGCAAGTGGCCGCTACGCGGGCGGCCCGCGAGTACGCCGCCGAGGCCCTGGCCGCCGAGCAGAAGAAGCTGGATAACGGCAAGAGCACCACCTACACTGTCCTGCAAATGCAGCGCGACCTCACCACGGCGCGCGGCAATGAGATCCAGGCGCTGGCCACCTACAACAATGCGCTGGCCCAGCTCAGCCTGGATGAGGGCACGACTCTCCAGCGGCTTGGCATCAATGTCGAAGTGATGAAGTAATACTGGTGTTGACTCTGTCCGGCATCAGTAAAGCCTACGGCGAACGAGTGTTGTTTGCCGAAGCCACGTTGCAGGTGAACCGCCAGGACCGGATCGGCCTGGTTGGCTCAAACGGGGCCGGCAAGACCACCCTGTTTTCCATCATCCTGGGGGAAGAATCCGCCGATGCCGGCAAAATCTCCTCCGAACGCGGCGTCTCCATCGGCTACCTGCCGCAGGAAAACGCGCCCGTCGCCGACGAGACCGTCATCGAACTTGCCACGGCGGTCACGCCGGAATATGTCAAACTCCGCCGCATCCTCAAGGCTTGGGAACTCGACCATCCCATCGAGGCCCTCCACACTGAGGAAATCCATGACGATGTGCACGACCGGTTTAATCAACTGGGCGGTTACCGGCTCGAAGCCAAGGCCAAGCAGATCCTGGCGGGCCTCAGCTTCCGCGAAAAGGATTTTGACCGGCCCGCGCGCGAGATGAGCGGTGGCTGGGTCATGCGCGCGCATCTGGCCCGCCTCCTGACGCACGAGCCGGACCTGCTGCTGCTGGACGAGCCGACCAATCACCTCGACCTCGAAGCCCTGCTCTGGTTCCAGGAATATCTCAAGGGCTACCCCGGGGCCATCCTGGTCATCTCCCACGATCGCGAGTTCCTGAACCAGCTTGTCGGCAGCATTGTCGAGATTCGCCAGAGCCGGCTGCTCCGCTACCGCGGCGGCTACGACGAGTATCTGGAACAACGCGAAGCCCACGAGCAGCAACTCCTGGCCGCCTATAAACATCAGGAGCGCGAAACCGCTCGCCTGATGGAGTTCGTCAATCGCTTCCGCGCCAAGAATACCAAGGCCACCCAAGCCCAGAGCAAGCTCAAGCAGATTGACCGCATGGAGAAGGTCGAGGCGCCCGAAGGGGAGGACCGCAAGCTGGATTTCCATTTCCCCCAGCCGCAGCGCAGCGGGCTCCGGGTCGTCAAGCTCGAGGACATCCACCACGCTTACGGGGAGAATGTGGTTTATCGCGGGATGAATTTCCAGGCCGAGCGCGGCCAGCGCACCGTGCTGGTGGGGCCGAACGGCGCCGGCAAGTCCACCCTGCTGAAGATTCTCGCCGGCGTCCTCGCGCCGCAGAAAGGCACGCGTACGCTCGGCCACAACGCCAAAGCCGGCTACTACTCGCAATACCGGGTGGACATGCTGCACCCGGACCGGACGGTGCTCGAAGAGGCGTTCGATACGCCCCAGCGCCTGACTGAGCAATTCGTCCGCACCCTCCTCGGCTGCTTCCTCTTCAGCGGGGACAATGTCTTCAAGAAAGTCGAGGTCCTTAGCGGGGGCGAGAAGAGCCGGCTGGCGCTGGTGAAGCTGCTGCTCGACCCGCCGAACCTCCTGCTCATGGACGAGCCGACCACCCATCTCGACCTGTCGAGCGTTGACGCGCTCGCCTACGCGCTGGATCAGTTCGAGGGCACACTCATCTTCATCAGCCACGACGTCTATTTCATCCGCGCCCTGGCCAACCACGTCGTCCACGTCAACGCCGGCCAACTCACCCATTACCCCGGCGGCTACCAGTATTACCTCGACAAGACCAAAGCCGAGTCCGAGCGCGCCGGCCTGACTGCGTCCGGTAAGGACGCGTTCCACCGCGTCCCAAATCAGAAGGAGAAAGAAAGGGACGCGGTGGAACGCGTCCCTACCGGCTCGCGAAAGGACCAGAAGCGCCTTGAAGCCGAGCAGCGCCAGGCCCGCTCCCGCGAACGCCAGGCCCAGCAGCAGATCGTCCATCAGCTCGAAAAGGAAATCCAGGCGCTCGAAGCCCGCCAGGCGGAAATCGTCGCCGAACTGGAGAAACCTGAGACCTACGACCAGCCCGGCCGGGCACAGGCGATCAACCGAGAGTTGGTGGAGATTCAGCGCCGCCTGGGGGAACTGACTCCCGAGTGGGAGCAGCAAGCCACTCGGCTGGCGGCCCTGGAGTGATAGTAATGCCTCAGTAGAGGCGGGTAGGATGCGTCACTCCGTGCGCGCCGTCGTGCCCTGCGGTCAACCGGCGCGCACGGAGTGACGCGCCCTACCGCCGTCACTGAACTGATTACGAGTGATACAAAATAGTTGTTGCATTCGCTGCGACCCGGCGTAAATTGCCTTTGCTTTTAGGCAACTAGTCAATTTCAAGGCCGGTAGATCCTCAGTTGAATTTGCTTTCAATGATGATTTGAAACCCGACGATCGGGAACAGTCTTCGAAGGAGCAGTCAGTCTAAGACACGAACATCATAATGAGTACAAAGTTATACGTTGGGAACCTTCCCTTTGACGTCACCGAAAACGATCTCCGCGACATGCTCGCCCAGCACGGCCCGGTGAACGAAATCAACGTGATCATGGATAAGGACACCGGCCGCGCGCGCGGTTTCGCCTTCGCCACCATGAACACCGAGGAGGGGGCCAAGGCCGCCATCCTGGGCTTGAACGGCAAAGATTGGAAAGGTCGCTCCCTGACCGTGAACGAGGCTCGTCCGCGTGAAGACCGTCCCGCCCGAGGGGGCGGCGGTTACCGCGGCGGGCAGCGTTCTCGCTACTGATTCCTCCGGGTGGATTGATAATCACGGTGGGGTTCTGGTCCACAGACTCCCACTGGCTCGTCCAGGTTCGCAGGCCACTTTACGCCCGCGACCTGGCGCCCCACCCGCAACCGATCCGATATGGTAAATCCGTTATTAAACACTGCCGTTGAAACGAGGCAGCAGAGGTTCGAGCGCATGTTGAGGCTGGAACCCTTCAAAGGGCTCAAGGCAATCCTCGATAGTGTGTGCCGCGACCGGGAGGCGCTCTGCGACGAGGTGGCCGGCACTGATTCCTACGAGGCGCTGCTGGCCAGGCTGGGCTATCGTCTCACCTTAACCAAGCAGATCCACGTCGCGGATTCCTATTCCCGCACAGGCTCGGCGGGCGGGATCAGGGCCGTCCTTCCTTATTTCGACATTCCAACGCAGAGTGCCCTGCCCACCCTGGTGAACTTCGGTTCCACCGTGACCGCCACACCCAAATCAGCCGCATTCTTCAACGGGGTGCTGGCCGAACTGAAGCGGCAACTGGGAACGTGAACCAGCGGCGAGCGGCGGGTCAGTGGCCCAGTGGCGCCCGCTGTCCAGGGTTTGAATGCGGGAAGCGTGCTTCGCCTAAGGGTGACCCGGGTATTTCACACCTTCGCGGCCGGAACAAACGCAGCGACGCGGCGGCTTCCATCTGCCACATCTTCACGCGTCATACCCAGGGCTACGGACCCCCACGCGAAGTCGGAACCCCGATAGCCTTGCGCGGCCGCGAGTTGTAGCCATTTGTACGCCTGAATCCTGGACTCGGGCGCGGCATCCGGCAGCGCGTCCAGGCTGGCGCGATGGTGCTTCATGCCGAGGTTGTATTGGGCTCCGGCGTCGCCCAGGTCCGCCGCCCGTTGCATCCACAGCCATGATTTAGTCTCATCGCGGGGCACGCCCTGGCCCGCCGCATACATGATCCCAAGGTTGAACTGCGCCAGGGGATGGCTTTGCTCCGCCGCCTTCTGATACCACTGCACGGCTTGGGCGTAATCCTGCGCCGCGCCCTCTTGGGCAAACTTGACGCCCAGACAGAACTGCGCCTCCGCATCGCCGTGGCCAGCCTTGGTTTCAGTGGTTTCTCCAGCAAGCTTTTGAGGGCGGCTGAACCATCGGCGAAAGAACAGTTTGTCCATGCTCGTGATACTAGCCGACCCGAACCAAAACACAAGGCAATTCACCGCCAGGATTTGGCGTTCCCTGCCTGCGGGGGGTGCTTGGCAAGGCAGGAGCAGTCCTCCACAATGAAATGAAATGCCGATGTTAAGTCGCCCACGCCGGAACTCCCTTGCGCGCCGCTCGGAGCGGTGTAACCCGGCTGTTACCAAGCGGCTTGACGCTCACGCGCCGTTGGCCTAGAAGGACGGCATGATTCACCTGGGATTACACACCGACAACTGGAGGCCCCTCAGCGTTGGCTTCGAAGCCGCCTGCCAAAAAGTCGCCGCGACCGGCCTGAAACACATCGAGTTCTGCGCCATCCACGGCCAGAACTTCATTGCTGCCCTGGGCTACGACCCGGGAGTTTCCTTGCAGTCCAACCCGCGCGCCATCCGCCGCTTCCTGGACAAGCTCGGGCTCAAAGTCTCCCAGATTGACGGCTCATATCCGATGATGGGGCCGAACGGCTCGGCGTTTGGGGTGCAATATGTGACGCAGTCCATCCGCTTCGCCGCCGAGCTGGGCTGCCCGATGGTGGATACCGTGGACGGCGCGTTCGAGACCCCCGGCCTGACGCGCAAGGAGGTGTTCCGCGTCACCTGCGACAACTATCGCCAATGCCTCTCCTGGGCCGAGGACTACAAGGTCGTCATCAACGTCGAACCGCATGGGCCATACACCAACGACCTCCAGTTCATGCAGAACCTGTTCAAGCATTTCGAGTCGGAATATCTGCGCTGCAACTTTGACACGGGGAACACCTTCATCGCCGGCCACGACCCGCTCGAATATCTCAAGGCGCTGCGCAAGTACGTCTGTCATTGCCATATCAAGGACGTCAGCCCGGCCCTCGCGGCCGCGGTGCGCGGTGAGGAGACCGGCATCGGCAGCTCCGAGGTTTATGTGGGCGGCGGCGTCAACGCCGATAACATCCGCAACTGCATGGCTTTCCTGCACGGGGGTGGCTGGGGCGGGGTCGTTTCAATCGAGTGCAGCGGCACGGACGAGAACACGCGCAGGAGCGTCGAGTGGATGCGGGGGGTGGTGAAGGGACTCGGGAGGAAGGGGAAGCGTGGGGCGTGAAACGTGAAACGTGATGCGTGATGCGTGATGCGTGAACATCCGGCGTCGGACGTACAACATCCAACATCTAACGGGCGCGCGATCGGTAGTAAGATGGATGTTGGGGGTTCGATGTTGGTTGTTGGGTGTTTCCAGGGTCCATGGGGAGGGAGAGAATCTGGCCGTTGGATCATCGGTGCACCTCAGGCCAGCGCCGTCATCGAGGGATGACCGGGAGCACCAATTGGGAGGGGTGGTCGCGGTCGTGGAGAATGGTTTGCCGGGCGGAGAGTAACTCGGTGTCGGCGCCGAAAGGTTTGCCGCTGTTGGGATTGCGGTCGAAGCGCGGGAAATTACTGCTGGAAACTTCCAGGCGGATGCAGTGTCCATGCTTGAAGAGATTGCTGGTGACCCAAAGATCAATCTCGAATTTCGTGGCTTTTCCCGGTTCCAGGAGCGCGGGCTTGTCCGCCCCGTTGCGGTATTGGGCGCGCACGATGCCGTCGCACAGGTTGTAGGCCTTGCCGTCGGGATGGACGTCCACCAGCTTGCCGGTGAAGTCGGTGTCGCGGGCGCTGGAAGCGGCCCAGAGAATGAGCTTCACGGGGCCGGTTAACTGAGTGTCCCGCTCCAGCGGGGCGGTGGAATAGACGAGCACGTCGGCGCGCTCCTCGACGCTCGCCTGGTCCATCGGGCCGGCGGGCGCGCCCACGAGATTGTTGCCGCCGACCGAGGGCACCGGATTATTGCCGTCGTAAGTGAATGGGTCGGAAGGCTCCTCGCCGGGCTCGGTGGCGTTGAGCAAGCCGTCGCCTTTCAGCGTTGCCGCATGGCCGGCGCTGTGGAGGAAGAAGGAGGTGATGCGCGTGCGTTTGAGTGGCCACTCGTTTTCACCCCGCCAACGGTTTTCGCCCATAACAAAAAGGTAATACGCGGGCCAATCCTGAACGCCGGTCTCGCGGCCCTTGAGCCAATACTCGAACCATTTGAATTGCAGGCCGCCGAGATCGAGACCCGCGTCGGCACCGAAATCGAGCTCGCCGACCTTCTTTGCGCCGACGCCATGCGTCCAGGGGCCGATCACCACAAATTGATTGCGTCGAACCTCGCGATTGGTGGACGCGGCGCGCACCTGCGTTACGAGGTCGAGCGTGACTTTGGAGAAGATGTCATACCAGCCGCCGATGTTGAGAATGGGGACGGTGATATCGGCGTAGCGATAGTCTATGCCGCGCGCCTTCCAGTAATCGTCGTAGGTGTAATGGGTAACCCAGTCATCGAGATAGGGGACTCGCTTGTCGAACTGTTCAGTGAAGGTGCGCAGCGGTAGATGCCGAAAGGCCTCCTGGAGCTTGTCCGGGGCGAGCGAAATGCCGCCAACGCCTGTTCCCCACCCCATCAGCAGGGCGAGTTGAAACGCGCCCCCGGTGTAGGCCAGATCGTATGGGTCGGCAAAGGGCACGACTGGCACCATGGCCTTGAGGTAGCGGCTCGGCTTCGGCGCGGACGCCCACTGGGTCCAGCCCACGTACGAGCCGCCGGCGGTGCCGATGCTGCCATTGCACCACGATTGGTGGCCGATCCATTCCTGCGTGTCATACCCGTCCTGAACGTCATACCGGAACGGGTCCCACACGCCTTCGGATTTGCCGCGCCCGCGGCAATCCTGCACAACCAACACGTAGCCGGCCGCGGTGTAACCCTTCGCCTCATCCGACTTGTCATCCGGCTTGCCGTACGGCGTGCGCATCAGAATGACCGGGAACGGGCCTGCACCGTTGGGGCGGAAGATGTTGGCGGCGAGGTTGACGCCGTCGCGCATGGGTGTCTTGACGTCGGCCTCGAAGATAAATGGCCGCGGTGCTTCCTGTGCCGGCGACGAGAAGGCAAGCCAAAGCCACAGCAGGGTGCCCGGAAGGTGGAGGCGGGGACGATTAGTGTTCATGGGGGGCATTTAAGCAGCATTACCCAAGGCGGAAAAGCGTTTAAGCCACAGATTGCACAGGCCGGCGGGGCCGGAAATCCGAAGTCCGAAATCCGAAGTCCGAAGTGGAAAGACCAGCAGGCGTATAGTTTCTTCGCGTCCTGCGAGTAATTTCGACGATTGTAGTACAGGTGCCTTGCAAACTGCGTGCGCCTAAAAGGCTGCCCCCCAACGACGCGTTACCCTCCCGGCACCCAGCACACCCTCCCACCCTCAGACCAATCTCAACCGGGGAAACGCGAACCACTTCCTCCTGCTTCTCCTCTAACATCGCCGGCCCGCCGCAGCGGCTTCGTCCAACCAGCGAGGTAAGCAGCGCGCCCGATTTAAGTCCCGCCAAATTCCCAACCGCTCAGCCGGGCGCGCTGCCTGCCTCGCAGCTTTGTTCGGGGAACTAACAAGCAACCAAAACACCGTCATCGAGCATCCTCCTCAAATAAGAGCCCAGTTCGGTAAATCGCCTGTGGCTTATATGCAACGCCACATCTATGTCCAAGTCTCGATCGAGCTCTATCACAACCCGATCGCGTGCCAAAACCAAAGAAAGAATCGTAGCGCCTCCATCATAATCATTTCCATCGTGCCATTCGATAGTCGCGGAGCCTGGCAACTCGAAATTCCGGCTGATGAGCACGTAAGGCGTGCGGCGTTCGTCCTCGTCCTCCCCCTCCGACTTGGTGTCAAAGCTCACCTGCATGATCTCCCCGCCGATCGCATCAGCGCAAGCGACGAACTTCGCTTTGAATGCCAGAGTCATGCTTTCCCCGAACGCGAAGGTCAGCGACGGGAGCCAGGCGCCGATGACGTTCCATTTGTTTCTAAGTGAGTCGGCTGGCTCCCGTCCGCTGGACCGCCTGGTTCGGCCATGCGTTTTTCAGCAGTGGGGTCTGTCGCATCCCCTGGCGCCGTGCCAGGGCGCTGCGGTGCCGGAGTTAACACTTGTTCCTTCAAAAAGGCCAGGATGTTGGTGCGACAGGGCTTGAGGGACCACTGGGAATGGCCCGCGTCGTACTTCGCGTGCTCATAATGAAAACGGAATTTGCTGTCACGCAGGCGCTGCACGATCTGCTCAGACATGAGGGTGGAAGGCCAGATTTGATCCCGTGTGAAGGAGATCAGTAGGATCGGACCCTGGATTCTTTCGACGGGAATCGCCGCCCTTTTGACGCGCCCGAAGTTCCTGAGTGCTTTCTCGAACATCCGTGTTCGTTTGCCGGTGATCATGCCTCGTAGTGTGGTCCAGGAATAGGGGATCGGCACAAAAGCGAGCTCATGCCCGTCAAGGCTCCAGGCCGAATGCTGGCCCCGTAAGGCATCCAGTTTGCCCGTCGGAGGGCCGGGGAAGACGACTGAACTCGGTGCAATGGCGACGACGGCTCTAATTTCGGGGTGCCGGCTGCCCAAAAGCAACGCCAACTCCGCTCCGCGTGAAACGCCCATCACCGCGTAGTCGTTGGGAACCACGAGACCCTCCTGTGTCGATAGCCAATGAAACGCCTTGGAAAAATACTCCAGCGGAATGCCTCGGAGGTCTGCGGGCAGATCGCCGGTTCCGAAGTAGCCCAGCGACAACACGCAGAAGCCCTGCTCAACCAGTTCTTGAATGAACTCGGTCTGGTCACTCCAACTCTTGCCGCCTTCTGATCCTCCCAAAAGGATCAGCGCCTTTTGCTGCTTCTCGGAAGCCCCGTGGAAGAAATCACCTTCCAGCCCATCGACGCTCACAGACGTAACCGTGGTTCCTTTTGGAACGCGAGGGGGAGAACCCGAACGGTTCGAGCGTGTCGGCCGGGCGCACTGGGACAGTGCGAGGACAGCGACGCACAAGGTAGCCGCACCGGCAATCAGCTTCTTCCACAGCGAACGTCTCCCCCGATGTTGTGGCTCAGTTGTCATTTGAACTCCCAAGTCAGCAAGACTGCGCCGAACGACCTCCCTCAGCCACAGCCGCCGGGGAGCCAAGCCCCGCCGAAGCCTGGGAGCAGCGAACTCCCGACAGCCGTCGAAGACAAGAGGGCCGGCAGCTGTTGGCTGCAGGGAGCTTGATAGGCTCGGTCATTTCAGGTATCGCAACAACTGCTCTCTTCTCTCCACTGGCTGGATGTCCTCCGGGTCGTAAACTCCGATCCAGTCTGAATCAAAATTGATCGCCTTCTGCACGCGCCTAAGCAACCAAATGTGATTGGTGCGAATATCGCCGGGAGTCGGCCAACCCGGCCGTACACTGTTGCCCCAGTCGGTGACTTCAACAACGCCCTTTGGATAGTTGGTGATGCCAACTCTTCCGTCGGTAACCGTACCCCAGCCTTTAACTACCGGCTGAAGTCCGTAATGAATGCTCACAACCATAGCGTTCGAAGGTGCGTGTCCTTTGAGCACCTCCGAAATGAGTAACTCAGCGTGATGCTCCCAACCCTCGGAGACTTTACGGGGAAGAAACACAATAGACCCATCCCGAACTCGGCCAATGACGATAAGTTCGGCCCGCGCGACAATCTGCTCGTCCGAGTAATGGGGCCGGAGCCAAGCATGGACGGCAACCGCCCCGCATATCAGACCGACGGGAATCAGAGTCCACTTCATGCGCTCGCTCATAGGCCTATCGATAGAACTCACTCGCGCCGGGCCAATGAGGCCCGACGTGCGAGGAGGGCGCACGCCCGGCGTCGAGTGCAGTGGTCTGGTTGGGCGTGCTACTCATATCACGGCACACGGAGGAATAACCAAACCCTCACTGAGAGATTCCCTTAGCCTTTCCTAGTTCCCCCTGCAAATTCTCAACCGCACCTTTCATCGCGTCGGCCTTCGCATTCAGGCTAAGCAGAATTCCCTGCGACCGCTCTCCGATCCTGGCCGTCAGCTCGGCCACCTGGTTGCTAAGAGCCTGAATCTCGGGGTCTTGCGCATTGCGGTCTTCCGGCAGCGCCCCCAGCTTTAGTGCAGCGATCTCCCTCTGTTCCAACAAGGAACGCAACAGGTCGTCCTGGAATCCGCTCGCGAGGATACCTTGGACCAGAGCTTCACGGTCAGAGGCCTTCTCCTGCAGTTTGTCCGAGAGTGCCTTCACACTCCCATACTCAGCTTGGATCTGGATGAGAAGGGCTTCCATCTTTCGTGAAGTCTCTGCCGAAGCTGGCAAATGGGCCTGCGGTCCCTCGGGTGATTGCGCGCTCGTCAATTGTTGAAGCTCCTTTAGCTGCTGGCGAAGGACTCCCACCTCACCGCGTAATCTGAGAACCTCGTGGGAAGGGTCATTCGGAGCGAATTGGGCGGTATTTGCCTGGGCGAGGCGATTCGAAAGCACCTCGTTTGCTCTTGCCAACTCGGCCAATTCGCCTATTTGCCCGTGCAGTGAGGTGTTCTCCTCGCGCAGTTGGCGCATGGCTCGATGCTGAATCACCATTAAGGCTGCCGCGATGCCGGCAATGAGCGCGATCGCGCCGCCCATTCTGAGGTTATCTGGCGACATAATTCGGAACTGCTTGATGCCCGTTTGCACCGTTAGACCGGACCACGGTGCGGACCGCTCAAATTTCGCCAAAGCGATCGGCCCGGGGAGGCTGCGCCCAACGCTCAGCATCAGCGGTGGGAGCCAGCCGCCGCTGACGCTCGAATTGCCACTCATGTGAACGGCTGGCTCCCATCCGCTGGATGCTGTTGTTAAGCCACTCAGTCATGCTGTGGTTTTCT
>Ga0326727_10005285_pt1 | contig 37144 bp, 28 predicted proteins | sample MB2enrmetagenome_FD_207643 | JGI IMG/M metagenome (GOLD analysis project Ga0326727, IMG submission 207643) | Lab enriched peat soil microbial communities from McLean, Ithaca, NY, United States - MB29MY | ecosystem: Environmental > Terrestrial > Soil > Wetlands > Peat | place: USA: New York... | reverse complement strand
GGTCCAACGCTTGGATCTGGGCCTTTTCATCCACGCACAGCACCAAGGCTTGGTCGGGCGGGTTCAGGTAGAGTCCCACGATGTCCCGGACTTTCTCGATAAACAGCGGGTCGCGCGACAACTTGAAAGTTTCGCTGCGATGAGGCTGCAAGGCGAACGCCCGCCAGATGCGGCTGATAGCCGTCTGGCTCATGCCGCAACGGCGTGCCAGCAGTCGCGTGCTCCAGTGCGTGGCGTTGGACGGCATCGATTCCAGGGTCAGGGTCAACACCCGTTCCACCGCCGCGTCGCCGATGCGGCGCGGCGCCCCGGGGCGTGGTTCGTCCAGCAACCCGGCAAGGCGCTTGGCGACGAAACGTCCTCGCCACTTGCCCACGGTGGGTTTACACACGCGCAGGGCAGTGCTCACCGCCGTGTTGTTTTTTCCCTCCGCGCAGGCCAGCACGATGCGGGCGCGCAACGCCAAGGCTTGAGCGGTTTTCGGCCGCTGCGCCCAGCCCTGCAAGGTTTCTCGCTCTTCGGCACTCAAGGTCAATTCCGGTATAGGGCGTCCTCGTCGCATTGGGGCCCTCCTTCTTATAAACCCAATGCACGGGAACTGCCATTTATTAAACGAACTTATGACTCAGGACGCTAGCCGAACTTGAAAAGAATCCTGCCATCGACCCAATCCAAAATGAAATTCTTTGGGCGATAAAGGCTCTTAAAATTTCGGTAATCAACGTTGGACAAGGAATTGTTCTCACTATCTTCTTGGGAGTGCGAGCCGTTGCGAACCGAGATACGAAATTATTCGCGGATTTCACGCTCTGGGTGCTTCTTGTAACCACCTTCAGCATGGTAATGATACTGGCTATGCGATACTACAAGGATTTCCGTTGGTTAAGGTCCCCAAAATACCGAGAGAGTCTGAGAACTTCGGTAGATGAGCTGAAGAAAATCCGAGACTCTTGGGAGATTGGGTGCGCGGGCCGGAGCCGGTAGCCGAGGCTGCAGCCGTTCCATCCCGGAGTAGGACGGAAGAATCCTCCGTCCTGGCGCGTGTCTCCAGTTCGATTGAGCTGTTTTGCCTGACGCCGCCCCACATTCATTTTAGCTGCCCAATAACTGGTGTTTCTGGGCAGTCACGCAGAGCAGCTCACACCCCAATCGCATCAACGGCATATGGTCGTTTGGGAAGAAGGGTTTTTGGGCAAGGCCAAAATCAACCGTTTAGGGAGCGAAATTCACGGCGAAGGCGTCGCTTCGAGGAGCGCGGGTGACTCGATGACGAAGTGATGCCCCAAGACACACCAATTTGAGGTTCCAGAGCGCCCGCCAGGGAAACCGCTCTTCTTCAACCGCCTTTTCGTTTCCGTTTAACTGACTCAGCATTACTCGGACATACTTCGCGAACTCCAGGCCATTAGCGAGATGGCTCTGCCAGACACTGCTTCAGCGCCAAGTCCTGGTCCATGAACCGGAATCGCCAGACCGGCGGGATGGGCGACAAACAGGTGATTCGCACTGGCTCACACAGTACTTCCCCCTCAAAATCCGAGATTAGCAATTTTGACCGGGTAGCGGTGCGTTATTGAACAGACAGCTTAATAAATGACTTGTTAGACTTGAGGTCAAGGTACGCAGCCATTGATTCGTTCACCGGACTTGGCGACTGTCCGGAGTGGATTAACTCTCCCCCGTAAGGCGACGGAGATGAAGAACATGCAAAAGATCACGAAGATGGCGCTGGCAGGCACGCTACTTTTTGCCGGGCTGGCGAAGGCACAGAGGATCACGGTTTATGAGGTACGCGATAAGGACGCCCGGATGATGGCAGCAGAGCGCTCCATGGTCGACACGATGGAGAAGCTCAAGGTGAGCCATGAGGCCAGCCCCAGTTCGCCGGAAACCCAGCAGCTTACGACCCAATATTGCCAGAATATGCAGGCGGCCAAGGTTGCCTCGGATGATTATACGACAACGCTGCACTTTTTCCACATCGCACCCGACGAGGCACCGGTGTGGTATACATTCCAAAACGCGAACGCGGTCGGCACCAACTATGCCTTTGACCAGCACCTTGGCCAACTGGTAGAGGACCTGAAGGCGGTGGGAGTAACCTGCCCAGAGATGTGGAGCCCGGTGAAGGTGTATATTCCGCAGGCACCACTGGTGGAATCGGGACAGCCCACACAGGTGGATTCGTTGGGCAATTCGAAGCCTTTTACCTTCGACGACTACGATAGGGCTTTGGACCGGGCGATTGGGCTCTTTAAGATGGCCATCGCGACCGAAACGAAGGTGCAGGTGTGGTATCAAGTGAACGCGGAATCAGACGAAGCCCAGCGGCTGCAAGTTGACGACTGCGGGAATCGCAAGCGGGTGATGGACGCAGCGAAGGCGGTCCTGAGCATGATGCGCGATTCTCGGTTCCACGGCGTGATGGCAGCCGCCAATTCCGAAGATGTAAAGCGGGCCAACGCAAAGGCCGACGAATTAGTCGAGCTGACTGCCCAGCGCAAGTCTCTGTTGAGGCAACTGGGCGCCATGGGCATGGCTTGCCCGGCAGGGTAACCGAAGGCCGATAGTCCTCGTGCATCGTCAACTATGCCATCGCCCAGTTTGACGATAGGACTTCGGCCTGTTCCAACACCGTGTCCGTCGCCTTTTTCTGCAAGTCGGGGGAATAACGCCGCGTGAGTCAATGGAAGAGATTCTTGACAGCTTAAAGTCATCCCGAAACCCGAATATCGACCGCATCTTCCCATCATGGTTGGGATCGTAAATGCCAAACGCCGGCAATTCGACAGGATACTCAAGGCTCCAACCTATTATCTTCGGTTTCCCAAGTAGCAACTTAATTGACACCGCACAACGGCCTTCCAGAAACCCCAGCCGCTTTTCGCTCCTCAAGTCAAAAAGAATTTCCACCTTCACATGCCCGCTATAGTCATCCCGAACCATCTGGATGAATTCACCTTCCTCCGAGTGGTTCATTTCTCTTCTCCATATCTTCTTCCAGGCGCTCTCGGGGTGCATTCTGATACGTCCTCAGCGGGGTTGTTGCAAGACCCATCCCGGCAGATCATGCTCAAGCCTCGGATTTGGACCGCTGACACCTTGGTCAGTGCCAAGGCATACGACGCCGATTGCCGCCGCATTATCGTCAAGAATCGGAGAGCCCGACATGCCGCCCTTAATAAGCACGGAAGGATTCTTGAACATCAATCGACCGCCGCGGTGCATGATAATGCAGCGCCTCCACTTGCCATCGAGCGAGAGGACCCAGGCCGCGCCTTCCCGAAAGGCCTTGCCGATCCGTAGGGTGGGAGCCTCGTCCGTCAACGCCTCGTAGGCTTCAGCCCGCTCGGGTAATGCTTGGTCATCCGGGCTGCCGAGCACCGCGATATCCGCCACAGGGTCGGCGAATAGACATTCAGCCCACACGTCCGGCTTGTTTGTCCCGAGCACTCCCAGCAAGTTCTTGTAAGTGCGCTCTGCCGAATAGCTCGCGCCATGGCAGGGCGGAGAGGAGGGCAAGCAATGCGCGGCAGTGACGACGAGACGGCGATTCAGGAAAACCCTTTTTTCCCTGAAGTCCCGCAACTCGACACGGTGCCCAATGATGAAGCCGCGCCCGTCGCCTACCTTCACGACGGCCTTCGTGACTTTCGAATCGAAACGCTTCCTTTTTGGAATTAGCATTGCCGCCTCCGTTGGCCAGGTCAGGAATTGATACTTTCCTTTGACGTAACAATTGGAGAAACGCCACCCCTCGTTTCATGAGACCTGCTCATCGACAGGCAGATCTTGACCCGATTCTACACCTTGCCCCGGGGGCATCCTGCAATGTGCCCCATAGCAGCCGTGCCCCCGTCAGTAGCCCTCTCACAGGCAATTCTTTGGCGGCCATAGCACGGCCACCTTCAGAAGCACAGATGCGCCTGGGTATGTTCGCCCTAAAGCACTTCGCAGCATGAATCCAATTGCGGCGTCTTCGGACATTGTCCCATCACGGTCAGCATTGTAAATGCCGAACGCAGGCAACTCCACTGGATACTCAGGTTTCGAACCAATAATTTCCGACTTCCCCAAGAGCAAACGGATTCACATCGCACGGTGGCCTTCTGAAGACTCCGCCCCTTTCCCTTCCGAAATATCAAAGAGCATTTCCACCTTCACATGCCCACTATAGTCATCTTGAACCATGTGGATGAATTCTTCTTCTGAGTCGTTCATTTCTCTCCTCCATTTCCTTTCCAAAACATACGCAAACTAGGCGACGGCCCCACCCTGCAACTACCTTACGTTCAGGCAGGGTGGGGCGATCCCAATGTTGCCCGTCCACGATTCCACAGATACGCGCCCCCGCTTCTTTTTCACTGAACCTGACCGCTTGGGCGCAGTCGCCGGTTGCGTCGCGCAGTTCGAGTCTCAAGCACTGATCCTTCGTCTGTGATCAGCAGCCGGTCATCCTCGGCCCCCATTGCTGGTTGCTTCGTTGGTATCGGCGGAGGCGAATTCATCTGTGCTGTCCAGTTCCGCGACGATCTCGGTTTCTTCCGGGCTGAGAGGCTTGGGCTTCTCCTCACCCGGCTGGAATCCACGCAGATTGCGCTCGTAATCGCAGTGGTACAGGATGGCCACTTCTCGACCCCACTTGTTGCCGTCGACTTCCACGTGGGGATAGAGCAACGAGCCTTCTTCAAGAAACTCTCGATCCGCCTCTTCGGTATACGTGGTGCCCCGGGCTAGGGCAAGGTTCCGCAGCCGCTCTTTGCCGGCGTCCGTATGACGGTCGACGATGACCGGGTTCTCATCGATCACTTGCCGGGGATCAGTCAGCTTCCTGTCCCGAGCCGTCAGCATCCAGATCTGGGCGTCGTCGGTTTCACGGTTCTTGGGCGAACGCGCCAGCAGCATGATCGACATATACAGGGCCAGAGGTTCGGGGTCCCGCTTCGAGCCCATATCTTTTTTCAGGGCCAGGTAGCCCATGCAAAAGGTGTAGACCTGCGAAACCACGGCGGGGTTCGCCAGCCCAATGTCTTCGGCCGCGATAATCATTAGCCGGCGGGCCACCGCCGAGGGATAGCCGCTGCTGAACAGCTCCTGCGCCAGTACCAGTGCTTCTTTTTCCTTGCCGCGACGAATCCTCTTCTGTATGCCCGAGATGCACTCGTCGTAGGGGACGCCGGAAAGGGTCTTGGGCTTGAACGGAGCCCCTCCCCCTCCTTGTCCATGGGCTACTGCAATCATTCGAAAATGTTCCATACTCCACCTCCAGGGTGGTGTTTGTTATCCATATGGAGTATGGCTCGCAAATTTATGCTGTCAAGTTAAATATTTCATAACTACGAGACTTTTTTACGGCGATCCCAGACCCGCCGCGAAGGGCACTGTGTAGCAGAGGGGTCAATGAGAGGAGCATGCGCGCAGAAAGTCAGAATACCTGAGAATATGACGGTACGACCAAGTGACCGCAAGCAAGGACGTCGAGATCAGCTTTTCCTGGTTTGGAAAGGCCGCGAACCGCATGCCCGAAGCGCTTTGGCTCAGCTTTCAACCCTTGACTTCCGATCCTCACGGCTGGTAGCTGGGCAAGTCGGGCAGTCTCATTTCCCCGCTCAATGCCGTAACGGGAGGCAACCGGTCGATGCACGCAGTTCTCGGCGGACTGCATTACCAAGGCCCCGAAGGCACTCCCGACATCGAGACGCTGGATGCGCCGGTAGTCGCCGCGGATGAGAGACAAGCGCAATACTATTCAAGAGATCTGCCTGACCTCGCAAAAGGCTTCCACGTCAGCCTCTTCAACAATGTCTGGGGAAAAAACTATGTCCATTGGTTTGGCGACAATATGCGCTTCCGGTTCAAACTTCGCGCATGAGGGGGAAATCTTACGGAGGCTCGCAGAATACAGGGAGGGACGGGAAAACTTCCACCCCCGTCCCCCTCACCATTCCAGCACGTTGACTTCACGAATCTCGCCTCCCGCCGTCGGCACGCGGAGGGTCTTGATTTCCAGAGGCCGGAAGTTCCCTGACCAATGGCGCTTCATCAACCCGATATCGAGGGTTGCCCGCACCGGGCGGCCTGCTGTCTCGTAAGCGCGGATAATGATGTCATTACACACTTCGGCCTTCTTCACCACCGAAACGACAACGTTCGGCGCATCCACCGACAGGTAAGAAGCCGCCAGCAGACGGCTTCCGCCATGAATCCCCTGGTAGAGAACCGGCACGGGCGCGGTGAACTCCTCCGCTCGCCGCACCACCTCCGCATCCTGCCACGTCCCCGCGTGAGGCATCAGCAGCATTCGAAACGTCTGCTCGCCCTGGTCCTGCCATAGATACTGGCCTTGGGGGTCCACGTGGCGGGGAAGGTGTTGCGCATAGATCGCCCCGCGCGCGATGGAAACCCTGAGGTCGTTTCCTTGCACGCTGTAGCCATACTTGGCATCGTTGATGATGGCGAGACCATACGCGCTTCCCGCGCGCTCACCGGAAAGATCAACCCACCGCTGCCCGGGATCCTCTTCTCCTTCGGCCTTGCGAACCACGTACCCGTAAGCTATTTCATAAGTTGGCCGCGGGTCCTGCACATCCACTGGGAAGGAGAACTTCAGGATCTTCAAGTGCTCGTGCCAATCCAGGAGCACGCGCGCTTCCAGGCTCCGGGTGCCGGCAGAGAGAATCCAGTCGGTCTGGAGCGAGGATGACCCGTAACGGGTCCGCACGCGGACCGCTGCTCGCAAGGGACCGTTTTCCAGCACGCGGATGCTTGCATTGCTGAAGGCGCCGACCTCCTTCGTGTAGTCACGCACATCGTGACTCCAGGTATCGCTGGTGTCGTTCAGCACCACCGCGCGTGCTCCTCCCCTGCCACCCCGGAACACCTCAGCCTTTGCATCCTTGTCGTAGATCGCGAGCGTACCGTCGTCAGCAAATGTTACGCGAAGGTGTTCGTTTTCAAGCTCCTTTTCCGAGGCATGCAACGGGGAGGCCGGCTGTGGGCCCGGCTGGACCTTCCGCAGCCTGAACTGGCGATACCCGAAAGCGGGCACCGGCGCGCTGAAAACCAGTTTGACGCGGTGATCCGTAATCGTTGAGGCCTGTGTCCATTGATGGGGAATGGGGTGGCCGCGCTCATCCTCCAACAAGCTGTTCGGAACCTGGAGGTCGTTTTCGAAGGCAAAGCCCAAATCGTATTCCACATTCAGCTTTGCATCCCAGGCGTGAGGGTTGAAAACCACCAGGTACTCCGAGTTCGGGTCCGTGGTGGGAATTTGCCAGGCAATCTTTTCCGCAGCGAGGTTGATGGCCTGATCCGCCACTTCCAGCGCATACCCGTACGCTGCTCGCGCCACATCATATTGCTCAGGAAGCGCTGTCCCCGCCAAGCTGTCGTGGAACTGCATCCGCAGCACTTTTTCCCAGGATTCTGCGAAGTCCACTGCGGGGTACTTCGATCCCGCCAGCAGTGACCCCATGACCGCCATCTTTTCGCCCGTAGCGAGAGCCGCTTCGGCCGCGCGGTTGTTTTTTTTGATTTCTGCTTCCGCCGTGTAGCAGCCCACCGCGACATGTTGGAGCTCGTCCGCGACCGTCGGCAGATTCGGGAGCTTGCCGACCTCATCAAAGTAACGGGATGGTGTGCTGAAAAGAACCCCCGGCGCGCCTGATTGCTTCTGAATATCATTAATTGAGTTAATATTTACCTTGGTGGGCCCGCCACCGTGATCCCCCGCGCCATAAAAAGCCAACAGGTTCTGCAACGGCCCCGGATAGTCCGCCATGATTTCGTGCAACCGGCTGGCCACGCCATCGGACCCGCTCCCATAGGCAATCGGAATCCGGTAAGCCAGCACGCGTGAGCCGTCGGGGCTCTGCCACCAGAAAAGAGGCCCCGGGAGCGTCTTTTCGTTGCGGAGGGGACGCATGAAAACAAAGGCGTGCATCCCTTGCAATTTGAGAATTTGCGGCAGCGTGCCGGGATGCCCAAAGGCGTCGGGATTGAAAGCAATCTCCATCCGGCGTCCGAATAAATGCTGAAATACCTGTTGGGCGTAAAGACCCTGCCGGACCAGCGACTCGCCATTGGGGATATTCACGTCGGGTTCGACCCACCATCCGCCCACGACGTCCCAACGCCCTTCCTTCACTCGCTGACGGATCTCCTCCATCATCTTCGGGTCCGCCTGCGCGACCCATTCATAAAACTGCGCCGAGCTTGCCGTAAAGGTGAAATCCGGATTTTCATTCATCCGATCCAGCGCCGACCGAAAGGTACTGAGGACGACGGACATCGACTCCGACCATGGCCAAAGCCAGGGAGCGTCGATATGAGCATTCCCGATCATATGGAAGCGATACTTCGCGGCTTGCGGCGGCCACGAATCCGCCGACTGGCCAAAGGCCTGTGTACCGGAGAATAAAGAAGCGCAAATTAGAACAACGATTGTGAACGAGTGGACTCGGTATGGTGTCATTGTTGGCCCTCTGACGGCGGCAATTTACCCCTCGAACAATTCGCTTATAATTAGGTTGCCCCCACAGCAGATAAAGATGACTTGGTGGAATCCGCCAAGGTCCATAGCCCGGCGCAGCATGCGCACGTACTCCTTGCCATTGACAGCATCCAGAGCTCCCACTGTTTCGTCCCGGAAAAGAGTTTCGTACTGAATACCCTCACCTTGCCGCATGTTGTAGATGGCGATGCCTACGCAGCCTTGCCGAAAGGACACAGAGCTTCTTAAACAGCTACCTTTAAGGTTACGATCTCCCAAGGCTTAACTTTGAGATCCAGCGATCCTTCAGGAGTCGGCTGAAGAGCTTCTTGATCCTCCTCAATTAAACTGGTTTTCCAGGCTTGCTTAATGGGTTTAGAGAGACGCAACCGAGCCTGGGTTTCGTATCCCTCCGCTTCGTAAAAACGAATCACCACACGATCATCGTCCTCGCTTTTCTTCATAGCTGTCAGGATTAGATTGGCCGGCTCAATCCTTAAGAACCCCGACTTTGGCTCCAGGCTCTGGGTGCTGGAAGTAGCGCCTTCAACACCAACAAAAGCAGCGAGACCATAATTAAATCCGATAGCTTCACGGTAGCGTAGGCGCCAGTCTCCGGCATGCGGCAGGAGAGACATGCGATAACGATGATTACCTGCCTGTGTAAACCAATAATCCGGATTCCACGCGTGACTTTTCCGGGTCGAAATCAGAACGTGCTGAAGCACCGGGTAGGTAACAGGGTTAGTGGTCTCATCGCGAAACAGATGAACCGTGCAATCCGACGCGAGGAGGCATCCATGTCCGAGGTAGCGAATGGCAGAACCATCGATCCAGTTAATGGCTTCCCTGTAAGGGAGCGGGTGGTCGCCTCCATAAACACTCCACAATGGGAGGTCCATACCACAGCAAGCGGTGAGGTGTAGTGGATCGCGAGGGAGCATCGAGAAATGGAATTCGTCTTTTCCCAATTCCACCTTGCCGAATGGTACTTCGTAAGTAAGCGCGGCATCGTCCAGATTAATGGGAAAGACGGCTCGCAATTCTCGTTCCTTCCGCCCATCCCAATTCACCAACTCCAGCTCAATGTCGATCCGGTCCAGGAGATGGTACAGGTGAAAGTGCTCCCGCAGAGTAAAATGCTCGAATTGAGCCTCTCTTCCCGCAGTAGTGCAGACTGGACCCGCAGAGAAGTTTGTAAATGCAAAAAAATGGTTGCTGGTTTTGTCAAAATCTTCTATGGTCACGATTTCTGTGTCGTCCCACCCGTATCCGGGTGCCGTGAACTGCAGCACTTCACCCCCATCAAACTTATCGGTTCGCAGAACCTCCCAGTTCGAACGCTTGTCATACAAGCTCTTCAGCCCTCCAGCACCAAAAGTGACCTTGAAAAAGCGGTTTTCAGCCGTATCTCCGGTCAAGCGCTTCCTGCTGGACGGTGAAGATCCCGCAGGCGAAGAAGTCCCCGGCTCCAAATAAAATGTGCGGTATCCAACAGAGGGAGTCGCTTCGGCCACGAAGATGATCTCATTCGAGGTTTTCCCTGTCCCATCCTCGCTAATTTCGTAAGGCACTTCTTTGCCAGCCTCGTCACGAAGGACGAGCCCCTGCAAGTCTGGTGTTGCCTGGACCTTGCAGTGAACCACATCGGTTCGTTCCCAAGATAAAGGGTTAAAGACTACGATAGGAATCTGACGGTTGGAGCCTTTCTTAACTGTGTTAACAACTCTAGAACCAGCTTCAGCAAGGAGTTTGTCGGCGAGTTTCTTGGACTTCTCGTATGACTCGATGTAGATTTTGTCAGTGAGGGTTCCCCGATTTCCCCCCCATCCATGATCCGGCCAACAATTTGCCTTCCAAGCTTCTGTAAAAGTTTGAAGAGGGTAGTTATCAAAACCAGCAGTAAGGTCCAGAGCAGTGTAAAGCCGTTCCGCAGCTAGTATCCGATTGTGTGCTTCACGCCCAGCCAGTAGTCCCTCCCGGTGGCCTGGTTCGTCGTAGTACGCCCAATTGATGGGCCAATCACCTTTCAGAGTCAAAATATCCAGAGGGTGTTCACTAAACTTGTCAAGAAAGCTTTCCGGCGTATCGAAGACGATGCGTGGCGGATGGATTTGTTGACCTGCCTCGTTGGCGCAGTGCTCATTCCAGTGCTGCGCAAAGCGCTGCATGGCATCGTTCTCGTCTCGGGCATAACGTAGCAAGGCGGGTTGAGGCGGCAAGTAATCGCTCGTGTAATCGTAAATGAAATTAGGTGGAAGCTCGCGCGGGGCGTAGTAATACTCCCGCTCGTCCGCGTACTGCAGCCACCCTTCGCTGCTCTTGGGATTCAGCAGTGACTCCAGCACGGCAAACTTGTAAGCGTACGCCAAAACGCTAGATCCATCTGGCGCTTCCCAACGGTAATACCCATAAGCCATACGTCCCTGAATGAGATACTTTACCCCGGCTTTAGCCAGGATTTGCGGCATCTGCAAAGTGAGGGCGGGCGGGTCGCTCTTGACGTAAAAACGTGTATCGACCCCGGGAAAGGTCTTTTGTAACCAGCGCCGGCCGAAATAGAATTGCCTAACCAGTTTTTCCGGCCCCACGTGGACTTCCAGACATTGGACGTAGCTTGCCCCCCATGTGAAGCGCTTTTCCCGCATATATTGGTCCATCTCTTCCCGCTTTTCTGGATGACGCTCCATGAATTCCATAAGGTAGGTCGTGGATTCCATTGAGTAACAGTACTCAGGATACTCCGCAAGGAGCTTCATCACCGGAAGGATGATCTCTGATGATCTGTAATCTGCCGTCTTCGCTTGGGTGTCAAGCCAGCCCAGATCGTTATGACAAGTGCAATTCAGCGCAAAAGTTCCTCTGTCAAAATACGAGTGATAGGTGGGGACACGCAGGGTTTGAATGGTGCCAAAAGCGGAGTTCGCGGTCAAGATCTTGAAATCCATCGCAGTGTCGGCAAACGGGGCGGGGATCCAGACTGCTTGGCTGATGGCAGCTTGAGCGGGAATCCTATGTAAAGGAACTTTCATTAGGATATTGCCTTCTTGGGAAATCACGAGTTGCACGCCTGTAACCTCGAGACCGGGGTTAATGAGACGAAGCGTAGCTGATTGCACCGGTCTCCCATCGTGCACGTCATACATGGGATGAACGTAAATCTCGAATGATGGGGCGTGGCGACGTGGGAAAATGCGGATCTTCCCGAGGCCTGTGTCAGTCACGCCAGGTTTTGCCCAAACCTCTTCGATTTGAATCCGGCATGAAGCGGTTTCAACAGCCTTTGGATAGGAGAGGATCTGGAAGCAGTCTACCTCGGGAAGTGTGCCCCGGATGCTTGTGCCGTCCGAGAGTTCGCAGTGGATGACACGAGGAGCGGCGTAAAGGGCGGAGCGTGAATAATAAGCCTTGTAAGGGTCTTCCCCAATGACGTCATAAGGGAGGGGACGGGAGAAGATCCACAGTTCCTGCACCGGGCGGGTTTCTGGAAACTCAATCTCCAGCCATGCCCCGCTCAACTGTTTGTCTGTTTGCCATCCTGTCTTTAAATCGTTACCCACCGCATTTGACGGGTTATATCCCCACGGGGGATCAGGATAAAACGAGGAAGTGACCACCTTAGATTTGTAGGATTCATCCGCCCAGTTTGGGTTCACTTCTGGTTGTGGCCTCTCTGCAACCAGCAGTCGCATCGACGGGACTTTGGGACCAAGCTTATGACTTACCATCCATGCGGAACCTATTAATCCAGCCTGCCGTATAAACCTCCGGCGATTCATAGTAATTCCCTCCTTCTAGTAGTCTGTCGAGTTATGCCTTCTATAGCTTACGTATTTGCCGTTCCCCGTTGTCTGTGAACCGGGTTTTGCGGTTTTGACTCTTGCAAGGCGTGAGTTCTGTGGGTGGGGCGGTCTGCTTCAGGCGCTCTGTGGACTCCGACCGGACCGGAAGAGTTTCAACAGATTGTGCGTGGCGCAGATCATCTTCCATTCCGCCTTCACTCGGGCCAGTCCTCGCACCAGAAATCTCCGAAACCCTCTTCGCCCTATGATCTGTCCAAAGACCGGTTCCACTACGGCCTTACGCAGCTTATAAACCGGTCGTCCTTCCACCGTCCGGAGCTTATGTCGCATCTGCTCCGCCACTCCCGCCTCCGGCGGTGGAGGTCGCGCAGGGCACTTCCACTTCGTGTTTCTGCCGGTCCGGCGCCACCCACAAGTGCATCCCCTTTAACTTCGCATAGCTCACTTCGCACAGCTCACCCTCTTCTCATCGAAATGCCCTGCATGCGCCGTCGCTTGTTGCGTCTTGCTCCCCGCCAGCAATTTCACTCGCTCCAGCATCGGCACCAACTGCTTCTGGTCATGGGCTTCCTGCGTCACCGCTGCCGCCACGATCACCTGCGCTTCGCTGTCCACCCCCACCTGCGCGTTGTAGGCTTGCACAAACTCCTTCGTCGCTCCGTCCTTCATGATCCGCGAATCCGGGTCCGTAAAGTTGCGTTGCGCTTGCGGCGCCGGGTTCGCTTGCTCCGGGTCAGGGGTCCTTGCCGGCGGGCAGGAAGCCGGGGGCAGCGCGACGGCTGCGGCGGAAGGTTTGAAGAATTCCCTTCGCGCTAGCAGTGCCTCGGATGGCGCAGACTTGTTGGAATCGCTGATAGCAATCTCGTTGTTCCTCTTCTCAAGATTCCCTCGCAGCGACAACCCACAAACACATCGACGGTGCTTGCACCGGTTGGCGGAGAATTGTCATAATCGTTAGTGCTGCAAGCACAAGCAATCCCGCTCACTTCGCGAAAACTTCTGCACCCGCATTCCGAAGTACACATCGCCCACGTAAACATCTCCAGACCGTGAGACGGCGATATCGTGTCCCCAATATAATTGCCCCTCGGAGTTGCCATATGATGCCCACTTCTCCAGAATGTTCCCACTGAAATCCAGTCTAAGGATGCAGCCGCGGTCAGGGGGGCGCGGTAGGAGGTTACCGCCATCCACCATGTACAGCTCGCCCTGGGGAGAGATCGTTAGCCCCCACGGGCGACCCAACGCAGCACTCTTCCATTGCGAGACAAATTTACCATCCCCAGTGAAAACCTGAATTCGCCCGTTGCTTCGGTCGGCCACATAAATCCGCCCATCAGAACCAATCACGATGCTATGGGGCAGCTTGAACTCGCCCGGTTTGTCGCCTGCCCGCCCCCATCCGAAAAGGAACCGACCTTCCGCAGAGAACTTCGCGATGCGACTGTTCCCATATCCGTCGCTGACGTAGAATGATCCGTCGTCAGCTACCGCCACATCTGTGGGCTGATCGAAGCGTTTGTCGTCGCATCCAGGGGTCCGGGCAGTGCCTATGGACATCAGCAGTTTTCCATCGTGGCTGTATTTGAAGACCTGGTGCAGACTCGTATCGGTGAGCCAGACATTATCATCCCGATCCACTCTAAGCCCGTGGGGAGCCACAAATATATTGGCGCCCCACGAAGCCAGGAGTTTTCCGGTTTTGCCGTCGAAGCACAACACCGCCGGAACCGTGATGGGGTCGTCTATTGTTTTCAAAGAATGATCGGCGCGGTGGAAAACAAAGACGTGATCATGCGAGTCCACGCCTACCCCCGAAACTTCCCCTAGAACGTATCCCTCAGGCAGAATGGGCCACCCGTGGACAACTCGAAATGGAGCGCGAGTGCTCCTCGCTTTGCCCTCCTTTTCTAGCGCTTCCTTCCCATTCGCTGCTGGCAACCAAGTTGGTGAGACCACGGCCCGCAAAGTCGCGAGCAAGAGAGCTTGAAGGACCTCTTTGCGTGTCATCATCGGTTTTTCCTCTCCGCGCCTCCTGCCATGTCATAGACATGGTGCGCTGCCGCACAATGCTTCGTGCTGGTGTCATTGTCCGAGCAATCTCTGGAATAATGCCGAGCCCGCCGCCTTCCTTAGCTCACAAATTGGAAGGCATACATGCGCATGGAGCGAATGCGAAACTGGAGGCGCACAGGCTTTCCGGCCCATGATCCGACTTCCCCGCCGGTTTTCCATCGCACGACAGCGTCCAGTTCGTCCTGGGAGAGCGGGATACTGTCGTCGAAGGTGTAACCGGGAATGGGTGCGTCTTTCATGTATTTTCCGGCCGCGTCGCTTTCAGCCGGCGTTGTAGCGACTCCCACCATCTGGACGCGAAGTTGGGGATCCGGACCCGTCGGCTCCGCATTCAACACCAGGCGCTTGCCCTCAAAGATCAGGGGGCGCGTCCAGAAGGTTCCCTCCTCAGCCCCCGCCTCGATCCCCACGATGCGGTCGCGCTTTAACACCACGCGTCCCGTACCCTGGAGCGCGGGGCGGCCCTTTGACAGGAACCTTTCGTAAACGCCCGGGTGCGGCGTGTTGTTACCCCGATAATAGAGCGCGCACTGGTCCTTGCCGGCGGGCAGGAATCCGGGGGCTACCGCGATGATGAGTTCATCGAAGTTTCCCGGCTTGCCAAGCGGAATGAAAGTCTCCCGTGTGGGACGCATCCAGGTGTGATTGTCCCGGCTTACCGCCACTTCCACGAGGAAGGTTCCCTCGCGGTGGTGGAAAGCAGATGGAAACATGAAATGGGCATTCTCGGCACCGTCGTAACGTGAATAGGCAGGATTGTAGAGGTCAACGTTCAGTCCATCTTCAAAGTCTGGCCCTAAGACAAGCTCTGGATAGGACCAACGTTTATAATCATCGGACTCCATTCGTCCCACTGACCTCCCCCGCGTCGCAGGAGCCACCGGGTGCTCGCCGACGTTTAGCGCTCCGTACTGCGGCACCTTCATCCGGATGTAACCAACATACTTCCCCAAGACTGGATCGTAGGTTGCCACATTCTGACTGTCGGGGTATCTTCCCAAGAAGATATGTGGATAAGGCGTCCAGTTAAGCCCGTCGCCCGAATAAGCCCCGCGCAGCATCCCGGCCTCAGCGGCATAAGGCGTTCCCTCATGGGGGTACGCGTGCTTGTTCTCCCACACAGAGTAGAACATCTTGTAACGTTCGTCGGGCTTGGCTGAGGGATCCCGGAAAACATTCCCTAACTCCATGGACCAAGCGTTTGGGCCCCCGGTGTACACAACGTTGTTCCGTTTCGTTCCACGCTTCTCGATCAGATTCAGCAGGGGTTTGCGCCATGTGAGGCCGTCGTCGGACTCTGCGTAGCTAACATGCCCCCCTTCGTCTGACTTGGTACTCGCGTAGTACCACATACGGAACCGGCCCTCGTCATGAAGAACGCATAGCCAGTCTGTGGTGTCCTCCCAAGGCCGATCGGATTGAAGAATACTTGAGTGCGGAGACTTTTCAACCCGCCCGGCGCTCCACCGGATCCCGTAAGCATAGCTTTCGTAGTCAGGGTTGCCTGGCGCAAGGAAGAAATCGTCACAAAGCAACTGCCGTCGTGACCCAACATAGATTTCCTGCCGGGGCCTAGGAATCGTACTTTCCATAAGATTAGCAGGCAGCATCCACGAACCGAATCTCCCAAAGCCCGCCCCAACGGAGCGCTCGGCCCCTGTGCCAATCGCCAAAGCCCCAACCGCTTTGACAAAGTTTCGACGGGAACTCAACCCCCATTTCCAATGCATGACGTTTCTCCTTTCGGTTAAATGGCTTAGTCACACCCCCCGAGGAAAGTTGGGGAGATGCAGCGTTGCTGGTCCTCGGTCAAAATCTGATCTGAGACTCCAATTCTGAAGCAGTAGTCCCGCATCCCTATGTCTCCCCATATTGCTTTTGGCCCCGACCCCAAGGGAAGCAGCGCACATTTAATTGCGGACGCTGCCTTCGCCGTGCTCCCGAGGTTTGTTGCTGAAAAACTGGAATGCAGCGATAAGCTGGTTGGGGCTCTTACCCCACAAGCGTTAACTCAAGCGTCCGGCTGCATGCCACGCGACTCGCGGCACCCACGGCACAGGCCCGGAGGGTCGTAAGAGAGTAGCCCACGGCGTGAGCCGTGGGAGAGGCGCAAAATCATTACGCCAAGCCCCGGAGGGCGAAAGAAATAAAATGAAGCGAGCAACGGGCAGGCGACAGCGGAGATCTTTGAACATCGCCTCATCTCTGACCTTTTCCCAGGAATTTCTTGCTCATGACCCGAGGATTTCTTTCACCCTTACGTGGCTCGGCGCGGAGAGGCTGTTTCTTGCCACACGGCTTACGAAGCTGTGAAAAAATCGAAAATCGTCATAAGCCACTGGCGATTATTCAACACGATACGCTGTGCAAAACCGGAGCGCGCCCAATTTTTTCGCAGCTTCTTACGCCGTGGGCTACTCTCTGTTGCCGCGCCGCGGTTCTCATGCTCTCGTGACGATCTTAAGTTAACGCCTATGGGGCTCTACCCCCTTCTCCCCCCGTAGGGGGAGAGAGGGTGGAGGCGAAGGCTTATCCTCGATCATGTTTGAGGCAGTGATGGGCTGCCCTCTAACCCTGTTGCTGCCTCACCAGATCAACTTCATGGCAAATTGGACAATCCGCGGCTGGAAGTAACTGTCCGTACCCGCGATCTTGCCGAAGGTGCCGGAATTCGCAATACTCATGCTCGGGCTCGCCCATTTGGTACGGTTGAATAGGTTGTAGAACTCGCTTCGAAACTCCAGGTGCACCCTCTCCGAAATGGGGAACTGTTTCAGTACCGAAACGTCTTCATCGAGCCATGCGCATCCCCGGCTGGCAGGCAGAACGGGTGGCGCAGTGCCAAGTTGAAGCGAATTGTTGCTTGCGAAGGCGTTGATATTGTACAGCACGGTGGAATTGACAGCGATGTTGCTGCAATTATGAAGCGCGAGGGGAACTCCACTGAGCAGATTCGGACGAGTCGTGGTGTTGAAAATCGGATTCGGGACCCCGCCACCGGGCGAAAGCGGCAGCCCATCCGCATACTCTTGATTCGCCGCGAGTTCCCAGCCACCGATCACTTGATTGCCAACGCCGTGCGCCTTGCTGGCGAAGCGTTTGCCTTTGCCTACCGGTATTTCGTATAACCAACTCGCGGTTAGCCTTCGAGTGGGCTGAGACGTCAGCAGGGCTTTTTCCAACCCCAGATCATGTGTATCTGCAGCAGAACCAGGAGTGAAAGCTGCGCGAAACGTGTTCTGGTTTCCGTTGGAAAGGGCCTTCTGTCCCGTAAAGTTGAGCATCAACTGAAAATCTCCCATTTGCTTTCGCAGCGACATCTGCAAGGCATCATAGCGACTTAATCCGTCCGGATCGAAGCGATCGGCGATGGCGGAGTACTGAGGGAACGGCCGCAGGGACTGGCCCACGCTTCCGCTAAAGCCCGCATAAGGCGCCTTGATGCCCGCAGCGATGGCGGCGGCGGAATTATACGGCTGCGTCAGCAACGTGCCATAAGTCGTCATGTAGCTGACGGGAAGCTGGTCCCAATTATCACTGTCGGATGTCAGCCGGGTTCCCTTATTGCCGACGTAAGCCGCACTCACGAAGAAATTGCCGGGCAGATAACGCTGAATCCCGAAAGTCCACTGCTGAATATAAGGTTCAGTGCCCGAATTCGGGTCCCAAAGCATTGGTGTGCCGCCATTGGCATACGTCGGATCCGTGATCGGTAAACTATGGCTGGGAATTGGTAAACCACCCTGCAAGGTCGTCGCTGGAGTGACCCCATTGTCCGGTGAGGACAAGATTGCGGCAAACTTGGCGATCCCATTCTGCCAAGGAGTGCCGCCTTCATCGAACCCTATGGCGTCGCCATTTCCGTAAGTGAACGTGAGCGAATAGCCACCCCTGATTACGGTCTTGGAGTCGAATGCGTACGCAAACCCCAATCTGGGTTGAAACTCGCGCCGACTCGCATGTACACCCCGGAAGGAGCTGGTTCCCGTCCGTCCTGGGCCCGATCCTAAGTACACCATGGCACCGGGAAGATTCCCAGCCCCGGGATTGGGCGCCAAAGGATCAAGTCCCGCCATGCGGTCAAAGCTTTCCGTAGTCACCCACGGTACGTCGTACCGCAAACCATAGTTCACCGTAAATTTGGTAGTCGCCTTCCACTCGTCTTGTGCAAAACCCGCAAGTTTGGGGTTGTGAAACTGCACGACGACGTTAGGACCTGAGATCGAGCTGTAGTCTGCGTAACCCAGTAAGAAACTGGCAAAGGCGTCGCCGAGAGTTACCCCAGGCTGGGCTGTTTCCAAACCGGCGAACTGATACCACCCCCCGGCGCTTTCCCGGGCGGTATTATATTCTAGAGACGCATCGAGCCCGAACGTCATGTTGTGCCTTCCGCGCAAATCGCTGAGTGTATCCCCGACATGCCACGACTCCATAGGGTAGCCTGGGTACACGCCAGGACTCAAGGGCCAACACCCATTTAGGTTTGCGCCGGCGTTAAAATACTGGATGCTGGCGCTCCCATACCATCGGAATGCGCCAGTACCACCCGGGTTGTAATAGTCAAGGTTCGGTATATGCTCGGGATTATCTCCGAGCTCCGATCCTTGGGAACATGCGCCACTAATGCTCGCGTACTGCGTATATCCGACGAAGGCATCGTTCTGCATGTTCGGCCCGACACTCGCGTAATAGTGCAGGCGGTGCCCACCTCCATGGTTAAAACCCGGCGTGGCTGGAACTGTGAAAAACCTATAGCTGAGGCTTAGGGCCGTGCGATCGTCGCCCCAATAGCTCCACGTAATTCGGTTGCGATCATTAAAGGAATGATCGAACTTGGCGCTCCAAACCCAATCGTTCGTGCTCGAAGTCACGGTATCCTGAAAGTTATTGAAGAGCCCCCCATTCGACCCCGGCAGATTCGGAGACGCAATCCACGGCAACCAATACGTTGCCTGCGAAACCATGGGCGTGATTATATTGTTCGGAAACGCTTGACGGACGTACTTTCCCGTGGCGGGGTTGAAGGTTGTGGTGCTTGGATCGTAGATTACGATACCGCCATTGGCAGGTTGCAACAAAGCTGAAAAATCTCCCTGCCGCTCCGCGGCCGTTGGGACAGTGTAAACGGGTCTCGAGGGAGGGCCTCCCCGCAGTGAAAACTTTTCCGCAGTAACGAAGAAGAACGTGCGATTATGGCCGTTATAAACTTTGGGCACAACCACGGGACCGCCGAACACGCCCCCAAACTCGTTCATCACGAGTTTTGACCTAATAGGTGTCGGCGTTTGGCCCCGGCCGTTCAGTGCGGCGGTACGGGCGAACTCAAACAAATCCCCGTGGTAATTATTGGTGCCGGACCGCATTGTCAAGTTTTCCACCGCCGCCCCGCCCCCGTACCCAGCGGGAAGATTGGAGGTCTGAACCTTAAATTCCTCCATCGCCTCGTAAGGTGGGGATGCAAACTCAAATTGCCCGCCTTCCATCGAATTAGGGGTGACAACCCCATCAATCATGAGTAATCCCGCGTTAGTCTTGCTCCCGTTAAAGGTCTTATTCAAAATGTCGCTCTCCCTTGTGGAGGTCACTCCAGGCTCGAAGAGGATGAATTGCTCCGGCTGGCGCCGTCCCGAGCCATACCCTGAGATGCTGGTCAGTGCTAGAGGCAGTTCGCGATACATCTTGCTCGACATCATGTTGCTCACCTGCGCATCCGTTGTCTGCAAGAGAGGCGTCGAACCTGTGACGGAAACTTGCTGAGTAACGGCGCCAACTTCCAAGGTTATGTTTACGGTGGTCGTTGATCCAGTAAGCACCGTAACGGGCTCTTGAACAAATCCCTTGAACCCCTGCTTCTGGGCTTCGACTCGATAGTCCCCCACCGTGAGGCCTGATACAACAAAGTTCCCTGCGCCGGTGGAAGTTATTGGGTATTTCAACCCACGGCTGAGATCGGTAATCGTTATGGGAACATCCGGTACGACTGCTCCACTTGCATCGAGCACTGTCCCGGCGATTGCACCTCGGTTCCCTTGCGCCCAAATCAAATTCGGGAGGCACAATAAATACACGACCAAGGAGAACATCCAAATTCTTCTGAGGCTCATATATCTCCCTTCCGACTGATATCAGTTTGACCAAAACCCGCCACATAGTTTTCTCTTTTGATCCCATTACGGTGACCATCGAGGTCAGTAACAGGAACTTTGAGAAAACCTGCCCCGACCGTCCCCGGGCGACTACAATCGAACCCAAGCGGACACCCGGGGGTGGAGATCGTAGCCAATCTTGGCAGCCCGCTGGCCATTAAATCGGTAATCTATCACCGATGATCGATCGTATCCGAGTCACATCTTATTTTTCTGCTTTCCCATTTGTCAAGCTTTTTTTGCCTTTCTGGATTGACTCGAAAAGGGCTCGGCAAGGCGCCTTGTAGCGACCTGACTTTGCATTTGACTTTTGCTGGATGATAGATTAACGTTTGCGACATGGGGAAACTGGACAACCTGCACCCGACCTCAGGTCCACTTGCGACCGAAGGTACAGAGCGCGGGATAGAATCCTCGGAGGCTTTGGTAGGACGAATTAGCGTTCCCTCTATGGTTGACACTGCTGCACAGTCAATTCGAGACGCGATAGTCACGGGGAAACTCCGACCAGGGATGCGTCTCGTCGAACGGAAGTTGGCGACCGCTCTGGGAATCGGGCAGCCAACCTTGCGGGAAGCCTTAAAGGAGCTGGAGTACCAGGGCTTTGTTCGCAAGACACCTCAGAGGGGAACCCATGTATCGAATTTCACTCAAGACGAACTCCGCAAGATTATGGAGGTACGCATCGTCCTGGAAGCATTCGCCGTGGAGCGCGCCGCTATTAACATGACCGCCGAAGCAGAATTAAAGCTGGAAGCCTTACTGGGCCAAATGTCTGCCGGGGCGAACAGCTCCGATTTGGCCACATTTCACGATGCCGACGTGGGATTCCACCGCGAATTATGGGCACTTTCGGGCAACGAATACCTGGCAGCTTCCTTAGAGGGGATGGCCCTTCGGCTGTTCGTCTTCGGTGCGTTGAACCGTGGGCCCAACCAGCTTCCTTCCGTGGTGGAACAGCACAAAGGGATACTCGAGGGGCTTCGCTCGCGGGATCCGGAAAAGGCTCGTGCGGCCTTTGTTTCACAGATCGTCAACTTTTGGAACGAGTACGACAGGCTCGGTGCCGAACTCACTGTCTCACTAACCGACAACCTACGTCGAAGTACCTGAGCTAGGCGGCGCCGGTCGAAACCAGCACCGGCTCGGGGAACGTCTGGGCTTGGGCAAGTGAGTTGGGTGGAGCAGAGCAGAAGACGTACGCATGAGGCGAAGTCCAAGGATTGAAACCTACTGCTCCCCGACCTAAGAGACCGGTCAAGGGAAAACTGGAAGGCGTGTCCCTTCCTCCGCCCCGCCAAACCGAGCAAGCAGGCTGCAAATTCAAATGAAGGAGGACGCCGGCGCGTGAGTTTCCAGACCCGCTCCGTGGGGTTCAGTTCCGGGCTGTAAGGCGGCAAGAAGTCCAAGCGGAAACGTTCCGCCTCTTGCTGCCTCCAGTCGCGGTGCAGTCGGGCGTGGTGATATCGGGCGTTGTCGGCAATCACCACCACCTGTTGATCCGTGCGCGTGCTGGTGGCACAAAACTCCTTCAAGAACTCCCCGCAGGTCAGGGCGTTGAACTTGCCCGTCTCCCGCCGGAAGAAGAATTGGCCGTCGCGCAGGCGGACCGCTCCATAGTAGCCCACGCTCTTCCGGGTGGGCGGGTGAAGCAGCACGGGATCCTGGGTTTCGGGCGGGCGAGCCGAGCATCGAAGTCCTGGAAGCTGACTATCCCCAAGGGATGATTGTGACACCCTTCATGATGAAGCCGGGCGAAGAGAAGAGTTGATCGTGGCCCGCCGGATCAAGGCCATTCTCGAACAATCCCGCCGCAAAGCCAGGGTGTGACGGCCTTCGCCTTTAACCTGTGAAGCCCCCGCCTTTCACCTCATTGGTGAGAAATCCGGGTTATGGAAGTAATCCACGGTGCGCAGGCTGCGGGCAAGTGAATTCATCTTCGGCCTGCGGCTACTTCTTTTCGCTAAACGCAGAAGCCTTTAGGCTTTGACTGCGGGCGCCAGCAGTTCGTCAGCGACGAAGCGATTGTCCCCCGGATTCGGAACCTTGAAGAATGTCGCCTCACCGTCCGGGTCGGGGAACTCCGTGAGGGTCAGAGTGTACGCGAATTGTTCCAGTGGGTACCATCCTCCCGGCTTCCAGGCCTTAACCCGAAACGCCAACCCACCCGGGCGCACCGAATCATCCGCGACAGGACCTTCGATCGTTTGGGGGTCGATTACGAGAAGGCGCAGGTCAATCTCTTTCAACTCTGGGTGACGAGCGGGGTTGAGGCAGAAAAGTTGTGGCCCGTACATCAAGGCGACGCGGCCCAATTGCGACTGGCGTCCCTTGACCCAGCGTGCATTCATCGGCAAGTCTAATTGCACTTGGTCGCCCGGTTTCCACTCGCGATGAAGGACGAGGAAGCGGCCTGCTACTGCCGGGCATTCACTTGCTTGCCCTTTGACAGCGACGTGGGGGTTGCCGCACCACGCAGGGATGCGCAGCCAGAGCGGGAAGCGCGCGGCTCGGGAAGGGTTCACGTATACAGCCACTTGGCCCCCGCTCGGGTAGTTGGTTTCCTGCTTTAGCTTGACGGTGAGCCCGCCTTCCAGCGCCACATCGGCGCTCGACTCCGTGTAAAGGTTTACGGCCAACCCGTTCTCGACACGGTAATAGATATGGTCGGGTAGCGTGGCGATACCGCGCCGGTAGTTGTTCGGGCAGCAGTAAGTGTCCTTGGGGAAGTAGTGACGGGGACCATCAAAGGGAGTGTAATAGCGGAGGTGGCGGCCCTCGGGCGATTGGGCTCCGAAGAGGGTGTTGAAAACCAACCGCTCCATCATGTCCCCATACAATGCTTTTCCTTCGCGGCGCATCAACTCATCGAGCCAAAAAATTGCATAGACGGAGGCGCAGGTCTCTCCCAGATTGATCGTGCCCTCTTGCGTATCGTGCCAGCATTCATGATCGCCGCAGGCGCCGGTAATCGCCAAGCCGTTGCGGTTCCGCAGGAAATCCAATAGGCCGCGCGTTGGTTCCAGCAGTTGCGGGTTCGGTTCAAGACGGTCCAGGCGCATCATGGCAACGCTCTGGGCGAGGTAAGTGTAAGCGTGGCCTTCGATCTTGCCCCAGCGGCCGAGGACGATGCGGTCGTCCCAACCCGCGACCTTGCGAAGATCGCGCATAAAGGCGATGTACTTCGCCTCCTGTGTTTCCTGGTGCAAGGCCAACATCGCGTTGTCGAGGCCCACCAGGGGCAATTGCATGGAGATGACATTGTCGCCAATGGCGTGCTCAGGGTCCGCGTTCCAGCGGGCAATCAGGTAGTCAGCAAGTTTCTTGGCTCCGTCCAGGGAAGCGGCTTCCCCGTAAAAGCGGTGGTCCATGCTAAGGCCATAAACGATATACCCAATTTCCCCGATGTCCCAAAGCGCCCAAATCCGTTTGTCCGGCCGGAGATAACCAATGTATCCGTCCTTCTCCTGGGTCTTCAGGACCTCGGCGACAAGGCGCCGCTTGAAAGCCAGAACGCGCTCGTCTTGGGCGTAAAGGCTGAGGCGGACGGAAGCATCGATGAATGTGCCCAATCCCACGTAGCCGTCCGGTCGATTGCGTTCCCGGAGCGGTTGCAAGAAGTCACTGTCGGCATCGAGGGCCAGAAGGTTGTTGTTGACGGTCACGTCGATGCGCCGGCCCATTTCGCCAGCCACCTTCACAGTGCCGGGCGGCAAGGAGAAGGGCTGCGCGGTGAGAGCGGTGGAATCACCGGCGAAACCGTTTGCGGCCGCTAACGGCGACGGCCTCGCCGCTTCCATTGACTCCGCCAGCTTTGTCACGCTGGGAGTTGCCATAGCCGCAGCTAGAAACTCACGCCGATTCACCATGTGTTCTCCTTTACGCGCCGCTCCGCCTGACCGTTTCCATAAGGCGCGAGTTCTTTCTATCGAGGAGCAAAATTCCTTGCGCGCTTCCGTCCCTCAGCTTGACGAATGTTCACTGCCCACGGATGCAAAGATAATCAAGCCGGGATTTCCATTACTGACCTCCAGCCCGACTGATAACATACCCCTGACTGCCGCTGAGCGCAATTGTCAGTCGGGTTTGCAGTGCAAGACCACCCAACCCGAACCGGACCAGCAACTGGTACTTCATCCAACTCGCGCACCACAATCAGGCCGCCGTCAGAAGTGATCCGTGATTCCTGAAGATCAGTTGTATACTCACAACGCAAATCGCCCACTCTGACCACAGACATTGATCCGTAGGCAGTTGCCAAGGCCAGGAAGAACACAATGCGCAATTCACCACGAATAAGATGACGCATAATGTCTGACCTATCCTTTCGTTCGGATTACCGAGCCCTTAGGTCCCGACAATGTATAGATTGCATCTCCTGGGCTGCTCCCCGTCCTGACAAATGGCGATTTCCTGCCAAGGACCTCATCTCAGGCGACAACCTGCGCCGCTAAATGGGGGTCCTTAATAAGGCTGAACTTGGTCGATATTGTCTTTAGTGACCACCGCAGGGTCTCTGTGGAAGGGGGATGGGAGTCTCAACCAGCGCAGTAAGGCAAGAATTATTTCAGATCCGTATCTCTCCGGGAAGAATGCAACTGAACCTACAAGCGGGCTATCACCATACCGGATTTCGGCCGTCACTCGCAGGTCTGAACTGAGATTCTGGCAGATGATCGCAGTCAACCCCCCCCATCCAGCCTCACGAACTGCGCGCAAGGACCGAGCGCAGATACGTTGTTAACTGCCTCGATGAGCAAGCGCTCACGAGGCCGCAGTTCATGCACGAATCGGGTTGTGGCTTGGTTTCCACGGGCCTCAATTTCCATTGAGGTGGACGCCGAAGTCAAGGCCATTTTTCGTCGGCCCGTGGATGCACCCGGGACTGAAAACTCGACTGAACCTTGCATTCAGAGGCGGGCGGGTCTATGTTACCGATCGGCCGGAAAATGAAAACAGAAATTCCGGCTAAGGATGTGCGAATGTCCACATACACTTGGAATACAATGCGAAGACTTCACTTCTTTAGGAGGCATCAATGCCCTCAGAGCGGCACACACAACTCAATCGGCGTGAATTCATACGGGGCAGCGGCGCCGCGATAGCCGCGGCGGCGATCGCGGGAACGGCTGCAACCACGCCCGCGGAAGCGCGACGCGAAAGACTAGCGCTCGTGGGGACGGGGGGGCGCGGTTCCACGATGTGGGGACGCAATTTGCTTCAGGATTGTGGCGATGTGGTGGAAATTGTAGGCCTGTGCGATATCAACAGCAAGCGCGCAGCAGCCTCCCAGAAATTCATCGGCATCAACGCCCCGCTCTTCGTGGATTTCGACCAGATGGTCAATACTACCAAGCCCGACTGCGTGGTCGTGGCCACGGTGGATGCGACGCACTTTCGTTACATCATCCGCGCCATGGAACTGGGTTACGACGTGATCACGGAAAAGCCCCTCGGCACGGATGAGGAGCAGTTACAGTCGATTGTGGAAGCGGAGAAGCGGCTGGGCAAGAAGGTGACCGTGGCCTTCAACGCGCGCCACTTCGCGGGGGCGAAGAAAATCAAGCAACTCGCGCTGGACAAAACTCTCGGCGACGTCATCTCCGTGCACTACCATAAATACCTGAGCACGGATCATGGCGCCAGTTACTTCCGCCGGTGGCACCGATTAAGGGAGTATTCCGGATCGCTCCTGATCAGTGAAGCCTGCCACCACTTTGACCAGGTGAATTGGTGGTTGGATTCCGGGCCCGTGGAGGTTGAGGCCCACGGCGCACTGCGCGTTTACGGCAAGAACAACTCCTTTCGTAGCACACACTGCCGGGTCTGCCCCTACAAGGAACGGTGCCAGTTCTTCTGGGACATCACGCACAGCGCGTTCGATATGAGGCTCTACGCCGAGTGCGAATCCGAGGATGGCTATTTACGCGATGGGTGCGTTTGGAGAGAAGACACGAACATCTACGACACGATGTCGGTGATCGTTCGATACGAAAACAAGGCCAGCCTGACTTACACCATGGACGCTTTCCTGCCCTTTGAAGGCGAGGAGATCATGCTCAACGGCACCAAGGGGCGCATCGATTGGAACAGCTACGCGGGCGGGGACTATCGCCGTGAGGAAATGCGCCTGACGCGGACCTTTGGGAAATCGGAAGTCATCACGGACATGCCGAAGCCACTCCCGGGGGGCCACGGTGGCGCTGATCCGTCGCTGCACGACCTGCTTTTTCACCAAGCTCAATCATCCGACCCGCTCGGGCTGCACGGTGGCACTCGAGCCGGAGTGCACGCCAGCCTAATCGGCATTGGAGCTTATCGAAGCATAGACCGCGGAGGTCAAGTGGTGAAATTGCGGAACCTCGTTGAGCTATAGCGGCGTGCTGGGGTAGATTTCGTGTACGAAATGAGGGACGAGGCCACCCCGGTCAAATAGGACGCTGCCTTAGAACGTAAACGGAAGGTGAACTTGACGAACGCAGAGCGTCGCATAGTGGACGATGGCAACAAGGTTTCCCTCCAAGCACTTTGACGGCTGGACGGACCGGCGGCGCTGCCTCCATGAGCTGCGTCACCTTCTCCTGACTGAGCGCGATCGGCGACTTGTGAGCCTGCTTGGGAAAGGGCAAGTCGCGGAAGACCAGATCGCGCCGCTAGAGATCTTCCAGCACGCGTTGACGGAGTCGGGTCATAAGAACCTCCTTCCTATAACACAGACTTCAGTCCTCCCTCTCTTAGTCGGCTACACCGCCAATCTCCTTCTGCCGCACCAGAGGCTTGCTTCTGACAGCGCACTCGGAAGAAACATTGCCACTTTCTGGGCAGCAGGCCGCCAGTGGCGCTGGATGGCCCGTTATCCGTAGATGTGCAACCATTGACTTCGCCAAAGTCCCGATCGAGAGAGTTTGTGGTTGGATAGCGCGCGCTGGGATTGATCGCGTTCAAACGCCGTAGTGTAGACCATCACACCTCAAGTCCAGGATGGTCGGGTACTCAAAAAACAATCCCAGTGCGGGGCGGCTCCTAATGTTGCTCTGCTGGTCACTTGGACGTTCTAGTTGGCAAACCGTAGATGTGGTGCCCACGTTCGGCGGCTGATTCCTCCTGGATAACACACTCGAAAACTAGGATGAGTGGGTACTGCCACGGATTCGGCCCGATAAACGTTAGTGCTGTATCGGAAGCGCGCCGACGAGAAAGGGGTCGGGCAGCGGGAAGGTCTCTGCCCAGTGGCACCCAGCATTAAATTGGTGTCCAACAGGTACGCCAGCCTGACTCAAGCTTTCTCCAACTGAAGCTCGATCACCGGTTCTGCCCGCCGCTCATACTCGGCTGTGATCGGGGCTGGATTCTCGTTGCTTAGGTCTCCGTATGCAACCGTCTGAGCGAACCGGTGCCCCTCCATCACCCAATCCTCGATGCTCCCCTTCTGCCACTCAACTTGGTCCTGGGGTGTTATCCGGCTCTCAAGTTCCGCCGCGAATGCCGCTGGATTGCGGTTGATGTGTTGTAGCAGGCCGGTGTCCCACACCCAATGGAGATTATCGGGATGACCTTCAAAGATCACGTGGCGCGTATTACCGCCCTTGTCGCCGTCGTCTTCATCATGCAACGGCTGGTGCAAATCGCCGATGAAATGTATTACGAATTTGAGGGCCTCTGCCTTAGCGTCCCTGCCGGCGTTCGGGTCTTTCAGGACGGCAAGGAAATGCTCCGTTTTGGCGATCACGCAATCACCGTTAGGGCACTCACGGGCCAAGTCGATTTTGGAATCCGCCAGGGGGATGTCGATATAGTGCCATGGGCCAGTCTCGCGGTGGTCGCGCCGGTACTCGTCGGCCCAGCTTGCCACGGCATCAATTGTGCTGCCATCCAAGAGGTCGCGAGCATTGGCCAGCGCAGCGCTCGTCATATACTTCTCGGCAATCAGTCCAACGACTTCATGGCCTTCTCGGCCCCAAGGAAAACCGGGCGACGACGACAGGATGAGGGCAAGCACAAGGAACATCACCCGCAGGAGTTTTCTCACAATGACCTCCGACAGCCTAATTCGGGAGACTCGCAGATGCTGCGGAGACTGTACCACCCCAATTATGGATGAGCAATGTAACCCTGCGGCTTTGTAACCCTGCGGCTTTGAACGTGCGGCTCAGTAATGAGAAAGTTCAGCGGTTTCCCATAGAGGAGAGCAAACTCCTGCGGTTTGACCAGGAGCTACAGGCCCTTCATCAAGTTTGCCATCGTCGTATCCAAGCCTCTGGCGATGATTTGCAACGTGATGATGCCGACTTCTCGCTTGCCCCTCTCAATGTCCGAGATGTGCCCTCGGTTCATATCCAAGTATGCCGCCATATCGGTCTGTGTCCATCCCTTCTTTTTTCGCAGAGCTTGGATGCGCTTCCCCAACTTGACTAAAAGAGCGTGGTTGCCGGTGGACATGCGCCCATAGTGGGCGTAATATTCGGGCGGCGTGTCTGGCATACCAGACATAAGCATATCCACGCCGGGTAATGTGCTGGCAACCTCGCTCGCATGTCCGCACTGGCCACCAGCCCCCGTGCGGTCTGATTTTGTCCGGAGGTTCTGAAGAGGTTCTCTAACGTGGCACTTCAATACTGGAAAAGACCATGAAGAAGGTTCTCTTGTTCTTACTCGTCCTGCTGGTCGCGGCAGGAGTCTGGATTTGGTATCAACGTCGGGCGGCCACAGAAGAGCGCAGGGAGGAAACCGAGAGGCAAACTCGAATGAAAGAAGCTGTTTCAGTAATTGCCTCCCGACACAACGCCAGAATTGGTTGGGAAAAACGTCTGATGGAGGAAAACGAACTCAAGAAACCCTTCACATTTCAGGTGGAGGATGCCTTGGTGAGGGAGGGTAGACCGATAAAACCCTCCCCGTAAGGATACGACGATGAAGAACATGCGGAGAATCATGACGATGGAGCTTGCCGGAATGCTCCTATTTTCCTGGCTGGCGCAAGCACAGAGCAGGGAGGCTGCCATAGACGAGGTCAGTGCCGACTTGGACAAGTTGATGGCGGCGGAGCATTTGCAGATCGACACGGCAGAGAAGTTAAAGTCCAGCTACGGTTCGCCGGAAGCCGATAACTTGACGGCCGATTACTGCCGGAACTTCCTGGCGGTAGGAAATGCTGCGGGCGACTACACCTTGGCAATCGGGCGCGCTGAGAAGTTCCTGCACAAGCACGAAACATTGCCTTGGGACACGACGACGCTTGGCATCCGCAGCCAGGAAAACAGTGAGTTGTGGAAGCAGGAGACGCACTTGGACGAGGAACTGAAGGCGATGGGCGTAAACTGTCCCCTGATCCTAGCTCAGCTAGCTCAGCCGGCTCCCCAGGCTCCGAAGGCTCCGGAGGACACGACGATGCCACCAGCGCTTTTGTGGATGATTGGTATTGCGGCAGTGGTGGTAGGGGCGATTATCTATTTTGCTCCCAGCATGATCGGTGACAGGAAGGCGAACAGGTGGGCGATCTTCGTGTTGAACCTGTTGCTTGGCTGGACGGTCCTTGGATGGATAGGGGCCCTGGTGTGGGCGTTATGCGCGGAGCCATCGGAGAAGCCGGTGCTGAGCCACACGACGAATCCGGTGATGAGTCACAAGGCGTTTTGCGGGCATTGTGGCAATCCGGTAGCGACAGCGTTTTGCGGGAATTGTGGAGGCAGGACCGTCCTGTAATTGGCCCTAGCTAATCAAGGAGATGGGTACGATGCAATGGTTCGGGGAATCCTGTTTCGGATTAAACACCAGGTCGCACTCCTTCGAACCCAAGAAGCGCGGTTGCGCCTGGATATGTTCGCTCCAGGGCCCGACGCAGCATAAATCCTGTCGCCGCGTCTTTGGACATCTTCCCATCACTGTCGGGGTCGTAAATCCCGAACGCGGGCAATTCAACGGGGTATTCGAGGCTCGGACCTATAATCTCCGGTTTCCCCAGCAACAACTTAATTGACACCGCATGACGGCCTTCCAAAAAACCCAGCCGCTTTTCGTTCCTGACATCAAAAAGAACCTCTATCTTCACATGTCCACCGTAGTCATTTTGAACCATCTGGATGAATTCTTCTTCTGCGTGGTTCATTTTTCTCCTCCATATCTTTTCCATGGCATATGCAAACTATGCACCGGCCGGGCTGCAACTACCTTATGTTCAGGCGGGGTGGGGCAATCCCAATGTTGTCCGTCCACGGCCAGTACAGATACGCGCCTCCGCTTCTACTTCGCTGAAACTGACTGCCTGGGCGCGGTTGCCGCTTGAGTCGTGCAGTTCGAGGCTCAAGCACAGATCCTTCTTCGGTGATCAGGACTCGGTCATCCCCGGCCCCCTTTGCTGGCTGCTTCGTTGGAATCGGCGGAAGCGAACTCACCTGCGCTGTCCAGTTCCGCGACGATCTCGGTCTCTTCCGGGCTGAGAGGCTTCGGCTTCTCCTCACCCGGCTGGAATCCACGCAGATTGCGCGCGTAATCGTAGTGGAACATTTCGCCGACGAGCCGACCCCACTGGTTTCCTTGCACTTCCACGTGGGGATACAACAGCGAGCCTTCTTCAAGAAACTCGCGGTCGGCCTCTTCGGTGAACGTGGTTCCCCGGGCGGCGGCCAGATTGCGCAAGCGCGTCTTGCCTCTATCGGTGTGACGGTCGGGAATGCACGGGTTGTCGTCGATGATTTTCTGGATGTCGACCAGCTTCTTCTCGCGCGCTGCCAGCATCCAGATCTGTGCGTCGTCGGTTTCGCGGTTCTTGGGCGAACGGGCCAGCAGCATGACCGACATATAAATGGCCAGAGGTTTCGGGTCGCGATTCGCGCCCATGTCCTTCTTTAACACCAGATACCCCATGCAGAGCGTATAGACTTGCGCCACTACTTTAGGGTTGGCCAGGCCAATATCTTCCACGGCGATAATCATCAGCCGGCGCGCCACGGCCGACGGATAGCCCGAACTGCAAAGCTCCTGCATCAGAATCAAGGCTTCTTTCTCTTTGCCACGGCGAATCATCTTCTGAAGTCCCGAGATGCACTCGTCGTAGGGGACGCCAGAAAGCGTCTTGGGCTTGAACGGGGCTCCGCCCCCTCCCCGCCCATTGCCTGCTGCCATAAGTCGAAAGTGTTCCATACTCCACCTCCTGGGTCATTTGTATTACCTATATGGAGTATGGCTCGCAAATATACGTTGTCAAGTTAAATATAGCGCGATTAGGAAATTCTTTGCAAAGTCCCAGACCCGGGACAAGGGGATTTACCCAGCGGCAGAGTCAATGCGAGGAGTATGCGGGTAGAAAGGCAGAATACGTGCCAAAAGGTCGGTGGACCCTCTCACGATTTCCCATCTTTTCCTAAGGCGACTACACAGCCAAGTGATCGCAAGCAGGGACGGTAAGTTCCCAGATGGGGACTTGAACGAAGCCGCCCGTGCGGCGGACGCTACGCGTGCGTGATGCCAGGCGGACTGCCTTAACCAAGGTATCGTCGGGTCATAAGGAGGTTCCCTATGACCCGTTTACGCCAAGTGATGCTCGAAGAACTCGAGCGTCGAAATTACTCTCCGAGGACCATCGAGTGTTACATCCGTGCGGTGGAAGATTTTGCCAACTACTTTCATCGTTCTCCCGACCGCTTGGGTCCCCAGCATATCCGCGAGTACCAAGCCTATTTGTTCCGCCAGCGAAAGCTGGCTCCAAGCAGCGTTACCCAACGGCTGGCCGCCCTGCGTTTCTTCTTCATTAAAACTTTGAAGAGATCCTGGAGCGTGTCGGAGACGCCCTATCCCAAGAAAGTGCAGCACCTGCCCTCGGTACTGAGCCAGGAAGAAGTCTCCCGGCTGATTAACTCTGCCCGCAACCCCTTCGATCGGGTCCCGCTGATGACTCTCTATGCTACCGGAGCACGCCGCGCCGAAGTGACTCGCTTGAAGGTTAGCGATATCGATAGCCAAAGGATGGTCGTCCACATCCAGGGCGGCAAGGGCCGTAAGGATCGGGACGTCATGCTCAGTCCCGTCCTCCTGGAAGCCTTGCGCGACTACTGGCGCCGACTGAAACCCAAGACTTGGCTCTTCCCCGGCACTCGTGCGCACACGGCCCCGCGTCCCATTACTTCCAAGGTGATCTGGCACGCCTGCCACCAGGCGGCCTTACGCGCGGGTCTCCACAAACGTGTACACCCGCACACGCTGCGGCATTGCTTTGCCACCCATCTGCTCGAAGCGGGTGCCGACCTGCGCACCATCCAGATGCTCCTCGGCCACCACGATCTGGAAGAGACCACGGTTTACTTACACCTTTCCCACCGCCATCTCAGCGCCACCGCCAGTCCCCTGGACGCCTTGGCGCTGGCTTCCACGGTGAAGAAAGACGAGCCGCCCGGAGACAAATAAATGGGTCGGCCGCCGCTGGAGGTGGCCGATCTCATCCGGGTGGCGGGACAACAATTCATTGAAGCGAGTCGTCGCTGGATCACCGGCCAACATCTGAAAGTGTTGGCGGCCATCGAGCGCTGCCGGACTGCCGCCCTGGGTGGACATCGGGATAAGTGTTCCCGCTGCGGGTATCGTGCCATCTCGTACAATTCCTGCCGGAATCGGCACTGTCCCAAGTGTCAGGCCCCCGCTCGCGATCGGTGGCTGCAAGCGCGCTGCCGCGAACTCTTGCCCACCCCCTACGTGCATGTGGTCTTCACCCTTCATCGGCGGCTCGCCCCTCTGGCCCTGCAGAACAAGAAGGTCATCTACGATTTATTGTTCCGCACCTGCGCCCAAACGCTGATCGAAGTGGGGCTCTCTCCCCGCCATCTCGGCGCCGAAATCGGCTTCTTCAGCGTGCTCCATACCTGGAGTCAGAAACTCGATCATCATCCCCATCTGCATTGTGTGGTTCCGGCCGGTGGTCTCTCCCCCGATCACCGGCATTGGATCCCCTCGCGCTATCGCTTCTTTCTTCCCGTCAAGGTGCTGGGTCGAGTCTTCCGTGGCAAGTTCGTCGCCGCTCTCAAACGGGCCTTCGACGAAGGCCAACTGGGCTTCTACGGGGACCTCAAGCTTCTAGGGAATGCGAAAACATTCGCTTCTTTCCTCCGTCCCCTCTTCCGTCAGGATTGGGTGGTCTACTGCAAGCCGCCCTTTGGTGGCCCCGAACACGTTCTCCGTTATCTCGGCCGCTACACCCACCGCGTGGCGATCTCCAATCACCGCCTGGTCTCCCTCGCGGGGAACCAAGTCACCTTCCGCTGGAGAGACTCCGCGCACGGCAACCAGCAACGCCTGATGACCTTGGCGGTCGAGGAGTTCTTGCGCCGCTTCCTGCTCCACGTGCTTCCCCCGGGCTTCGTGCGCATCCGCCACTTTGGCTTTCTGGCCCACCGACGGCGCGCCGCTCTCTTGCCACTTTGCTTCCAGCTCCTGGGACGACCGGCCGATTTACCACCCGTACCAGAACCACAACCCGGGGAGGAAGAAGGCTGCTCGACCCACCAGCCTTCCACTTCCACGTGGTCCTGCCCCCAGTGCGGCGGCCCCATGATCATCCTGGAGCGACTAAGCGCGGCGGAAATGCGCCTGCGTTCTCCACCGCCCACTCCCCCGAGGCTCTCATGAAATACGTCATTTCAATTCGATCACACCGCGTCCGCCCACCACGCGCCCGCTCTCGTGTGCCTGGCCACATGCGGTCAATCCATCCCTCCTCACCCGATCCCTTCACACTATCTCCAAAGGATATCGGGATAACGGGTAGCACACGCGTTCTCGCCCGCAGACAGCCATTCCACTTTTCTCTCTATCCAACAGCGGGTCCGCCGAACCCCATTCAAAACCCATAATTTGCCCGCGTCCGCCGCAAACACGGGCGGCTCCGTTCAAGTCGCTGTATCGAAAGCGCGCCGGGCAGCGTCTCTGCCACTCCGGAGACTGGTCCCGTCGGCGCGCTTCCGATACAGCCCTAAGACTTCGGGGTCCCTTACTCAACTCAAACCCGCGGGTAAGGGGTTGTCGGCCGATAAGCAGAGTGATAGCATGAGCCGCTGATGCGCTCCACGCCGATCATCGCTGGGCTCAAGTTCGCGGCTACCCTCGCAGGCCTCCGGGCCACTTCAGGAGAGTGCCGTATTCGAGAATTCCGTCGCCCTGATAAACTGTTAGGCAGAAAAGCGAAACCAATAAAGCAAAGGAACTCAGGAGCATTCCATGCAGATCAAATCTCATTCGTTGTTCGAAAACATCCTGTCGCCCACAATTATTTTTTTCGCTGTCGCGATCAGCCCGGTCGAAGTCGCTTCAGCGCAAACGATCACACCTCGCCCGTGTGACCTCTACGCATCCACGACTCCCTGTGTTGCCGCCTTCAGCACCACCCGCGCCCTGTACAGCGCATACACTGGGCCGCTCTACCAGGTCACGCGGCAGTCCGATAAAGCCCACACCAACATCGGCCTCCTCCCCGACGGCTACGCCAACGCCGCCGCGCAGGATACCTTCTGCGCCGACACATCCTGTACCATTACCAAACTCTACGACCAGTCACCCAACCACAACGACCTTACGCCCGCGCCTCCAGGCGGCGCAGCACGCGGACCCGGCCCCGACGGCTACGACATCCCCGCCGTAGCCAACGCTCTCCCCGCAATCGTCGCCGGACACAAGGTCTACGGCATCGCCATCTCCCCTGGTATGGGCTACCGCAACGACAGCCCGAAACAAACAGCGGTCAACGGTCAGCCCGAGGGCGTCTACATGGTTACCTCCGCCCTCAATCTCAACGAAAAGTGCTGCTTCGACTTCGGCAACGCCGAGACAAACAATCTCGACAACAAAGCGGGCCACATGGACGCCATCAACATCATGTGTCACGGCAACCCATGCAGTCCCGACGCAGGGCTCGACATGGAGGACGGCATCTACGGCCACCTCAAGGTTCCCGCCGGCACCACCTTCGTCACCGACATGGGCACGAGCGACGGTCAGCACACCTACGCTATCTACCAGGGCAACGCCCAGTCCGGAACCCTGACCACTACCGGCACCATCCCTCTTCCCAGCGGCTATCAGCCCATGCGACAGGAAGGAGCCATCATCCTCGGCATCGGCGGCGATAACAGCAATTGGGCCAAGGGCTACTTCTTTGAGGGCGTGATGACCAGGGGAATGCCCAACACTCAGGCCATGGAAGCGGTCCAGAGCAACATCGTGGGCGCTGGGTACGCTGGCCACCTTAAGCCATAACACTGTGGACCGGGCCGGGAAGCTAAACCCGATATGCGTTCTACGAATGCCGAGGAGTTCACGACCCACCCTCGATTTCCGAAGCACTGAATTGGTCCTGATAAGTTGGGCTACGGGAGGCAATGCGATCGGCGTACGAAATACTCGGAAATTGCGCTATCAAAGTTAGCGCAAGCGAGGCTTCGATTGGAAGACGGTAGGTGTTGATAACAGCCCTTCCCACCAGCAATTATGCAAACTCCCCGAAAACGGGGTTCTGGGGCGTCTGGATCTGCGCTCCTCTTCACTTTGACGTAACGGCCTACGCGCGGATCTGGCGCCCGCTGGGTCAGCGCCCCCATCTTCTCGATGTTGGGCACAGTGGAGACCAGGGGCGCGATGGCCTTTACGACCTGCTGCTTCGTGGCGTTCGCGTCCAGGCTACCTCCCATGAACCATGACAAGTGCGATGCCCAAGACTCGGCGGTGTCTACTGAATTCTCAACAAATCCGCAGATCAACTGCCCAAGGCATGTCTCCGCTCCAAGAACGCCCGCACAGCGTGAATCTGAGATCTGACCGCTGAGGGTTGAAATTTCCTTTTGCGAACCAGATAAGACTCGTACATCCGGAGAAGTTTCCTATCCCTTTGACCTAATGGGCAGTTGCTAGCGGCAACTTGGCTGAACCCTACTGTCCTTTTGGTGATCCTCTGTACCCTAGGCGCTTCTTCCGTACGACATCCTCCGGCAGCCTTGTTGAGTCTTTGGCCGTAGATTGCCAAGGTACTCTCTACACTTCGGTGCCCAAGGAGTTTGGAGAGCGTTAGGAAATCACCGGGATGATCCCGAAGCCATCTTACGGCAAACACATGTCGAAATAGGTGGGGACTAACCCGTTTCCGGGTATATTGGGTCGTTAGACTTTGAATGTGGCGATAGAACGTCCCTCTGTCGAAGCAACATCCATGGTCGTTCACAAAGAGCGTCCTTGGATCAGGAGAAGATACCAGTTTCGGTCGGAACATTCCGACGTACTCCTCCACTAGTTGACTCAGTTGCTTCGGCAAGACCACCCACACGGCGTGTGGGGTTTTGGATTCTTGAAGCCGAACCTGCCAAAACCGTCCTCGGGGATGGTGCTCTAGCGCATTCTCGACCCAACTGGGTGGGGGAGTCTCCTTCTGACGGGCGATTCTGCTCTTGAACAAGAATGCTCCATTTCTCCGCGATCCGATTTTCAGTTGGCGGAGTGGTTCAATCCTCCAAGGAAGCAACGTGAGCCATGGACTTGTCCCCATTTTTGAGACAAACAGTTAAGACTCAAAATTCAGCGAATGGTATAAGAATGCCATTCAAGGGAGGATTGAGTCATGGGTTTGTCTCGACGGCAGTTTACGAAGGAGTTCAAGC